>Ga0316189_10004235_pt1 | contig 13834 bp, 10 predicted proteins | sample LowCovwburrow_MG_FD_204930 | JGI IMG/M metagenome (GOLD analysis project Ga0316189, IMG submission 204930) | Coastal sediment microbial communities from Maine, United States - Lowes Cove worm burrow | ecosystem: Environmental > Aquatic > Marine > Coastal > Sediment | place: USA: Maine...
TTCATGTCCATTGGCAGTTCAAAGACATGAAATCACTGTAATAACAGTGTTAAACACATCCTGGTAACAATTATGTGGGACAGCAGTGGGTCAGACCCCTTTATCGCGATAATTATCAGCATAAAGGTTAATATGAAACCATGAGTGCAAAGATAAAAATCGGTCTGGCATTGGGAAGTGGCTCGTCTCGCGGATGGTCACACATAGGTATTATCAATGAGCTGTCAATGCTCGGAATCCAGCCTGATATCGTATGCGGCACTTCGGTCGGCGCAATGGTTGGTGCAGCTTATGTCACAGGCAACATCGAAAGGCTTCAATCATGGGCCTGCTCGGTAACAAAGTTTGATGTGGCAAGATTTCTCGATATCAGCACCTCGTTCACAGGCTTTGTCAATACAGAAAGGTTTCACAACTTTCTGAATGAAAATATAGCCGGTGATGAAGACTTGATCGAAGATCTTCCCAAGGTCTACGCCGCCATTTCAACTGATCTCGATACCGGCAAGGAAGTCTGGCTACAGCAAGGATCCGTCATACAGGCAGTATGGTCGTCGATGGCGTTACCCGGTCTTTTCCCTGCTATCAGGCACAATAACCGGTGGCTGGTTGATGGTGGACTGGTCAACCCTGTACCGGTTTCAGTTTGCCGTGCACTCGGTGCTGATATCGTTATTGCAGTCAATTTAAACGGTGACATCGTCGGTAAACGCCTCAATAAAGCTGTGGTGAAAAACGGAAATTCCGTTAGCAGAAAATTATCAGAACTGGTAAAAGAGTATACAAGCCTGTCGTTGTTCGAACCTGCCAACACAGAACAGCCACCCGGCTTGCTCGATGCGATAGCAGCCTCCGTCAACATCACACAGGACAGGGTAACCAGAAGCCGCATGGCAGGCGAACCTCCAGACATCGTATTTTCGCCAAAATTGTCAGATATCGGTCTTTTAGAATTGTATCGCGCGGAAGAATCGATAGAAGAAGGCCATAAGTGTGTGCAAAGAATGGTTCACGAAGTCGAGTACGTACTTGGAAAAACTAAATACCAGGAATAATAGGGCACAGACCACGATAATGTTCCGCTCAGCCAGGGAGCAAATAAACGTAATTTAGGGGAGTAAATATGGCACCAACAGAAACCGAAAACGAAACCTCGTTAAAAGAAGAACTCAGGGAACTCGCTGAAAAAAACCGCTGGTATATCGAAAATCGCTGGGGGGTTGAGGAACAGCAGGCCGATGCCAAACGGGTCGCAGACCAACTGATAGCGCTTGCTACCGGAGAAACTCTGGAACCAAACACATCGGCCAGCCAACCTCCGTCGGATCTGTCCGACATCGATTTTCAGGGGACGTTTACACCATCAGAATGGCTTGTTAAGGGCGATGATTTTCCCATTGTGGGGAGAAAATTTACCAGGGCAGAGTTCATCGAATATGTGAAGTGGGTAAAACAAAACGAGTCTTACCTTTGGGACCCGACCGGCATCACCATTCACCATACGGGCTTCCCGGATCTGTCCATACGTCCCAATGGATTTACTGAACAGCATATGATTAACATGCGTCACGGTTATATCAACGACAACCGATGGCAGCGTGGGCCGCATATCTATACCGACGATCATGGCATCTGGGTTTTCAATCCGCTATCGAGGCGAGGTATCCATGCGGTGTCTTACAATTCAACCCGCTATGGCATCGAAATACTTGGTAATTTTAACACCGAAGCGGACTACACCAACCCACGCGGTGTGTCTTCACGTGCCCACGGTATGTTTGCGGCGGCCGTTTTGATGAAACATGCCGGGATTAGTACCGCAAAGCTCAACTTTCATCGCCATGATTCAGAAACCAGAAAAACATGTCCGGGAAGTCAGGTCAATTTCTCGGATTTTGAACAAGCGGTGCTGGAGATCGTGGAACAGGTATAAAAAAACGGAGTCAGGCTACGATTTAGTCTAACTATAATAAAAGTAATAAAAAGGGAACGGTGGGATTAAATAATAATTCCTCCGTCCCCTTTTTTCTCGCCATGGTCTGCCGCTGTTATAATGTTCGACTATGCGCAGCACAACTGAAAACCAGATTATACTAACCACGCTAAATGCGCGTTATATACATTCAGCATTTGGTTTGCGCTACCTTTATGCCAATCTAGGTGAGCTCCAGTCGATTGCACGTATAGAGGAGTTCAGTATTCAACAACGCCCCATTGATATCGCAGAACAGCTATTAAAGCTTCGCCCGAGAATTATAGGATTCGGTGTTTATATCTGGAATGTAACTGAAGTAACAAAAACCGTTGAGCTGTTAAAACAAATCTCGCCAGACACTGTTATTGTACTTGGTGGTCCTGAAGTCAGCCACTTGCCCGATAAACCTGCTGTTGTTGATATTGCCGACTATATTGTTATGGGTGCAGCCGAGAAAAGCTTCCGGGATTTATGCCAGTTAATTTTATTCGGTAATAAACCATTACAGCGCGAAATTCAAAGTGACGAGCTGCCGCTTGATCAGTTACAGATGCCATATCGGTATTACACCGATGAAGACATAAAAAATCGTTTGATTTATGTTGAGGCTTCTCGCGGCTGCCCGTTTAAATGCGAGTTCTGTTTGTCCTCGCTTGATAAAACATCGAAACCATTTGAGCTGGGCCGGTTTCTTGATGAAATGGATAAGTTGCATCAGCGTGGTGCGCGTAACTTTAAATTTATTGATCGCACTTTTAATCTAAAAGTGAGTAGCACTATTGCCATTTTAGAGTTTTTTCTTCAACGTATGAGCGATGATTTATATCTTCATTTTGAATTAGTGCCTGATATTTTATCGGACGCTTTAAAAGCGGTCATTAAAAGATTTCCGCAACATACTTTGCAGTTTGAAATTGGCGTGCAAACATTTGACGAAAAGATTCAGGGCCTGATCAGCAGGAAACAGGATAATGCTAAAACCTGTGAAAACTTACGCTGGTTAAGAGAGAATACTCACGCTTATATCCATGCTGATTTAATATTTGGTTTGCCGTCCGACACCTTGGCCAACTTCGCAAAAAGTTTTGACCAATTGGTCAGTTTGAGGCCGCACGAAATTCAGCTCGGTATTTTAAAACGATTACGCGGCGTACCACTGAATCGTCATAATGAAGAATATCAACTGCGATACAATCCGGAATCACCCTATAATATTTTATGTACCAGAGATATTGATTTTGAAACAATGCAGCGTGTCAATCGCTTTGCACGTTACTGGGATATGATTGCAAATTCTGGAAGATTTAATAATACCCTGCCGTTGATTTTGTGTGACGAACCCTTTAATAACTTTATGCAGCTTAGTGATTGTCTTTATCAAGCAGTCGGTAGTACGTGGAATATTTCATTACGGCGTTTGTTTGTATTGCTATTTGAAAGACTTAATAATATGGAAGCTATTGATGAGAGTCTGTTGCTTGAAACAATGAAAGTAGATTATGAACGTAGTGGAGAAAAATCTTCATTCGAATTTTTACTTAGTAAGAAAAATAAGGTAGCGCGAATTGGTACTGCGAATAAACGTCAGCAGCAAATGCTGAAAGTATAAGAAGTAAAGCCCACTACTGTCCCTCATACTGGTTACGAAATCGTATTAATAAAATATAAGAGGTCTAATATAAGGGTCGGTGACAAATGAGAATCATTTGTCACCGACCCCTTTTTTCGACCCCTTTTTTCGACCCCTTTTTTCACCTTTTTTCCTATGGTACGGCGTAAATCAAGACAATAGTCACTGACGGCTTCGTCCGGCGGGTTGACTGCGTCGGGCGCCTGGTCCGGCGTGATCTCCTCGACCACGAAGCGCTCGGCGATGCGCCTTCGTGCCTCGTCAAGATGATCAGGCAGGCCGTCATAGGGTTTGCCCTCGGGCTGCCAGTCGTGCAGGGCCCGTTTTCACCGCCGGGCGCCAGCAGGTAAAGCACGATGGGTGATAGCGCGTCGAGTCCCGGGTGCAGGCCCGCCCAGGGTACGAACGCGCGATTGAGCTGAATGCTCAGTAATTGCAAGAACGCAGTCATGTCTTGTGTTTCGCAGGTGCAGGCCTCGCTCAGTGGATCGACCGGCAGTCCGTCGGCCAGCGCGCGACCGTCACGGCGCAGGTACAGGCCCAGGCTCCAGCGCGGCTGTGGCTCGCCCGCGTACTGGCGTCAGAGGGTGCGCAGGATGATCGAACCGGGATAACTGTCGCGCAGCTGCTTGATGATGTGGCAGGCGTAGGCTTGCCTGGTGTCACCCAGCGCCTCGCTGAGCCATTCGGGTGATTCGGACTGTCGATTGGTGAAGGTCGGTTCGGCGCCGATCCAGATATCGAGTCCAGTGGCCGCGACGGCTTCATCGTGGGCGCGAATCGCCGCGTCAAAACTGTTGTTGTCAGATTCCAAGGTGCCGAGTGTTTAGCAAATCCGCCAGGCTGTCAAAAGGCTTCGAGCATTATGCCCGTGTTAAACCTGTTTGCGACACTCTTATAGTGGATATTCAATACAACCGGTCGTTACATTAAAATCAGCATTGTGCGCCGTATTCAAATCCATCACCTGACACGCTACCAGTATGCTGAAGACGTAACCCTGTTGCCGCATAGCCTGCACCTGCGCCCGCGCGACGGCCACGACATACGCGTGCAGTATTCGAAGCTGGATATCAGCCCGGAGTTTCGCATCCACTGGAAGCGTGATGTCTATGGCAACTCGGTCGCGGTCGTGACTTTCCTGCAAGCTGCAAAAGAACTCTCCATCGCAAGCGAAGTGGTGGTGGAGAACTATGAAGAACAGCCGCTGGATTTTGTACTGGAAGATCACGCCCGGTTTTTCCCATTCGACTACGATCCCAGGGAACAGATTGACCTGGCGCCCTACAAAAGCCCGGTATACGAACAGGACCAGGCCGTGATAAAAGCATGGATAGCGGATGTCTGTAATCCAGGTAACAAGGTTGACACCATCGCCATGCTGACCACGCTGAACACGAATATCGCCAACGGGCACCGCTACCAGGTGCGCGAAGAACCCGGTGTGCAGTCACCGTCGCAGACCCTGTCATCGGGCACGGGCTCATGCAGGGACTTCACAACCCTGTTCATCGAAAGCTGCCGCCATTGCGGCCTCGCCAGCCGCTTCATCAGCGGTTACGTACTGAACGAAACCGCGGCGCCGTGGAATACCGCAACCCACGCCTGGGCGGAAGTCTACCTGCCGGGTTCCGGCTGGCGCGGTTTCGATCCGACCAGCGGTCTACTGGTCAGTGGCGACCACATCGCAGTGGCGGTGCACCGTCACCCGGAAGCCATACCGCCGGTGTCGGGATCTTTCGTCGGAACGGGAAACGCGCAGCCGACGCTGACATTCGAGGTAAGTGTTGCACCTATTGCAGAGTAATCAAACGCAAGGGCAAGGGTGCGCGTAATCAGGTCTTACAGCGCTCATGAATAAACAAATGGATTAACCGTGAATCATATATTCATTTCATCAGGTGAAAGCGAAAAGCCGGCTCAGGGAGCAATTAACTCTGATGTTAGAAACAATTGCTCTCTGACCCGGTTTTTTTCAGTAGACTTCTTTGTGGATTCAAGCATAAATCAGGGGGCCGTGCATCTGCAGTGAAATGCGGACTAGAGATTGAAGACAGGGTTTTCTTTTACTTAAAAAAAGCGGGTGTAAATAAGCGCAATGGCTCAACGGGCAATACGAGAGTATGAAGGAAAGCGAATATTCCATAATGACTGGTCAAGACACTTTGGTCAGTTCAACTATCAGTTTCATTCGGCCGGCGTCGCAGATGGCGATGAATTGAAAGCATTGGCGGCTGATGGCGAGCATGACTGGTTGTGTGATGTTCCACTGGTCGTGAAACCGGATATGATCTTTGGCAAACGTGGGCTCAATGGCCTGGTGTTATATCAGATCAATGCACCGGGTGATGTAAGCCTTGATGATGCGGCCAGCTGGATCGACGAAATGCGGGCGCAGACCACAACCCTCCTGAGTGGCCAGAGCGGCGTTCTCAGCCGTTTCATTGTCGAGCCATTCATCCAGCACGATAGTGAGCTTGAATATTACATCGCTCTGGAAATGGGTGATAGCGGCGACATACTCTCGATGAGCACAAAAGGCGGTGTCCATATCGAGGATAACTGGGAAAGCGTAGGGCAGATCGAAATCCCACCATTCATTAATGACGATCAACTCACTGAAATGATCGCAGCCGCTGTGCCCAAAGATGTCGGCGAGCGAGAGCAGTTTGCGCTGTTCGCCACCGACTTCTATCGTTTTTTTCGTGACCAGCATTTCACCTATCTCGAAGTCAATCCGTTCTATTTTGACGGCAATGAAGTTCACCTGCTGGACCTGGTCGCCAAGGTCGATGATACCGCTGGCTTCCTGATGGATAAGCACTGGGGTCCGTTATATTTTCCGACCCCGTTTGGCATGAAAGCACCCGGGCCGGAAGAAAATCTGATCAAGGCGATGGATGAAAAAAGCGGTGCTTCGCTGAAGCTCACTGTACTCAAGCCGCAAGGCCGGGTATGGATGCTGGTCGCAGGTGGTGGCGCTTCAGTGGTTTACGCCGATACCATCACTGATTTGATTGGTGCTGACGAGCTCGCAAATTACGGCGAATATTCGGGTAATCCAACCACGCAGGAAACCCGCGTGTACACCGAAACATTGCTCGATCTGATGACTCGAGCGCCTGACCCGCAAGGCCGTGAAAAACTACTGATTATTGGCGGCGCCATCGCCAACTTCACCGATGTTGCGAAAACCTTTACCGGCATTATTCAGGCTTTGCGCAAATACCACGAACAAATGAAAGCGGTGGGTGTACGCATTTATGTCCGCCGCGGCGGTCCGAACTACGAAGTAGGCCTGCGCAACATGCAAAAAGCCGCTGCTGAACTCGGTATGCACATTGAGGTTTACGGTCCCGAAACGCATATGACCGATATCGTCAGAATGGCATTGGCGGAATAATCTTCAGCCTGGAGGCAATCCCACATGAATATGGATCAGACATCCATCACAACCAGCCCTGCCGAAACGTCGTTTTTCTCACGAGAGACGCAGGCCATCTTCTGGAACAACCACCAGAATGCAATCCAGCGTATGCTCGATTACGACACCCTGATCGGACGCAAAACGCCCTCGGTTGCTGCGATTGTGTCTCCCACCAGTGGCAGCCGCTTTGGTAAGTTCTTTTTTGGTAATAGTGAGATTCTGATACCAATTCATCGCTCTACCGCATCTGCCATCGAGCGACACCCGCATGCAGATGTATTGCTGAACTTCGCCTCCTTCCGACGCGCATACCGAATCAGTAACGAGGCGCTCGATATCCCCGGCATCAATACCATCATGATAACTGCGGAGGGTATCCCTGAGCGGCATGCACGCGCCCTCAAGCAACGTGCGCAGACACTGAATAAACTGATTATTGGTCCGTCCACAGTGGGTGCAATCACACCCGGCGCGTTCAAGATCGCCAACATAGGCGGCACTGTCGACAACATTATTGCCAGCAAATTACACCGGGCAGGTTCTTGTGGCCTGGTGACACGATCGGGCGGTCTGTTCAATGAACTGGCTCATACCATCGCACTCAATGCTGATGGCATCAGTGAAGGCGTCGCCATCGGCGGTGACCGTTTTGCTGGATCCGGCTTCCTTCAACATATGCTGCGCATGCAGGCTAACCCGACAGTAAAATACTTATTGTTGCTCGGCGAAGTCGGCGGCACCGAAGAGTATCGTGTAATTGAAGCTGTACAAAACGGGCAGATCACTAAGCCCATCATAGGATGGTGTGTAGGCACGATCGCAAGTCATTTTTCAACGGGTGTTCAATTTGGCCATGCCGGCGCCAACGCCAGCAGCGACCGGGAAATGGCCAGCAGCAAGAACGAGGCGATGCGCAATGCCGGCATCCGCGTACCACGAAGTTTCAATGACCTGCCCGAAATCATCAATGCCGTGCACAGTGAGTTGCACGCCGAGGGCATCATTGAGGACATCAACGAGCCCGTCATCACCCCACTGCCTGAAGACTGCCAGACAGCACTCAACGCCGGCAGTGTGCGCAAGGGAACCCACTTCACCTGCACCATCTCCGACGACCGCGGCGAGGAAGCCACCTACGCCGGCATCCCGATCAGCGCAGTAGCAACCCCTGAAACCGGCTACGGCATTGGCGAGGTCATTACCTTGCTCTGGTTCAAACGGCGCTACCCACAATGGGCGAGCAACTTCCTTGAAACGGTAATCAAGACCGTGGCCGACCACGGCCCTGCGGTTAGTGGCGCGCATAACGCACGCGTCACCGCGCGTGCCGGCAAGGATGTGATCAGCGCACTCGTGACAGGCTTGCTCACCATTGGCCCACGCTTCGGTGGCGCCATCGACGGTGCAGCGCAATATTTCAAACTCGGCGCTGACAAGGGAATGGCTGCCGATGAATTCATTGACTATATGGCAGAGCAAGGCATGGTCATTCCTGGCATTGGTCACCGCATCAAGTCGATCAAAAATCCAGACTTGCGTGTCGAGGGTCTAAAGCGTTATGCAGCACAACACTTTCCAGCAACCCATCTTTTGGACTACGCACTGGAAGTGGAGCAGCAAACCATCAAGAAGAAGGATAACCTGATCCTGAATGTAGACGGTACCGTTGGTGTATTGATGGTGGATATGTGGCGCGGCCTGAATTACAGCGAGGAAGAGATTAACCAGTTCATTGAGTCTGGCACGCTCAATGCCTTCTTCGTGCTGGGGCGATCGATTGGCTTCATAGGCCATATTCTCGACGAAAAACGCCTCAATATGCCGATGTACCGTCACCCGTTCAACGATATTCTCTATGATTTACCGACAGCCGTAGATGATACCCACGATCCCGGATTCCGTAGTTGATTAAAAACCATAACTGCATATCTGCATATCTGCATATCTGGGTCGGGCCAATACTGCATATCTGGGTCGGACCAATACAACTTATTGAATAACAAAAACAATCGTAGAATATGTTATCGATCAAGAGGCTTAAAAGCCTCATATTATGGACGAAGATTTATTTAGGGTCAGAGAGCAATTGTTTCTAATATTAGAGAGTATTGCTCTCTGACCCTTATCACTACTGATTACTATGCGTTAAACTCAGAACAGCTACGAATATTGATACAACCTGGCGAAAGGAGAACTTTATGGCTATTGCAGACACCGTTAAAAACTATCTGGAAGAAAAGTCGGTTAAATATGACTTGATACCACACCCGCCCACGGCCACCAGTCACGAGACATCAATGGCCTCTCGTGTAAACGAGGACCATATCGCCAAGGCAGTGATCGTTAAGGATGCCGCCGGCTATATCATGGTTGTGATTCCAGCTAGCTTCTACGTCGAGATGAAACATGTGCGCAAGGAACTCGACCGTGAATTCGAGCTCGTAGAAGAGAAAGAATTCGCCAAACTGTTTGCAGACTGTGAGCCTGGTGCTGTCCCACCACTGGGCCCTGCTTATAATATCGAAACTTACCTGGATGAAGGCTTGACCAGCCTGGCCGACGTCTATTTCGAATCCGGTGACCATGAGCATATCGTTCATGTCAGTGGCGATGACTTTAAACACTTGCTAAGTGGCGTACGTCACGGCCACTTCAGCAATGATGATTGAGGCCAAGAGAACAGACTTCGAACGAAAAAAGGGGACGGAAAAAGTATATGTATGGGGTCAGGCCTTACAATTTACATAGTTGACCGATTCAGATTTGCCGTGAAATGTAAGGCCTGACCCTGGTGACCCCAACTTATTGAATAACAAAAACAATCGTTTAATATAGCACCACTCAAGAGTCTTAAAAGCCTCATTTTATGGATGAAAACACAGCTCTAAGGAGATAACTTCACGCTACAAGTCTGTACCCATTATTTGTTTGTCCCCTTTATTTGTTATGGGATATCAGGGGACAATATACCTATTTATGATTCCTAATTAATGGAGCTTTTAATAGGTATACTGTCCCCGGATTTCTGATTTACCAGGTGCCCGTAACCGGCAGTTAATGATTACAAGTCTGTAATCAGGAGCATATCGTGTTGCAGGATCCCGGCCGACTATACAAGACAGGATAAAATGAACGAGAGAACCGAAACCCGAAACATGGCATTATTCTGCGACTTCGAGAACGTCGCACTGGGCGTGCGCGATGCCAAGTACGCCGCCTTCGACATACAGAAGGTGCTGGAGCGCCTGTTGCTCAAGGGCAGTATCGTTGTCAAGAAGGCCTACTGCGACTGGGACCGCTACAGGAATTCAAGGGGGCCATGCACGAGGCGGCATTTGAGCTGATTGAAATTCCCCATGTGCGCATGTCAGGCAAGAACTCTGCCGACATTCGCATGGTCGTCGATGCGCTGGACCTCTGTTATACCAAGTCGCATGTCGATACCTTCGTGGTCATCAGCGGCGACTCGGACTTTTCGCCACTGGTCAGCAAGTTGCGCGAGAACGACAAGGTGGTTATCGGCGTTGGCGTGAAGAGCTCTACCTCCGACCTGCTGATCGCCAACTGCGACGAGTTCATCTTCTACGACGACCTGGTGCGCGAAGCCGGGAAGCCGCGCCGGGCACGGCGCAAGCCCGCCGCAAAGAAGGCGGGCAAGAAAAGCAGCGTAAAGACCGAGGATGACAAGCAACAGGAGGCACTGGACCTGGTAGTCGAAACGATCGAGGCCCTGTTCAAGGAACGTGGTGAAGAGGAAAAGGTCTGGGGGTCGATGGTCAAACAGACGCTGAAACGCCGCAAGCCGGGTTTCGACGAGACCTATCACGGTTTCCGCACCTTCGGACAACTGCTGGAAGAGGCGCAGGCGCGCAAGCTGCTGACATTGCAGCTGGACGAGAAATCAGGCGGGTACATCATCAAGGAACTCATCAGCGAGGACTAGAATTCAAGTCTGCACTGCAAATTAAAGGGGACGGAGGGATTAAATATTCACCAATAGAGCTCAATGGTTAAATAATAACCCCTCCGTCCCCTTTGTTTAGTACCAAAGAGTTTTGCGAGCGGCAGAAAAATAGACTATAAAGTAGGTGAGGGTACATATAATGAATAATAACAAGCGAAGCTGTATCCGCAAATCACTATATCTCTACGTCGATGTATACCGTTTCGACGAACACCTGGGTCGTTTCCAGACCAGAGATATCAGTCTCGACGGCGCCTTGATCGAAAGTTGCTCCAGGGAGCTTTGTCCGAATGATATGCTGGATCTGCGTATTCATGTGCAAGATGACGAACGAAACCCCCTGTCTTTGAAGGCCACGGTTGTCCGATCATCCGATAAGGGCGTTGGAGTTCAGTTCGATTATGGTGTTCTGGAATACAGACGGCTGCTGAATATAATCTCCACGTACGCAACTGATGGCCATATGCTGAAGGTACCTGGTTTCTGGTATGTGAATAGTTCACTCTATTGAAGTTGCTCACGGTTTTAACGGGGTGAATATATAGGGTCAGAGAGCAATTGTTTCTAATATTAGAGAATATTGCTCTCTGACCCTGATTACTCTCTCTCTGACCCTGATTACTCTTGATTACTCTGCACTTATCGTGCCGGAAAATTTTGTTTGGAATTCGGCACCGCCCTGTACACTTACGCGTCACGTAAAAAACTGCTGCGCATTACAAGGGACAGACCGCATTTTTTCTTTGACTTGCACCACTTTAGCAATTCCGCATACGACAAACGGCAATGTTGCGCGATATTAGTGCAAAGCAGCTAATGATCCAGGTGACGCTTTCACTGCGTCAATGCCTGTTATACCGGCATTGACGTGGCAGACAAGCTACATTCGTAATCGACAGTTTATTGGCACAATAATTGCTCTCATACATCTACGGGGTTACACCTTTAAACAGCCAGATCTCCATAGTTCACCCGTTCGGTAGCAGGACTCAGTCGGGTTACTTGCCTAATACAGAGATCAATAACCAATAACTTTTATGAGGCAATATAAATGAACGGAAATGCATCCCGCGTACAGGCGGTAGAATTGATCACCAATAGAGAGCCGGCAACTGTCGAAATGACAATGCCGTTGGACGAAATCTGGGCGATTGATGTATTCAATCTCGAAAAGATGGAAAAGGCTCTTTCTACAGAGACTTTTGAAGCCATAAAGAAAACCATACAGACAGGTGATTCGCTAGGGGCAGATGTTGCAGACGAAGTAGCTGCAGCAATGAAAGACTGGGCAACCACCAAGGGCGTTAAATTTTTCTCACATATTTTTTACCCGCTGACCAATGCCACCGCAGAAAAACATGACGGTTTCATTGTTACCGACTTCGATGGCAAGGCCATTACACAATTTACCGGTAGCCTGTTAATCAAGGGCGAACCGGATGGTTCTTCATTTCCGAACGGCGGCATTCGCATGACCAATGCAGCGCGTGGTTATACTGCATGGGATCCAAGCAGTCCGGCCTACATCAAGCAAACAGAAAACGGCGCAACGTTGATGATTCCCTGTGTGTTTGTGTCCTGGACAGGCGAAGCACTGGACAAGAAAATCCCCTTGCTGCGATCCAACCAGGCTATGAATAAAGCTGCGCAGAAAGTACTAACACTGATGGGCGAAACCGAAATCACCCCGCTCAATTCGAGCTGTGGTGCAGAGCAGGAATATTTTCTGATCGATTCCAGCTTTGCCAATGCACGCCCGGATCTGTTGCTTGCCGGCCGCACGCTGTTCGGTGCAGCACCTGCCAAAGGCCAGGAATTTGATGATCACTATTTCGGTGCCATTCCTTCACGAGTACAGGTTTACATGCAGGATGTGGAAGACCAGTTGTACCGGCTGGGTATACCTGCGAAAACACACCATAATGAAGTAGCTCCAGGCCAGTTTGAGATTGCACCTTATTTCGAAGCTGCAAATATCGCCGCAGACCACCAGCAATTACTCATGACCATCCTGCAAAATACCGCCAAGGAGCATGGTTTTGTTTGCCTGATGCATGAGAAACCGTTTGCCGGTATCAATGGCTCTGGTAAACACGTGAACTGGTCTGTTGGTAACTCGACCCAGGGTAACTTGCTCGACCCGGGCCATACCCCTGAAGAAAATCTGAACTTTCTACTCTTTTGTGGTGCGGTTATTCGTGGTGTACATCTCTATGGGCCTTTACTTCGTGCCGTGATTGCCTCAGCGAGCAACGACCATCGACTGGGCGCAAATGAAGCGCCGCCTGCGATTTTGTCTGTTTATCTGGGTGACCAGCTGGAGAAAATATACGAAGGAATCAAAGCGGGTGCACTCTCGCCAACGGATGATGGTGGTGTAATGAACCTGGGACTGTCACAAATCCTCAGTTTTAAACGTGATTCCGGTGACCGGAATCGCACATCGCCGTTCGCATTTACCGGTAATCGCTTTGAATTCCGTGCAGTGGGTTCTTCACAATCTGTGTCGGGTCCGTTGATTGCTATGAACGCCATGCTGGCCGATTCACTGAACTGGATTGCCGAAAAACTGGAAGCAGAGCTGGATAAGGGCACAGAAAAAACTGCGGCAGTCATCGCAGTACTGAAGGAGCTTATGGAGCTGCATAGTAATGTCATATTCGGTGGTGATGGCTATTCAGAAGAATGGCACAAAATGGCTGTTGAGGAACGAGGCCTGAAAAATATCCCGACCACAGCCGATGCTTTGCCGGCATTACATGAAGATATGATTATCAACCTGTTCGAAAGCACAGGCGTACTAACACCTGTAGAACTGGAAAGCCGCTACGAAATTTA
>Ga0316189_10004236_pt1 | contig 13832 bp, 11 predicted proteins | sample LowCovwburrow_MG_FD_204930 | JGI IMG/M metagenome (GOLD analysis project Ga0316189, IMG submission 204930) | Coastal sediment microbial communities from Maine, United States - Lowes Cove worm burrow | ecosystem: Environmental > Aquatic > Marine > Coastal > Sediment | place: USA: Maine...
CTATCATATCAAGGGCCTGAAAAAGTTATTAAAACAGAACAATTTCAAAGTCGAAAATGCAGAATACGCCGATAGCTTAGGGTACTTCGCGACCCTTGCATTCAAATGGTTTGGCAATGATCGCGGGGACTTAAACATGAAAGGCCTGATCTTATATGACCGGGTCTTTTTCCCTTTAAGCCGCCTTTTAGATTCCATTGCTCATCCATTTTTTGGTAAAAATGTTTTTGCTTTGGCCCAAAAACCAGATTCAAAAGGCGAACAGTCCGTCCATAACTAAAGCTGCAAAAGGCCTCTTTCCTGCAGGATGCCAACAATCTGTTCGGCGGCGTCTTCAGGCGATGTTTTGTCTCCATCAATATGGATTTCAGCCAATTCTGGTGCCTCGTAAGCTGAATCGATACCTGTGAAGTGTTTGATTTCTCCGGCACGGGCTTTGGCGTACAAGCCTTTCACATCGCGGCGTTCGCATTCTTCTAAGGATGTGTCGACGAAGACTTCGATAAATTCATTTTCTTCGACCATTTCACGCGCCATACGGCGTTCCGACGTGAACGGAGAAATAAACGATACCAAAGTGATCATACCCGCGTCCAACATCAAGCGCGCGGTTTCGCCCACGCGGCGGATATTTTCAACCCGGTCTGCATCGGTAAAGCCCAAGTCCCGGTTGAGACCATGACGAACGTTATCGCCATCCAAGGTGTAGGTATGGCGGCCCAAGGAATGAAGCTTCTTTTCAACCATATTCGCGATGGTCGACTTACCCGAACCCGACAACCCCGTGAACCAAAGGATGCAAGGTTTTTGACCTTTAAGTTCGGCCCGCGCGTCTTTGTGAATGTCCAAAGCCTGCCAATGGATGTTGGTCGCGCGACGCAAAGCAAAATCAATCATACCCGCGCCAACGGTGGCGTTGGTAAAGCGATCAATCAGGATAAAGTTACCTGTGCCCGAATTGTCTTGGTAAGAATCAAACGGCAATGCGCGATCCAACGAGAAATTACAAATGCCAACTTCATTGAGTTCCAAAGTCTTACCCGCCACATGTTCCAGCGTGTTGACGTTCACTTTGTATTTCAGTTCACTGACTTGGGCAGAAGTCGTAGAGGCCCCAATTTTAATGGTGTAGTTCCGGCTTGGCAGTAACGGTTCGTCATGCATCCAAATCAATTTAGCTTCAAATTGATCCGCGAAATCGGGACGATCATCACAAGCGGCCAACATATCGCCACGGCTGATGTCAATTTCATCGGCAAGCGTCAAGGTCACGGCCTCGGCTGGCCCCGCGATGTCTAGGTCCCCATCAAACGTCACAATGCGTTCAACCTTAGAGGTCTGTCCAGACGACGATACAACAATTTCATCCCCGGGCTGAACGGTGCCCGAAGCAATGGTCCCCGAAAACCCACGGAAGTCCAAGTTGGGGCGATTAACCCACTGTACCGGCATACGAAATGGTTTATCGACGGCACTTGAAATCACTTCAACAGTTTCCAAATAGCCCATCAATGTAGGGCCATTATACCAATGCATTTCGGCGCTTGGATCAATGACGTTTCTGCCTTTAAGCGCAGACAACGGAATGGCGGTAATATCATCAAAGCCGAGGTTGGCGGCGAACGCTGTGTACTCTTCTACGATGGCGTCATATTTGCCTTGATCGTAATCCGTCAAATCCATTTTGTTGACAGCGAGAACGACCTTTTTAATACCAACCAAAGATACGATATAGCTGTGGCGGCGGGTCTGGGTCAGCACGCCTTTGCGCGCATCGACCAAGATCACGGCAACATCTGCATTCGAGGCTCCGGTCGCCATATTGCGGGTGTATTGTTCATGACCTGGTGTATCGGCAACGATGAATTTGCGTTTGTCGGTGGAAAAGAAACGATAAGCAACGTCAATGGTGATGCCTTGTTCGCGTTCGGCCTGAAGACCGTCCAACAAAAGCGCATAATCAATATCGTCACCTTGGGTGCCCGAATACTTGGAATCACTTTCCAAAGCGGCGAGCTGATCTTCAAAGATCAACTTTGAATCCCAAAGCAAGCGACCGATCAGGGTGCTTTTACCGTCATCAACGGAACCGCACGTAATGAAACGCAGCAGGCCCTTTTCTTCTTGGTCTTTAAGATACGAAAGAATGTCATCGGAGATCAGATTAGATTGATGGGCCATTAGAAATACCCCTCTTGTTTCTTCTTCTCCATTGATCCGCTCTGATCGCTATCGATCATTCGACCTTGGCGTTCAGATGTTCGGGTCAGCAGCATTTCTTGAATAACTTCGGGAAGCGTAGAAGCTTCGGATTCAACGGCACCTGTCAATGGATAGCAGCCAAGGGTGCGAAAGCGCACGGACTTCATTTCTGGCTTTTCACCGGGGTCCAATGGCATACGATCATCGTCAACCATAATCAAAACGCCATCGCGTTCGACCACGGGACGTTTTTCGGAAAAGTACAACGGCACAATTGGAATATCTTCCAGATAGATGTATTGCCACACGTCCAACTCGGTCCAGTTGGAAATCGGGAACGCGCGGATGCTTTCGCCTTTTTTAACGCGAGCGTTATAGAGGTTCCAAAGTTCTGGGCGTTGGTTTTTTGGATCCCAGCGATGATTTTCGGTGCGAAATGAGAAAATACGTTCTTTCGCACGGGATTTTTCTTCGTCTCTGCGCGCGCCGCCAAAGGCCGCGTCAAATCCGTATTTGTTCAAAGCCTGCTTTAAGCCTTCGGTCTTCATCACATCGGTGTACAGAGCCGAGCCATGCGTGAACGGGTTTATGTCTTGTTTTTTGCCATCTTCGTTTTGATGGACCAACAGCTTGAAACCATATTCCTTGGCCATCTGGTCACGAAAGGCGATCATTTCCTTAAATTTCCATGTGGTGTCCACATGCAACAAAGGAAATGGAGGCAAGGATGGGAAAAAGGCCTTGCGAGCCAAGTGCAACATAACGGCAGAATCTTTGCCGACCGAATAGAGCATTACCGGGTTTTCAAACTCGGAAACGACTTCGCGCATGATATGGATGCTTTCCGCTTCCAACTGGCGCAAATGTGTTAAACGATCTGGGGTCATGGTCTCTCTTCAATAATAAGCATACTGTGAATAGGGTTAGACCTAATGCATGATCACGCCAAAGGCAATACTATTAATCACATTTTGTATGTAAATAATAATTAATATACTATTTTTTAATGTTGTACATAGATATCACAACCGTTCCCTAACCTCCTTATATGACAAAAATTCGCGCCTAAGCCTTTGAGTGTGTTAAGATTTATGGGTTGCCATTGTGGGAAGGACCTAGAACATGTTTGAAGTCGCTGAACTTGGCCATAGCATTGACAAAGCCACCTATAAAAAAGAGGTTCCAAAACTTCGGGAAGCCCTTTTAGATGCCCAGTTTGAGCTGGCCGAAAAAAAACCATTTCCAGTCATTTTGATCGTGTCCGGCGTCAACGGCGCAGGTAAAGGTGAAACCGTAAACACCCTTAATTTCTGGATGGACCCGCGCAGCATCCACGCTCATGCGGTCGGCGAGCAAACGGATGAAGAAGCGGATCGCCCTTCCATGTGGAAGTTTTGGCGGCGTCTTCCTCCGCGCGGCACCATCGGCATCTTTTTCGGATCGTGGTACAGCTTTCCCATTCGTCAACATATTGAAGGCAAAAAGGATCAGGACTACCTAGATGCACATCTAGATGACATCTTACGCTTTGAACGGATGTTGGCAGAAGAAGGCGCGTTGATTTTAAAATTCTGGCTGCACCTGTCCAAGGATGCGTTGACCGATCGTCTTACAACATTAGAGTCCAGCAAAGAAACCAAATGGAAAGTGACCAAGGACGATTGGAAAGGCTTGGAAAAGCTTGACCAACTTGTTCCTGTTGCCGAACATGTTTTGCGCCGAACATCGACGGCTCATGCGCCTTGGATCGTGGTTGAAGCTTCGGATGAAAAATATCGAAACTTAACCGTCGGAAAAACCCTGCTTAAAGCCATTCAAGGCCGCTTAAAAGAAACGGCTAAAACACCGCCACTTGCCGTTCCCGTAGACTCCTTAGAAAGCATTGACGGTAAAAACATCCTCGGTTCATTGGACCTAACTCAGGCCTTGGACAAGTCCGACTACAAAAAAAAGCTCGCCAAACAACAAGGGCGGCTGAGCAAACTTATGCGATCGCCCAAATTCAAAAAACGTTCCATCGTCATGGTTTTTGAAGGCAACGATGCGGCGGGCAAAGGCGGGGCCATTCGCCGCGTCACCGGGGCCATGGATTCCAGAACCTACGACATCATCCCCATTGCCGCGCCAACCGATGAAGAAAAGGTGCAGCCTTATCTGTGGCGGTTCTGGCGCAAGCTCCCACGTGTTGCCCATACCACGATCTTTGACCGATCTTGGTATGGGCGTGTACTTGTCGAACGGGTTGAAGGGTTTTGTGCTCAAGCCGACTGGCTACGCGCTTATAACGAAATCAACGATTTTGAAGAAGAAATGACCCGTCACGGCAGCATCGTCTTTAAATTCTGGCTATCCATTTCAGCCGAAGAACAATTAGAACGTTTCAACGCCCGTGAAGCTACTGGCTACAAACGATTTAAACTCACAGAAGAAGACTGGCGCAATCGTGACAAATGGGATGAATACGCCCACGCGGTCTGCGACATGGTTGAACGCACCTCAACCGAAATCGCCCCGTGGACTTTGGTCGAAGCCAATTCAAAATACTTTGCGCGCATCAAAGTCTTGAAAACCATCTGTGATCGTCTGGAAAAAGAACTGTAGTCGTCTCTACGCCCTTATAAAATAGTGCTGATATATCTATTTGACCATAAATCAAATCTACAGAAATCTAAAAACACATTAGTTCTCCAATAGAATAACAATGCCATAAATCGCCATAAAAAGAGTCAATGACATGTTATATGTTGGGTTGCTGGTTCGAAAAAAAAGACGGTTTCCAATGAGAAGGTAAACCGCTGCGGATACAATCCCCGTTGGCGAATGGGCTATGAGGATATCTAAATAGCCTAATACTGCAACCAGAGTAATCATCTGAATGATGCTGAAGGCCAAGTAATAATGGGCGATTGTATTTCGAATAAGGTCCTTATCAGAGTTTAGCCCACTCGCGAGTATTGCGAGAAGCCCTCCTCCTAAATTTGTCAGGCCGTGCGTTAAGCCGATCATAAGGTGATAAATTGGCAAATATTTTTCCAACAAGGTAAGCAGCAGTAGGCGTGCTGGCTTCCACAAACGAATCAGCGCCGAAAACAACAACACCCCGCCAATGAGTGTATTTGTCCAAGACGCAAGTACAGGAGCATCGGCGAACCATAAGCCAATGCCAATACCTGGCAAGCACAATAAATAAAGGTATTTCGATATTGGGACTCGGTTTTCACCAGCGGCTTGCACTTGCAGCAACGATATGGCGAAAGAAGCCGGAAGAAGATAGGAAAGTGTCGTTATGAAATCGTAGCCCATCAACAATAGAGTCGGCGTGCCAAAGACAAGCACCCCCATTCCAAAAAGGGACTGCACGACAGACAAAACGGCGATCACCGCCAATACAATAATATATTCTACAGTCATAACCCTATGAGACTAAATCTGTGATCTCGATAAAACTCTATATTCGCGTAAGGCAATCCTAAACCCTACCTTATCCGAAAAGATATCGTTAGCGTATACGTTTGTTAAATTTACTCATCAATCATAACATCCTAAACGTCCTGACGTATCAGTGACCTTACATCTCATCGCCACTATCGCGCCGGCCAATGGTTTGGTCTCGGTGGATGTGCACGCACAGCAGCAGGCCGAAACCGAAGAGGATCGTTAACATCGCCGTGCCGCCGTAGCTGACCAATGGCAAGGGCACGCCAACAACGGGGATCAAGCCCATAACCATGGCGATGTTGATGAAGATATAGAGAAAGAACGTGATGGTTACGCCGATGCCGACCAAACGTCCAAAGTGATTGCGCGATGACAAGGAAATGGCAAGGCCGTACACCAGCAGCAATGTATAGAGCGCGATTAACGTCAAGCCACCCACAAGGCCTAATTCTTCAGCCAACATGGTGAAGATAAAGTCCGTTTGTTTTTCCGGCAAAAAGTTCAGGTGACTTTGCGTGCCCTGCATAAAGCCTTTGCCAAACATCCCGCCTGACCCCAAAGCGATCTTTGACTGAATTATGTGATACCCCGAACCCAAGGTATCGGTCTCTGGATTGATGAACGTCAAAATACGTTGCTTTTGATATTCACGCAGTAACGTGAACCAAGCCACAGGCGCACTGATCACCCCTATAATGCCCAACGTGACAAACTTCCACATGCGAACACCTGCGGCAAAGAACATTGCTAAACTGGCAAGGCCGATCATTAAAGTCGTGCCCAAATCAGGCTGACGCAAAATCAAAATAGCGGGGGCGGCGACCATCAAAATCGGCGGCAACAAATAGGTCGGGCGACCGATATCTTCAATACTGCCCCCGTGGAAGTACCGCGCTAAGGCCACCACCAGTGCCGCCTTCATGAACTCAGACGGCTGGACGTTAAAAATACCAAAGCTGATCCAGCGCTGTGCACCCATGCCAACAAAGCCCGCGACTTCCACCGCAACAAGCATTATCAACATGATAAAATAAAAGGCATAGGCATAACGCAACCACAAGCGAATGTCGGTTAAAGCCACCACGATCATACCAATGAGACCAATACCAAAGCGCACCATCTGGCGCGATGCCCACGGGTCATAACTCCCACCCGCCGCGCTATACAACATGGCAAAACCAATACAGGCTGTTAACACCAACAACACCACAAACAGCCAATGCAGATGCAACAGCTTTTGACCGATGGTCATTTTGGAATGAGACATAAGGCCTTCGGAATGGAACATGCCTAAGCCTCCTGATCTTGAGCGTTGGGGTTCAAGGGGAAAAGGCGTTGAACTTCTTGCAAGATGTCGCGCGCGATTGGGGCTGCTGTGCTTGAACCACCACCGCCATGCTCAACAACGACACTCACGGCAAACCTTGGGTTTTCAAAGGGTGCGTACCCAACAAACAAAGCATGGTCCCGATCTTTCCAAGGCCTGTCTTTGTTTTTTGTAATGCCAACTTCTCGTTCGGCCTTGGTAATGCGTTTCACTTGCACGGTTCCGGTTTTTCCGGCCATGGTTTGTTCATTATTATGAATACGGTACCGAAAAGCCGTTCCCGTTGGTGCGTTTACCACCCGGTACATCCCCGCCAATACTTGTTTAAGGTGTTCGGGAACAAGGCCTATTTTGTCGTCTTCTTTCTTTGGGAACGGCGAAACACCCAATGGCGTCACTTGATCGCGTGTCAAACGCGGCGTAACGGCTTTTCCACCATTTGCAAGACGAGCCGTCATTATGGCGAGTTGCAACGGTGTCGTCAGGATATAGCCCTGTCCGATCCCCGCGATCAGCGTCTCACCCAACTGCCAAGATGAACCTATGGCAGCTTGCTTCCATTCATTGCTGGGGACAAGTCCTGACTTTTCACCGGGAAGGTCCAGCCCCAAAGGACTGCCCAATCCCAAACGTTCTGCCATTGCAGCGATACGTTCAATGCCCGTTCGCTTGGCGACTTCATAAAAATAAACGTCACAAGACTGTTCAAGTGCAGCCTGCATATCAACGGTTCCATGACCACCGTGTTTCCAACAGTGGAAGGTCGAATTGCCCAGTTCTAATTTTCCATTGCAATGAAATTTTGTATCCTTTGTCACAACACCTTTTTCCAATGCCGCCAAAGCCACCGCCATTTTAAAGGTTGAACCGGGGGCGTATTGCCCCGCAATGGCTTTGTTGGTCAAAGGGGCCTTGGGATTGCTCACCAAAGATTCCCATTCCGCCTGACTTAGCCCCGTATTAAAGGCATTGGGGTCAAAAGACGGCGTTGAAACCAAAGACAGAACTTCACCCGTATGGACATCAACAACGACCGCAGAAGAACTTTGATCACCCAGACGTTCGGTGATGAAGCGTTGCAGTTCCAAATCAATTGTCAGGCGGACTTCTGCGCCGGGTTGACCTTCTTGACGGTCAAGCTCTCGGATAACACGACCCAGCGCGTTCACTTCAACCTGAGACGATCCCCCGGCTCCCCGCAAAGCCAAGTCATAAACACGCTCAACACCCGCTTTGCCAATACGAAACCCGGGAAGTTCTAACAACGGGTCCCCTGTCAGTTCTTTTTCCGACACAGCTGCCACATAGCCCAGAACATGGGCGGTATCAGAACCAAAGGTATAATGACGACTTTGCCCCACGTCGATCAACACGCCCGGCAAGTCTGGTGTATTCACTTCGATACGCGCAACATCTGACCAATCAAGATTTTCACGAACGGTAATCGGCACAAAAGCACGTTTGCGTTTTACTTCGCGGCGGATGCGCCGCCGTTCTCCGGCACTCAAGGGCACGATAAGAGACAACAAATTCAAAGTCCGCTCAACATCACCCGCTTGTTCGGGGATAATCACAACACGATAGTTTTGTTGATTATCGGCCATGGCCCGGCCTTGACGATCGACAATTGGCCCACGTGGTGGAGGTAACAAGCGGAAGTTAATTCGGTTTTCATCCGCCAAGGTCATGTAGCGTTCGGATTCAATCACTTGCAAATAATACATGCGACCGACCAAGGCCGACATCAAAATACCCTGCCCCGCACCCAGCATTAAGGCTCTTCGGGAAAAAAGTTTATGGCGTTCTGAATCTCTATGCATAGCTCAATGCCCCCGGCTCAAATCTGTGCCAAGACGGTGCGCTGCCAACGCACCAACATGAGTGCCAACAGCGGGAACACACCCACCGTCACCAAGTATTGAATAAAGGCGGCTTGTACAGATGAAACGGACGCAAACACCATCGCATTAAGCACCCAAATCATAGATACGGCACCTGCTGCGACCATGGAAAAGCCGAGCCAAATAATCAGAAATGACTTACCTTGAAAAAAGATTTGCTGGCTGAGCACCACCATATGGACCGTCACAAACACCGCTGCGTTCACACCAAACGGCATGCCCGACAAAGCATCTTGGATAAGGCCCGCGAAGAAAACGGCGGATGCTGGCAATAAATCAGGGCGGTAAATGGCCCAATGGTAGACCGCCATCAATGGTAAGATGGGAGCCACTTCGGCAAGCCCTGGAACATGCAAAGGAACTTGCCCCAACACGACCAAGACCAAAGTCAGAAAAAAGGGTGTCAGACTTCGGACAACCAAATCCACGCGTTGCCAGAAAAGCGACTTCATTTTGAAATACCCGCCCCTTCGGCGGCAGAGGTCGCATCCAAAATGCCTTGTAGGCCATAATCAACGATACGCACATATTCCAAGCGATCTCTTGGAACGTAAGGTTTCACGGGAACGATCCCATCGGACAATTGCGTAATGACCCCCACGGGGATACCCGGTGGGAAAGAGCCTCCGTGGCCCGATGTGACAATCCGATCTCCTGGATTTAAGGCGGCTCCGGGCGGCAAGTGAATAAGACGTGGACGTTCCGTGTTGTCGCCGGCCAATACGGCACGGGTGCGGGTGGCTTCGATGACCACCGGAATACGTGAGTTCAAATCCGTAATCAACAACACACGGACGGAACGTGAACCAACGCCATGAACGCGGCCGACAAGGCCTTCGCCCGTAATCACGGCTTGGCCTTTGGTGACGCCTTCACGCTTGCCTGCATTGACAAGAATGGAATGCACAAAAGCACCCCCTGTATCGGCGATCACGCGTCCGGTGACAAAGCCCGGTTCAGCACCCGGTGCGAAATTCAAAAGAGATTTAAGCTGGCTATTTTCTGCGGCTAACTTACGTGCCGCAGACTGCCACTCCAAAAGATGCTGGTTTTCGATTTTAATCCGTGCGTTTTCTTCGCGCAATTGACCTATGGCGGCGGCTTCTTCAACCACACGATCGAAACTGGCGACGGGACGTGAAAGAACGTCAAGGATCGGGGCCACACCATCAATAACGTGGGCGCGCACGCGCTCCATCACCACAACGTCAGCCTTACCCAAAAGCATCAAAGCAAACGCAGCCATCAACAGGCCGATATAACCGAAGCGATTGGCGAGGCCACTTCCCTGTTGCGGCAGGCCATGAATACTTTTGTGCTTATGGTTCTTCACTGCGGGCTTTTCCCGTTACCGACTAAAAACGCATGCAATCTCTGGCTTTTTGCACAGGATTGCCGCAGGCACTATACCTGAATTGGGTTAATATAGTGTGGATAGGGCCAAAACAGCAACACCCGTGCGAATTTTCACACGGGTGTTCACTAAACAGCATTTTCTGCGGTGATTAATACATTGTCGTCAAGACGTTACGCAGAACTTTCATTTCTTCCAAAGCACGTCCCGTCCCCATAACCACGCAAGACAAAGGATCGTCGGCGATTGAAACCGGCAAACCTGTCGCATGACGCAAGACATGATCGATATTGCCAAGCAATCCGCCACCGCCTGTCAAGACAATGCCTTTATCCACGATATCAGCAGCGAGTTCCGGTGCGGTGTGTTCCAAAGCGACCTTAACGGCCTCTATGATCGCACCCACGGGCTCGGCTAGACTTTCTGCGATTTGGCGTTCGGAAATAACGATTTCTTTTGGCACGCCGTTCATCAGGTCACGACCCTTGATGTCCATGGTGCGGCCTTCACCTTCTTCAGGCGGGCAGGCAGAACCGATGGTTTCTTTGATACGCGCCGCCGAAGCTTCACCCACCAAAAGGTTATGATTGCGACGGATGTAAGCAATAATCGCCTCATCCATTTTATCGCCACCAACACGAACAGAACGGGCGTAAACGATGCCGCCCAAGGACAGCACGGCGACTTCCGTCGTGCCACCACCAATATCGACAACCATGGAACCTGTTGGCTCTGTGACGGGCAAGCCAGCGCCTATTGCGGCAGCCATTGGCTCTTCGATCAAAAAGACTTTACGCGCTCCGGCACTTTCAGCACTTTCCTGAATGGCGCGGCGCTCAACGGCCGTTGAACCCGATGGCACACAAACAACGACCATAGGACTGGCAAAGGTGCGGCGATTATGAACTTTGCGGATGAAATATTTGATCATCTCTTCGGCGACTTCGAAGTCGGCAATCACGCCGTCACGGAGCGGTCGAATGGCATGAATGTCACCTGGTGTACGGCCCAGCATTTGCTTGGCCTCATTACCAACCGCAAGGACTTGTTTTTTGCCCTTGAACTCGGTGATTGCGACCACGGATGGTTCATTCAAAACGATACCCTTGCCTTTTACGAAGACGAGCGTATTTGCGGTACCAAGATCAATGGCCATATCGGCCGAGAGAAACCCAAAGAGAGACGAAAGCATTGCTTGCTTAACCCCACGAAAGTGTTTGTTTTATCTTCTTTAAACGCCGTGTTTCTACGGCTCTTAAAGAAGGGAGTGCTAAAGACGATTCTCCAGCACTCCCTTTATACTCAACCCAATGCCCCAAAAGCTAGGCAGAAAGCGCGTTTGGTGAAGTTTTTTCTCGTTTCACCAGAAGTTTGTTCAAAGCATTCACATAAGCCTTAACGCTTGAGACCATGGTATCGGTGTCCGCAGCTTGCCCATTCACGGTCCGACCGTTCTCTTCTAAGCGTACTGTAACCTCGGCCTGAGCGTCCGTTCCGCCCGTAACCGCATGCACTTGATACAGCTGCAAACGGGCTTCGTGAGGAAATAACTCGTGGATCGCATTAAAGGCCGCATCAACCGGACCACTGCCTGTGGATGAGCACCCTTTGACCTCGCCATCAATGTTTAAAGCCAGTGTCGCTTTGGGTGGAGCGTGTGCCGTTCCACACAAAATTTCCAAACTATCCAACTGAATCGTGTCATTGCTGCGCAAGACTTCATCATCAACCAAGGCCACGATATCTTCGTCAAACACGTCTTTTTTCTTGTCCGCTAAGTCTTTAAAGCGTTTGAACGCGTCTTGGATGGCATTGTCGCCTAGGTCATAACCCAAGTCTTTCAGCTTTTCCTTAAACGCGTGGCGACCCGAGTGTTTTCCCATGACCAACTTGGACTCCGTTAAGCCCACGGACTCAGGTGTCATGATTTCATAAGTTTCGGCATTTTTCAGCATGCCGTCTTGATGAATACCACTTTCATGAGCAAAAGCATTCGCGCCAACGATGGCCTTGTTCGGCTGAACCGTAAATCCGGTGATGGTTGAAACCAAACGCGATGCTTTAATGATATTTTCCGTTTTCACATCATGTGTATAAGGCATCAAGTCCGCACGGGTGCGCAAAGCCATAATGACTTCTTCCATCGCCGCATTGCCGGCCCGTTCGCCCAAGCCGTTGATGGTGCATTCCACTTGGCGCGCACCAGCATCAACAGCCGCCAACGAATTTGCGACCGCCAAACCTAAATCATTGTGACAATGCACAGAGATAATGGCCTTATCAATATTTGGCACGGTATTGAACAAAAACCCGATCAAGTCCGAAAACTCATGGGGCAAAGCATAGCCCACGGTATCAGGGATATTGATGGTGGTTGCCCCCGAAGAAATCGCGGCTTCGACACAACGGGCCAAGAAGTCACGTTCCGTGCGCGAACCATCTTCGGCTGACCATTCCACATCATCTGTAAAATTACGGGCGAAACTGACGCTTTCTTTGACCTTTTCTAAAACCTTATCCGGCTCCATCTGCAATTTATATTTCATGTGCAGAGGACTGGTGGAGATAAAGGTATGAATGCGGTTTTTTGGTGCTGGCTTAATGGCTTCGGCACAGCGTTCAATATCGCCTTTGGTGGCGCGAGCTAAACCGCAAATGGTCGCGTTCTTAGCCACTTTGGCAATTTCATTCACGGCTTCGAAATCGCCGACAGAGGCGATGGGAAAACCCGCTTCGATTACATCGACACCCATATGTTCCAGCATTGCCGCAATGCGCAACTTTTCTTCCAAGTTCATGGACGCACCCGGCGATTGTTCGCCGTCGCGCAATGTGGTGTCGAAAATTATGACGCGGTTGTCATCTGTTTTAGTCATCGGTCTTGTCCTTCAAGATATGGTCTTAGGATCGCGCTTTTGCGCGGCGGTTTTTTTGTCCCCCAAGCCCCATCGGTAAATTTAGCCGTAGGTGCTTAAGGGTACCTAAGAAGGAGGTTCCCGTTGAGCAGCAAAGTGGGCAGCACTGCGGACGCGAAAGCAAGCAGAAAGGCCAGCGCCTGAACCGAGGCACTGTCAAATTCTTCAAACTTTGCGGCCAATGCCGTCATAATTCACGCCTTTGCATATAAGATTCGACGCTAAACGTCGTCTTTATAGATTAAACCCCGTGTTTAGGCCTTTCGTCAACAGGTTTTACCCACCCGTCAATTCTCGAACCGCGCGCAGGCCTTCGACTACACCAACATCCAGCCATGAATTTGCACCTGCGTCTGAATTGGCAATCGCAATGCGACCAAATTGTTTGCGCGCAAGCAGGTGTGGGCCGTCTGTGGTGCTCTGACCTTTGTCGAACAAGTTGAAATAGGTGTAGCTATAGCCATGAGACCAACGGTTCAGGGCGATACTTTCAATGTCGCGATCGGCATCAAAGCCACTGGCTCCATACATGCCATTCAATTGCGTTTTGACTTCATTTTCATAATCAGAATATTCAGTCATTAAAACCTCGCCACGGCCTTCACGGAATTGATCACGCGGCGCCAGACCCAATTCGTCTGGTACAGGCACCCGGATCAAGGTAATTGGCATGGGCTCGGATGCATCTTCCGTCA
>Ga0316189_10004237_pt1 | contig 13830 bp, 11 predicted proteins | sample LowCovwburrow_MG_FD_204930 | JGI IMG/M metagenome (GOLD analysis project Ga0316189, IMG submission 204930) | Coastal sediment microbial communities from Maine, United States - Lowes Cove worm burrow | ecosystem: Environmental > Aquatic > Marine > Coastal > Sediment | place: USA: Maine...
CCGATAGTGAATAAAAATGCGCCTATCGAGGAAGTCTCAAAACTGTTTAATAAAGATAATAATGCAGTTTTGGTCGACTTAAAAGATGGTAACTATCAAATTATTACTAAATACGATATTATAAGTGCCTTGTAACTAATTCCTGCGTAGGCGGTAATCTCACATTAAAATATCCTGAGTTTGTGCTCAGGATATTTAGTACTTTAATTATAAGTTTTCTACACTAATTACTTTTTTGCAAAAGCGCCATTGAAAAGAAAATTGGAATAAAGGCAAATGTTAAAAACATGTAATCATCACCAGGTAAAATTGTTGAAGGCGATAAACTTGTTATTGTAAAAAATATTAAAAAAGGAAGCAATCCTAAAAGAGCTCCTAAAAGCATATAATTTAATCCAGAGGCTTTGCGTTGGTCTGCAGTTGCATTTGAATATTTACGTATCAGTGTTATTAATGCTAAACCGAAATAAAAGATAATAATTACACCAAACAACATTCTTATCGCTACATTTAATGTACTTGTGCTATCGGGTTGTGCAAAATTAAGTATCCATATAATGATTACAATTATTGCCGCAGGTGCATAGGTCCAACGACTATTGCCTCCATTTAAAAAAGAGCTTTCTGGCGGGTATCTAAGAATAAATCGCGCTAGCGCAACAAAAGCGAACATAACTAATGTGATATCAATACTATCAATAAGATTGTTTAAAAACCCAGGATTAATATATGGGCCATTAAACCAAATAAACCCAAAGAAGACTGCAAAAACAGCAAAAGCAAAACTTAAGGCTGATTTCTTTTTAATATGAACATAAAGACCTAGAAGCACAAATAGTAATCCCATTATAAATGCAGACATATTTAGTGTACTGTTTTTATCAGGTAATTCAGAATAGGTAACTAGTAAAGCCTGTTCTTCACCACTTCTACCCACTACAATTTCAACAGTTTGCCCAATTTCTGTACGTTTTCTTTTAGAAAAAGCTTTGGAATCTGTGACTAAAATACCATCAAAACTTTTCATAACATCCCCAACCTGCATTCCCGCTACTTCGGCGGGACTTCCATCTCTTACCTGAATAATAGTGTTGTTACCATCGGTGTTATAACCGGAATAAGAATAGTTTTTGGCGTCCATAAGCCCTAGGATGCCCCAAATAATAAAAAGTACACCTACTATTTGTAAAATAGTCGAGTACCTGGTTTGTTGTTCATTCATAATGTTTTAGTTAGTTAATAATTCAGTTAAATTACTAATTATTTATTGGAGGTCAATAAATTGTTAATAAATGTATCTTACTAGATATAAAGTGTTTACCCGTTTTAAAGAGGATGTCTATACCTAACTTCACGTATATTATAACCTATTATATAACGATTTCAACACTTTTATAAGTTAAAACTTACAAAAAGTACAATTTATTTTGCCAGTTCGGAAATTTGTCATATCTTCGACAAAATGCATATTTTAACGATGAAATACCAAATCCCTTTAACAATCAAAATGACCTACTATGAATGTACAACAGATTTCCCTATCCCAAAAAAGCTGGAAAGATGAGTTAACATCAATAAACATTGAGGCAAATATATTTTTGCTTTTTGTTTCCCCAGAATTTAATGATAAACAAGAACTGCTGGACAGTTTGCATAAACAGTACCCAAAAGCAACATTGTTGGGCTGCTCTACAGCGGGTGAAATATCTGATATAACAGTAAAAGACTACTCAGTTTCACTTACCGCCATTCAGTTGGAAAAAGTGACGTATCAAAAAGCATCGGTTATGATTAAAAACATGGATGCCAGTTTTGACGCCGGTCAAATATTGGCTACAGAGTTGTATCGTCGCGATTTAAAGCACGTATTGATTTTGAGTGATGGCCTTAACGTTAATGGAGCTGACTTGGTATCAGGGTTAAAATCTAAATTACCTAATGTTAGTATTACTGGTGGTTTAGCAGCAGATGGGTCGAATTTTAATGAAACCTTCATAATAAACGATAATACTATAGTTGACAAAACAATAATAGGTCTTGGCTTTTACGGAGACCATTTAAAAGTTGGCTATAGCTCAAAAGGTGGCTGGGACAGCTTTGGTATAGAACGGTTGGTTACACAATCCGAGAAAAATGTCCTTTATGAATTAGATGGCATGCCAGCTTTAGAAATTTATAAATCCTTTTTAGGAGAAGCTGCAAAAGACCTACCAAGCTCAGGTTTATTATTTCCGTTAAGCATGCGTGATAAAGAAAATTCAATCCCAGTGGTTAGAACCATTTTGGCGGTTAATGAGGATAACCAAAGTTTAACCTTTGCAGGCAATATAGAAGAAGGATCTTACGTGCGTTTAATGAAAGCCAATATAGATCGTTTGATAAATGGTGCAGAAGATTCGGCAGTATCTGCAAACAAAAGAATTCAAGAAACCTCTGAGTTGGCTATTCTTATTAGTTGTGTAGGCCGACGGTTGGTATTAAAACAAATGGTGGAAGAAGAAGTTGAGGTTGTACGTGATGTAATTGGTAAAAAACCATGTATTACAGGCTTTTATTCTTACGGAGAGATTGCACCTTTTGGTGAATTTTCGCCATGTGAATTACATAACCAAACTATGACCATTACTACACTTTCAGAATGTTAAACAACGATTATCATAGACTCCTAAGACGTCAGCTTAAAAAATCAGACTTAGACCTTCAAAATAACCCTAAGTTAATGAAGTTTTTAAGCAAGGTCAATGATGCTTATAAAAGTTTTGATAAGGATGTTTTGCATATTGAGAACATTCTTGAAGAAAGCTCAAAAGAACTTTTTGTCGCAAATCAAAAATTGATTCGGGAGCGTGATAACACCAAAACACAATTAGAAAATATTGTAAGCCATGTTGGCGGTGTTATTTTTGAAACAGATCTTGAAGGAAACTTTAGTTATCTCAACGAGGCTTGGACCAATTATTCAGGGGTTGCCATTGAAGATTCTTTGGGAAAAAATTACAGAGACTTTCTTATTGGTAAAAACATAAAGGAAAATAGAAGGCTCAATCAACTTTTTATGCAAAAGAAGGAGTTTTTCAAATTCATTTTTAATTATGAAACCGATTTAAAGGAATTGTGGTTTGAAGTAAAATTTAAGCTCATAAAAGATAACAAAGGAGTTCCAACAGGTTTTATTGGTACTATAATTGACGTTACCAATTTAAAAGAAACTGAGATACAACTTCAAAAAGCAAGTAAATCCAAAGATGAATTCTTGTCTACCATGTCCCATGAAATACGTACCCCGTTAAACGCTGTTACCGGGCTGACCAATATTTTGTTGATGGAAGATTATTTGCCAGAACAAACCGAAAATCTTAAAGCTTTAAAGTATTCTGGTGAACACTTATTAGGATTGATTAATGATTTATTGGACTTCAATAAAATAAAGTCAGGAAAGCTAAAAATCAACGAGAAAGAGTTTAGTTTAAATTATTTCTTAGAGAGTATCAGTTCACACTTTAAGTTACGCACAGCGAACAAAAAGATAATTTTTGAAATTATAAAAGAAGAAAGTGTACCAGACAACATTAAAGGGGATAAATTAAAGTTAACTCAAATTATTAAAAACTTGTTGAGTAATTCATTAAAATTCACAGAAAGCGGAAGCATAATATTAAGTGTAAAAAACCTTGGAGTTAGCAAAAACAAGGTCAAGTTGGAGTTTAAAGTTAAAGATACTGGTATTGGCATATCAAAAAACAGACAAGAGAAAATTTTTGAAAGTTTTATGCAGGCCAATTCTGAAACCTCTGTAAAATATGGTGGCACAGGACTTGGACTATCCATAAGTAAAAAATTGTTAAACCTACAGGGTAGTGAACTTGAGGTTGAAAGTGAGTTGGGTAAAGGAGCGGCTTTTTCGTTTGTGATGGAATATAAAATAAGCAACAGGCTGAATTCTTACGAACCGGACATGATTAAGATGCAACCTAATTATGAGCCTATAAAACTCAATGTCTTGGTTGCTGAGGATAACAAAATGAACGTGCTTATTTTAAAACGATTCTTTGCTAAATGGAAAGTTGATTTTAAAATTGCCGAAAATGGTAAAGAAATGCTTCATATTTATAAAGATTTTGATTTCGACTTAATTTTAATGGATTTACAAATGCCAGAATTAAATGGCTATGAAACCACAAAAATAGTTAGAAACCTACCCGACAAGAATAAAGCCTCAATTCCTATTATTGCGTTGACGGCTTTTGCCCAAACCGATATTAAGGAAAAAACAGAACGCTACAAAATGAATGGTTTTATGGGTAAACCTTTTAATCCTATTGAACTCTATAATTTACTCAAGTCTTACCAAGAAAATCGAGCAGATAGAAAAGCGATATAAAATAAAATTTTGAGTTTATGCTTGGCTCATGCAGGTTTGATTTAATGGGTGCGTTATTGGTTTTGTGTATGATGCGTAGTTAAGCAACTAATTTAGTGAACAAACAAGAACAATAGAAAAATTCACGGGGTTTTCCGAGAACACACAGAACTAGCTATTAAATATACACTTCGTTGGTAAACTTTCTTTTTATAAGTGTTATTAGGAATTCATTCAGATAAATAAAATTGTTTAAGCAAGGTGGATAAAAATAGCAGGTTAAGTCTATACTAATAATCATGCATTTTACAGCAAAATTTAAGTAAAATAAAATTAATCAATAAAATACACCAGCCTATATTTATAACTCTATATTGCGGTCTAATAATATAAAAAAACAACTTATGGTTAAGTTTAAAATGAAAGCAGTAGTATTAATAATTCTACTTTTTGTAACAACAGTTAGTTTTGCTCAAATATTTGGTAACGGAAATTCGGGTTTTGTGGTTTTGAAAGACGGAAATAAACTTGAAGGTTTTGTGAAAAAGGGAGTTTCTACTAATGGTACTATTTCTTCAATTATGTATTCTAATACTGCAGATGGTAAGTACAAATATTACAGGTTAAAAAAAGAAGTCCAAGAGTATTCTTTAAATGGAAAAAGGTATATGAAAGCTTTGATAAAAAAATCTCCTATAGGTGGCAAAAAGGAGAGGTTTTGTGGAGTTTTTTATAAAGGATCTGTGTTTACCTTATTATATCATCCTGATGATGATTTTCCCGAAGAGAATGCACTTGATGTAAGTACAATGTTCTATATTAATAAAAGTAATTCTAAAGACTTTAAATTGATAACTCGTCTTAATTATTCAAAAATCATGAAAAAATTATGTGGAGATAACAAGGCCTGGAATGCTAAATTAGATTCTGATTCAGATTGGTTGAAATACAAAAATAGAATTGAAAATATTAAATTTTATGAAGAGAATTCTCAAATTTAGAACAACTTAATAAAATAAAAAAAAACACTAACAAAAAGAAGGCTTTTAAGAAATTGAAAGTCTTCTTTGGGTTGTTTTTCGACCTCAATTTGTTCGATTTTTATGAATTAATGAGTTTGCATACTTTTAAAGAGTGTAATCTTTTTTGTTAAAGAATTTTATAATTGGTTTGAAGTTATTTTCAGTGCTTTCCAACGTCAAGATATGTATCGTTTTAATGGGTTATATCGTTCGATAACGAAGTAAGTTGTTTTTTAAAAATAAATCAATACATAACGTTACGTATTTTTTGAATTGCTCAAAATGTTTATTTTAGTGTGATGCAAGAGGACTTTCTTCACTATATCTGGAAACATAAAAAATTTGACAGTCTCAACTTGAAATCTGTAGATGGAGAATTGATAACTATTACATCTTTTGGACAACATAACCTGAATTCTGGACCAGATTTTTTCAATGCACAACTGCATATTGATAATCAACTTTGGGCTGGTAATGTTGAAATACATATAAAATCATCAGATTGGTTTGCACATAACCATGAAATCGACAAAGCCTATGACAATGTGATATTGCATGTAGTTTGGGAACATGACACTGAGGTGTTTAGAAAGGACAATACCCAAATCCCAACTTTGGAGTTAAAGCCTCTCGTAAATCAAGACACCTTACAGAACTACCAAAAACTATTTTCTAAATCCCAAAAATGGATTAATTGCGAGAATGATTTTGCTGAGGTTGATGGTTTTATATTGCATAGTTGGTTGGAACGGTTGTACTTTGAACGTTTAGAGCGTAAATCTATTGAGATTGAGTTTTTGCTTAATAAGTCTTCTAACAACTGGGAAGCTGTATTGTTTCAATTATTGGCTAAGAATTTTGGACTCAAAATAAATGGAGAGGCGTTTTTGAGTCTTGCAAATTCATTTGATTTTTCGGTAATCAGAAAAGCACAATCTAACCTTTTAAGTTTAGAGGCCTTGTTTTTTGGTCAATTTGGTTTACTTGAAAATGATATCCAAGAACCCTATTTTTTAGAACTGAAAAAGGAGTATAGTTTTTTATCCAATAAATTTAAACTATCTCAACAAGGTGTTTTACCCTTACAGTTTTTCAGATTAAGACCACCTAATTTTCCAACAATACGATTATCGCAATTAGCAAATCTGTTTCATGTGCAAAACAATTTGTTCTCACAAATTATTGATACTCATGACCTAGAAGCGTTATATGAAATATTTTCTATATCTACATCGCAGTTTTGGGAAACACATTACACCTTTGGCAAAGCCTCAAAAAAATCAATAAAGAAAACATCCAAAGCGTTTATTGATTTATTACTTATCAATACGATTATTCCACTTAAATTTAGTTATGCTAAGCAACAAGGTAAAGATATTAATGAAAACCTTGTTATGATAATGCAGCAATTAAAATCTGAGAAGAACAGTATTATAGAAAGATTTAATTCCTTAAAAAATGTCTCTACATCCGCATTGCAATCGCAAGCATTACTTCAACTAAAAAACGAATATTGTGACAAAAATAAATGCTTACAATGTGCTGTTGGTAATGCTTTAATTTCATAGATTTAATTAACTTGCAGCATGAAATGAGGATATGTGATTTTTTACATTTTTAGCACAGCTTATGAAATACGAATTACATCTAATCTCTAAAACGATAGCAATTAGCATATGAATCTTTTTTACAAGACATTACTCTATTTTCAAAAACACGGCTATTATGTTTGCCAGAGGATTGCCGATCGTTTAGGGATAAGAGCAAAAGTGGTAAGAACCTCATTTATGTACCTTACATTTGTTACTGTTGGTTTTGGGTTTGCACTTTATGTTTTCATTGCTTTTTGGATGCGCATTAAAGATATGCTGTACACAAAACGATCTTCAGTATTTGATTTATAATTTATGAATAATGCACTTATAAAATTATTTAGGTCCAAAATAAACACAGCAGTATTGTTGCTCATTGTATTACTGTTAATTGGAGTAGTTGGATTTAAGGTCATGTCTAATTTGTCTTGGGTAGATGCCATTTATATGACGGTGATTACCATTACTACAGTTGGTTTTGGTGAAGTACAGCCCTTAGATGATGAATCTAAGATATTTACTGTGTTTTTAATATTAACAAGTGTTGTTATAGTAGGATACGCCATTAAAGTAATTACAGAATATATTTTAAGTAAAAATGATGTTGAAGAAATAAAACAGAAAAGGATGCAAAAAAAGGTAGACAATCTTAAAAATCACATCATTATTTGTGGTTATGGTAGAAACGGAAAACAGGCTGCAACAAAGTTATTGGCATACAAAAGACCTTTTGTGGTCATTGAAAAAAACAAAGAATTATTAGATAAATTTCAAAGTGAGGTTGTGCCGTTTGTAGAAGGCAATGCCAATGAGGATGAAATATTACTACGAGCTGGTGTAGAACGTGCCCAATGTTTGATTTCTGCGTTACCTAACGATGCAGATAATTTGTTTGTAGTATTATCTGCAAGACAGATAAATAAGGATATGAATATTATAAGTCGAGCATCTCAAGAAACGTCGTACAAAAAATTAAAATTGGCTGGAGCCAATCATGTAATATTGCCTGACAGAATTGGAGGTGATCACATGGCGTCTTTAGTGGTTGTTCCTGGTTTAATTGAGTTTATCGATAACCTGTCGATTGTTGGAGAAGCCAATATCAATATAGAAGAAATCCCCGTGGAAAAACTATATAATACGGCACATATAAAAACGATTAAAGATTTAGACTTACGAAAAAAAACAGGGTGTAATGTTATCGGTTATAAAGATGTTAATGGGGATTATATGGTAAACCCTGAAGCAGACTTAAAATTAGTGCCGAATTCTAAGGTGATTGTACTTGGAAGGCCAGAGCAAATACAGATGCTTAATTCTTTATATAATATAGATTAATTCTAGCCTTTTTAACAGCAGATGTTTTAGAAACTCATTTTTTTTTTACATCTTGCTGTCTTTAAATTCAATTTTAAAAGAAAACTACTAACTAACATTTATAAATTATGAAGAAATACCTTCTTTCAATTTTTGCAATTGTAATACCAATTTTAACCTTTGCTCAAGAAGTTGTAGATAAGGGTGTCGATCAAATAATTGACGAAAAGTTTGGTGAGGCTACAGGATGGTTTGTAAATTTTATTTTTTATCAGATTGATTTTGGTGGTGAAGTTAAAGTATATTGGGTATTGTTTCCATTAATTATAGGTGCTACTTATTTTACATTCTATTTTAGACTAATAAATTTTAGAGGTTTTTTTACGTCAATTAATATTGTAAGGGGTAAATATGATGATATAGATCATCATGAATCCTTGATTGGAGCAGGAGATTCCACTCCTGGAGGCGATGCTATTGAAACCATTGCAATTGAAGGACATGATGGTGAAGTATCTCATTTTCAAGCTTTGACTGCCGCGTTATCAGCCACTGTTGGTTTAGGTAATATTGCAGGAGTTGCAATTGCAGTATCGATTGGTGGAGCAGGAGCAACTTTTTGGATGATAGTTGCTGGTTTATTGGGTATGGCATCAAAATTTGTAGAATGTACTCTTGGTGTTAAATATAGAGACATAGCTGCAGATGGTACCGTTTACGGAGGCCCAATGTATTATCTAACAAAAGGTCTTAAATCTAAAGGATTAGGGAAGTTAGGAAAAGTTTTAGCTGTTTTTTTTGCAATTTTCGTTATTGGCGGATCATTTGGTGGCGGGAACATGTTCCAGGTTAATCAAGCATTTCAATTAGTCGAGAATATAACTGGAGGCGAGGCGTCATTTTTACATGGTAAAGGATGGTTATTTGGTCTAATAATGGCTGTTTTCGTTGGTATTGTCATTATTGGAGGTATTAAGAAAATCGCAAAGGTTACGGATAAGATAGTACCATTTATGGTCGTTATATATGTTGCAGCATCTTTATTTGTAATAATTGCTAAATATGATATGATTGGAGCTGCATTTGCTCAAATTTTTAACGGTGCTTTTAGCCCAGAAGGTATTGCTGGTGGAGCAATTGGTGTTTTAGTACAAGGATTCAGGCGTGCGGCATTTTCGAACGAGGCAGGTGTTGGTTCTGCTTCTATTGCCCATTCTGCAGTAAAGACAAAATATCCAGCAAGTGAAGGTATGGTTGCTTTATTAGAACCATTCATTGATACTGTAGTGGTCTGTACAATGACAGCCTTGGTGCTTATTATAACTGGTTTTGTTGATCCATTGAACCCTCCTGCAAATGATGCCCAAGCTATTTTGCTAACCTCAAGTGCTTTCGAATCTTCGATTTCTTGGTTTCCTTATGTACTTACAATAGCAGTAGTATTATTTGCATTTAGTACAATGATATCTTGGTCTTATTATGGTTTCCAAGGTTGGGCTTATCTTTTTGGAAGGACAAAAAAAATGGAATATACATACAAGCTTTTATTCTGTGTTTTTGTGGTTATTGGTGCAGCAGCAAGTTTAGGATCTGTAATTGGATTCTCAGATGCTATGATTTTTGCAATGATGGTTCCAAATATGATTGGTTTAGTAATACTTGCACCTAAAGTAAGAGACGAACTGAATAAATATATGGCCGCTATTAAAAGGAAAAAATAAAATTTAAAAATATGATTATGAAATCCCATTTCAAGTTCACACAAGGACAACGGAATGGGATTTTTTTATTGTTAGCGCTTATTGTTGTTTCCCAGTGCATTTATTTTTTTGTAGATTTTTCTTCTGATGAGGTTCCAGTTGATTCTGAAAAACTGCAAGTATTTCAAAATGAAATAGATTCTTTACGCCGTGTTGAAATTGAAAACAACAAACCAAAAACCTATCCATTCAATCCAAATTATATTACAGATTATAAAGGTTACACCTTTGGCTTAAAACATAAAGGGTATAATAATGTTGTTAATGGTACTGACCATAAATATGGGTTTGGCGGAAAGGAAGAACAAGATGAGCTTGACTTAGATTGGCACGATTTTGGTGCTAGGAATTATGATGCTGCTCTTGGTAGATGGATGAATATTGACCCATATGCTGGAAAATATATGTCTTTTTCTCCTTATAACTATGCGTTGAATAATCCATTAACATTTGTTGACCCTAATGGAAAGGAATTATTTATTGCTGGAAATAGAAAAGAAAAAAGACAAATATTTAGAGAGTTAAAAAAGCTTTCGAATAATAGACTTAAGCTAAATAGGAAAACGGGAGAAGTTTCTATTGGTAAAGGAAAAAGGAATAAAGGAAAAAGTTTAAAAACAGGAACTGGTGTATTGGCAAATGTCATTGGAGATGACAATAGAGCGACAATCCAAACCGTAGGTAGTTTTAATAAGGAGCATAAGGGAGAAGTTAATGCAATAGGACAGGCTATCGATAATCAATCTGGAAATCAAACAATTTCATTGGGCGATTTTGAAAAGCAGTTTGATGGTGAAGGTGCAAATGCAAAAATCTTATTTGACCCTAGCGACAATGGAAGTAATATTAAGAATGCAGATGGCTCAACTGGAAGGCCAACATTAATTGGATTAGCTCATGAACTAATTCATGGAGAAAGTATTTTAGGAGGAAATGTAATTGATGCAAGCCCTAATGATAATGTGGTAAATCCTGATAACGGAAGGGCGGGAGATATTTCTCCTGAAGAAGTTAATATTAGATTGATTGAGAATGATATTAGAGAAGAACAAGGAATAATCCTCAGAGCTACTCCGTCAGATAATACATTGAAAAATTTAGATAAATACATTAAAAATAATGGTAAGAAAAAGAAGAAGAAATAAAACTTATTTATTACTACAGACTTGTTTTGTGTTGCTTATTGGGATTTCTGGATTTTCTCAAAAAAATAATACGTCTGTTGAAACTTTAAGTAAATGGGAAAATAGCTCAAAAGAATATTTAGAAAAGTACAGCAATGATATCCCAAAATATTTTAGCAGTTATTTAAAAAATTCTTTTAAAAGAATTGAATTGGAAGGACATCAACATAAAGGATTTTATGAATCAATGATTTTGTTTGTACAGCAAGAACTAAAGTTTGATTTCAAAAAGGATGTTAATTATTTAATTGAACAATTTCGTGGAGAAAACAAATATTACTTCATTGTTACAAATTCTCATGGGGTAATTGAATTAAAAAGGAATGGGTTCCAATGGGAAAAAGTTGAAAATTTGAAGATTAATTTTGATTCTCTAAAGGAAAAGTTTAATTCTTTTGATGCATTTACAACATGTGATAAAGACCATAATGGTTTCTTCTATTACTTAATTAATAAATTTAATAAAGATTCCATTGAAATTAAATTAATTGATAATGGCTGTAGTTATTCTTTAAGTAATAATAACGGCTCCAATTAGGGTAGTGTAGTAAACAAGGTCATAGATTAATTTGTGATTTTAAAATATTGAAAAACCAACAGTTAAAGTAAAATTTAGTTGTTGGTTTTTAACGTTCTTTGATATGTTTATAAAAGAGAAAGTTTATTAGAAGTCTTAAAATCTAGGTTTCTTAAACCGACAAGTAGTAAATTAGGTTATGGAAAAACTCAATGTCCTAAATGTAATGGAGTCTAAGTTAAAAATGGATTTCAGAACTGTAAGCAACGTTATAAATGTAAAGTTTGTAACAAGCGATTAAGCAGATGAACGATTTGTTTTTCAAGAAACAAAATCTATATTGAAGCTCATTTAAGGATTTACTTTTGAGGATAATAGTTCCATATTGAAAATTCTTAGTAAAACAGCACGTTCATTGAAAATAACATAGTAAATAGTAGTAATCACTTTCGTTTTTTGATAATACTCAAAAAAATGAAAGCTATATTACTACCCCTTTGGCTTAAAACATAAAGGGTATAATGGAGGTATTAATTCTACTAACCCAGCTTTGAATAAAACTTATAATGGAAAAGAGTTCCAAGATGAGTTGGATTTAAACTGGCATGATTTTGGTTGGAGAAATTATGATGCATCCATTGGTCGTTGGATGAATATAGACCCTTTAGCAGAGAAGTATTATGAATATTCAACTTATAATTATGTAAAAAACAATCCCATTTATTATGTTGACCCTGATGGAATGGACATAATTATAAATAGGGGGAGTAGAATGTCAGATGAAGATTATGATAAATTTAAAACTCAAGTTTTGGCTCATCTTCAAAAATTGACAGATAATACTTTAGAGGTTGATAAGAATGGTAAAGTAACTGAAACTGGATGTGGTGGTACTGAAACGTGTAGCGAAGGTTCAAATGTTATATCAGATTTAATTAATAATGAAGACACGACAGTTAATGTTTTTAAGTTTTATAAGAATCAAACAATATTTGATAAAAGAGGGGATAAAAGTGAACTTAAAGAAGATGGTACTCCAGGAGAAGGAAGTGCTTTAATAAGAATTAACTATAATCCAAATTTGAGAGAAGGGGGATTAAATGAAAATATGGATTATAATGATGCTAAAGCTTATGACAGGGACCCTTATATTGGGTTAGCTCACGAACTAGGACATGCAAGAAGTGGAGCAAATGGTCTTAGAGATACCGATAAGTCCACTATGAAAGACCCTGATGAACCAGTAAGAAATAAAGCTAAATTACTTACTAAAGAAGAGGTTAAAGCACGCAAATTTGAGAATAAAATAAGAAAGGAACAAGGCTTACCTCTTAGAAAATTAGGAAAAGAAAAAAAACAATGAAAAACTTGATTTACACATTAGTACTGGTTAGTTTATTAGGTTGTAAGAATCAATCGGACAATAATGAAATAACAAAAGAAAACAAAGTAGCTTCTTATTACGATTGGAATAATTCAATTAAGGAGGCTCTGGAGAATAGTAATTTAGAAATTACAGAAAAGGAAAATCTTTTAATAAGTATTGATAGAATTTCAAAAGAAGATTTTTTGAAGTTGAATAATATTATAAAAATAGAGGGAAATAGTAAAGAATATTATGTGTTTGATATTTCTGAAGGTGAAGTAAATACTGAAACACTATATTGTATAAAGGAGAAGGGTAAAATGTCATATTTATCAAATGTTACAATTCAAAGAGGTAAGAAGCAGTTTAGTTCAAAGATGGTGACAAAAAAAATGCTGTTTTCAGAATTAATTAAGAATGATGATAATCATAAGTATGATTATAATATTTTAATTACAGAAACATCTAAAAACAATTTTAACTCCTTTTTTATAGATATTAATGATGAAATTCTTGAATTTTTAAATTACAAAGGCTCCAATTAGTAGCCACACATATCATCACCCATAAACTATAAAACGAGTGTACTTAATTGTATGCTCGTTTTGGTTTTTAAACTCAGCCACTTAATGAACTCAATGATAACATAATGAAACTCATGATTAAGAAACTACTCAATGTTCTTGGTCTAGTGCTATATATACCTTAAGAG
>Ga0316189_10004238_pt1 | contig 13829 bp, 9 predicted proteins | sample LowCovwburrow_MG_FD_204930 | JGI IMG/M metagenome (GOLD analysis project Ga0316189, IMG submission 204930) | Coastal sediment microbial communities from Maine, United States - Lowes Cove worm burrow | ecosystem: Environmental > Aquatic > Marine > Coastal > Sediment | place: USA: Maine...
CCCTTCCCTAATCGATCGGGAACCAGTCTCAGGGGAAAGACCCAGGTAAGTCATCTGGCCAATAAAAAAATGAAAAGCCTGCTTGATATGTGCGCCAAATCATCGATTTGCTATAACATGGAAATCCCTTAGTTTCACATTAATAGTTTTCATAGAGGTTATTGTGATATCTAGTTTTCTATTTAATAGCTAACTTCTTATCGGGGGAATACCTCCATAATTGTCAACTATGACCAAACTGATAAGGGCGAATTATACGCTATTCAAGGCCTCGGGCTTAAACTTAATTTGATGAAAGCCCTTGTCAGTTATCTCCGGACCGGCATCAGATGGAAATTCAGGCTTCTAGGCCTATTATCAGGGGTTCGATGGTTATCTGGATACTTGGTCCAATTCTTTAAAACCTAACATTATGAACAGAAAAGACTTCTGCTGCTTTATCGGTATCGACATATCGAAAAAAGTGTTCGACGTGGCCATCATCAAAGATGAAAGGACTACCTCGTATGTATTTGAAAATTCCAAAAAGGGAACCAATGCCTTTATTAGACTTCTCAAGAATCAAAAGATCCCTTTGGCAAACACGCTTATGTGTATGGAACATACTGGTGTTTACGGAAAACTTATCATTGCCAAGCTTGTTGAAAAACAAGCCCACTTTTGTGTGGAAATGCCCATACAGATTACCAAGAGCATTGGCCTGCTCAGAGGAAAAAACGATAAGGTCGATGCCAAACGGATTGCGCAATATGCTTTGAAAAACTCCCATGAACTGGAGCTTTACAAACCTATTCCTGAGATTCTCGAAAAAACAAGGATACTGCTTAAGATCAGAAAACAACTGGTCAACGCCAGAGCTGATTTTAATAAGTATCCCAATGAACTGGAACTCTTTTCCCCTGAAATGGGAAAACTCGCCAAAAAGAACCTCAAAAAGATCAACAAGACCCTTTGTGATGAAATAAAGCGAGTAGAAGCGGAAATCAAAAAACTGATCCTCTCCGATGATAAACTCAACAAAACCGTTGGATTGGTAACTTCCGTTACTGGAATCGGTATGATTACAGCACTCCATTTTACCGTATTCACCAGCTTTTTCACCCGATATGACAACCCGAAACAACTGGCTTGCTACTGCGGTGTAGTGCCGTTTGAATATACTTCTGGCTCTTCGATAAACCGTAAATCCAGAATCCATCCAATGGCCAACAGAACGCTTAAAAAACACCTCCATATGAGTGCCCTGGCAGCTATCAACCATGATCCCGATATTAGGGAATACTTCCTGAGAAAAGTCGAAGAAGGGAAAAACAAAATGCTCATCGTCAACAATGTTAGGAACAAGCTCGTACACAGGGTATGTGCCGTCATCAAAAGACAACAACCCTATGTCAAAAATGTAGCTTGATCTTTTTATCATTTTTTACTTGGTTTTAACATGGAAATCCACCTTATCCGCTTCGCTTCTAAAATTGGAATACCTAAAATTGGGTTAATTACCTCTCAAGTGGTCAAATTATAGATTATTTTTGAAAGAACGAGAGTACTATTAAACACATGCTTTGGAAGTATATTTTAACTATTACAAATACGTATTAATATATAACCTCGCTTTTTCTGCCGCCATTGCCATTGTATTGGGTGCTCTATTGGGTACTTTGGTTTTTGCTACTTTAGGTCTGGCCATAGGTATTCTTGTCTATAATATCCTTCATAGAAACCAGTACTACTTCTTCTATAATCTGGGTATTACAAAGAGAAAGTTATTTATTATAGCTGCTTGTATAAATCCTTTTTTCTCGCTATTTGTTTTAATTGTTTTCTCTTTTATATTTCGCTGATGGCCGAATTGAATATTGAAAATTTATCGAAAAGCTTTGGAAGCAATCAAGTGCTCGATGATATTGCTATTGATTGTAGAACAAATGAAATATTAGGTATTTTTGGCCGCAATGGATCCGGTAAATCTACGATGCTCAGGTGTGTCTTTGGAACCCTTAAGGCGGATTCTATAACTATGAATATCGATGGCATAATAACTAATCCTAGAGACATAATACCTAGTGGAAAAATCGGTTACCTCCCACAAGAGACCTTTTTACCGAAAAACACTAAAGTCAAAAACGTTATTCCGATGTACTTTCCTGATAGTGGGCGACAAGATAATGTATTCTATTCTCCCGGAATTAATAGAATAGTGAATAAAAGTGTTAAAAATTTATCTTATGGGGAGCTCCGTTATTTCGAACTGGTTTTGGTCTCTTTCTTGGATCATGACTTTCTTTTACTGGATGAGCCATTTTCCATGATCGAACCCCTTTACAAGGATCTTATAAGAGATTTCCTAATCAACTTGAAACAAGAAAAAGGTATAATCCTAACAGATCACTATTTTGGAGATGTTTTGAAGGTAACCGATAAAAATATTCTTATCAAGGATTCTAAAATATTTGAAGTTCAAGATGAGGGTGATTTAGTAAAACATGGATATCTGCAAAAAACATTTCCTTATTAACGAACTGCAAAGATTAGCATAGTAGAATGCGCCCTAATGGATTTTTGTTCAACGCTTACCTATCGGGACGCTACAAAAACCCATCAGGATCCATGCGCAAAAGTTATGGGTAAGATTTGGGATCAATGTAATACTATGTTGCAGTTACTATAAACCCGTGAAAAGTTTAAACTAGGCAACTATACGTTCGTTGGCCTCATCCAAGGTGGCGTTATCAAAACGCTTTAAATAAATTTCAGTAGTTTTTAGGGAACTATGACCTAAACCCTCACTTATTATGGCAGTGGATATTCCCATATATTTAGCGATAGTTGCCCATGAATGACGAATTGCATAGGTCGTAAAATGTTGCTCAATACCTGCATCTTGAGCAATCAGTTTCAGTCTTTCGTTTACCCTTCTTCTTATAGTTTTATATTTCTCATATTTAGCTGTACTACCGTCATAATTCGCAGGAAACAAAAAGTCATCATCAGACTTGCCTTTTAAATAGTGATTAAGGATTTCCTTTAACTCAGAAGTTAACTTAACTGATAGTGGGTCACCAGTTTTACTTCTTCCATAAAAAATTCTACCCTGACGCACATTTAACTTTTTGAGTTTAACTAAATCTATCAAATTCATGCCTCGGCAATTGAACATTATTAGGGCGTAGTTTTTAGTATGCCATAAAGCTGATTCCTTTTCATATTTGAGTTTCCGGATGTTTAGGAAGTCTTCTTTTGAAATGGCTTTTTTCTTGGTTTGGTTTGATGAAGGAATCTTGTAACGATGAAAAGGATTTTTGGTAACTTCTATTCTATCCTCATTTATGGCAGCATTGTATATAGCTCTTATAGCCCTCATATGAGAGCCTATGCTGTTCGGTTTTACTCCTCTCGATTCTTTATCTATCTGAAAGTCTTTGAGCATGCTTACGTTGAGTTGGTCGAGCCTGATATCTTGGTTGTTATTGAATTTGACAAAGGCATTTATTCCACTGAGATACCATTGAGCAGAACTAGGTTTGTTTATTTTACGTTTTCTGTCTATTATAACTTGACCCCAGTCTTTTAACATTAATCCGTTGGACATTTTACTTTTAAGTTCAGGACTTATCTGCTCTTGCCATTTATTTTTGATTTCTGTTACTAAAGTACCAACATCCATATATTGAATACCCTCTCCGAGTTCGTTTATTAAGCTTCGAGCCATGTGAAGTTTGTCGTATAGAATTTGATTGATCTTAAAACAATCCAGACTCTTATTCACCAAAACTGAACGTTTTAAACAAAATGAATTTGAATCCCATCCAATTATTGAAGTTTGATATGGCAAACGAATTATTCTTGGTTTAATATGGAACACTCTTAATGCAATCGGGTACAATTCCGAAACTGCATTTTTAGATGATTTTCGAGTGTCCAATATGAGCTTAACTTTTGCCATTTTTAGTGCTTAAACTACTTCAAGTTAGGAATAAAAATGCACACTTTGTGCACACTTTTATTTGAAACCAGTTGATTTCAATTGAATTCAAAATTTATTAAAAAACTGATTATCAATTCATTAGATGCATTTTGTAAATTGATCACATCTAAATTTGAAGACTTACAAGCAGGGGGTCACTGGTTCGAATCCAGTAGGGCCCACATCATATAGAAAATCCGCACCTTACCGTGCGGATTTTTTTATTCTTGACAAAGCCAAACTTGTATAGGCTTTGGAAGGGAATAGAAAAATAAGCTGCACACCAGTGCAGCATGATTTTTTATTTGCAGAAGCGGTTTCCCAATGGATATGCAATCCAGTTATGAAGTTCAACAAAAGGTGGGAATTAGTATACCAAGTTATTTGCGCGATTAGAGTTTAAAGTAAAATTGTAAGCAGTACCATCAATAGAATGAAAAAATCTGCACTGATTTTGGTAATTTAGCAAAAGTTGTCAATTGACAGTACATCGCCTCAATTCATTTTCATGCAAGCTCCGAAACCCAATACACAAATTCAGCAAGAACTCGTAAACAGTATCGTACATGGCTTTGGTATTATTTTTGGCATCGTGAGTATTCCTATTCTAATAGCCTTTGCCATAAAAAGCAATAATACACCAGGCGTTATCGGCGCAGCCATATATGGATTTTGTTTTTTACAACTATTTACTTTTTCTACGCTCTACCACGGATTTCAACATGCTCAGGCAAAGCGCATATTTGAAATCCTTGACCATATCAGTATTTATTTCCTAATATCCGGCACTTATACTCCATTTTTATTAATTTATATGAATAATGCTTTTGGCATTACTTTGCTAGCAGTATTGTGGGGCCTGACTGCAATAGGAATTGTTTTTAAAATATTTTTTACTGGCAAATGGGATATTATTTCGACGTTTGTTTACATAGCTATGGGATGCATTATGATAGTAGGCGGCCGTACTTTTTTTGAAACCATTCCTGCTGAGGTATTGACCATGATCCTTATTGGAGGTGCGCTTTACCTTTTGGGCGTTATCTTTTACCTGTGGAAAAAGTATCCTTACAACCATGCTGTCTGGCACTTTTTTGTTCTGGCGGCCGCTGTTTGTCATTACGTAGCCATTTTATTGGCAGTGTAACAGTTGGGCATTTTTTGACCTATTATTCTCTTATTGGATTTGAAATGAAGTAGGCAATGAAAATTCTTGAATAGAAATCTGAAGACCCTAGGTGATGTTATTATCCCCGTTGTAAAAAACATTTTTAAATTCCCATAATAATGTATATTTAGCGGCGTTAGAACTCTAGATAAATCGGGTATGCGAATAGGAATTATAATTGGAAGAATTGGTGGTGTAGATGGAGTAGCTCTTGAAACAGAGAAATGGATAGAGGTATTAAAACGGCTTGGACATGAAGTCTTTATTATCTCTGGTGAATTTGAATTCTGGAAAATGGATCCGGATCACCATGATCATTTCCCGCTACTTTCATTTTTCTCTCCGGCAGTAAAATGGGAACAGCGGAAGGCTTTTTATGAACCAGATAGAGATCCCGGCCCAATCCTTGATCATATTAAGGATATCTCTAATATAATAACAGAGAAACTACACAATTGGGTGCGAGCCCATAAGATTGAAGTCCTTCTTTCTGAAAATGCCTCAGCACTCCCCAGTCATATCGCTATGGGGGTAGCCATTAAGAAACTGGTTCAAAATACAGGCTTGCCCATTGTGACGCATGACCATGATTTTCATTGGGAAAGAGGTGCCCGTTATAGTTCTTCACATAAAGAGGTTAATATCCTTATAAATGACACATTCCCTTTACTGCTTCCCGATGTACGACATGCCGTGATCAATACCTTTGGGGTAGAAACCTTTAAGAACAAATTCAATCTGGAAACCACAATGGTTCCCAATGTGATGGATTTTGAACGTTCCTATGGAATTCCAAACAAAGACAATCGCTATTTTCTTAAAAACCTTGGTGTGGCAGAAGACGAGATTGCTTTATTGCAAGTAACACGTATCGTGCGCAGAAAGGGGATAGAGACAGCCGTTTTATTAATTGATAAATTGAACGACAAAAAGGTAAAGCTTATCATTACAGGAAATGATAATGATGATCAGAATCGGGAATATTATAATGAAATTGTTGATCAAATTCATGATCTGAACCTGGCCAACCAGGTAATTTTCGCATCACATATGGTGCGTGACCATAAAGATCTTTCTGATGTTTATGCGCACGGCAGAGCCTGTACGTATTTCAGTACATATGAAGGTTTTGGAAACGCCTTTGTCGAAGCCGCTTTGGCCAAAAAACCAATCTTTGTAAACAACTATAAACCGGTTTACATGCAGGATATTGGCAGTAAGCGTTTTAAAACGGTAATGTTGGAAGACAATCACTTATCCGATGATAAAGTCAAAAAGATGACAGATATCATATATAATGAGGAATATTCTAGAGAAATTGGGGAATATAACCATAACCTGGGGAAAAAGTATTTTTCATTTGATGTTCTCGAAGAAAAATTAAACGACTTGTTTAGCTTTTGAATCTTTAAATCCAGGCCTAAAAAAAACTAATGGCCAAAATTGAAGATGTATTAAGTGAATTAAGAAAACAAGAAATCCAAACTTGGTTCGACCTTGGATTATTTATTGACCAATTTAAGGAACGGTACTCGGCAACTGTTTTTAAGGAAGACTTTAAGGCCTTCGGTGACCATCTCCAAACCGGGGGAATTGCTTTCATAACATTTTATTTTACTATCGACGGAATTACGGTTGAAACTGAAAAGTATGCCAAAACCTTCAAAAAGATCTACCCAAGCATTCCAATTCATTATATCGCTGGAGAGATCAAACCTGAGGCCGATGAATTGATTCATAAAGATGCCTTTAAGAAAGTGATCAAAGAAATGGATGGTTTCGATAACTGGCCATTATATGACGATTTCTTTAAAATTAAAATGGAAAGGGGCAGTACTGAGTATAATGATCTTATTTTGAAATTCTGGGCTGAGGTATTGATACTGGTTGAAAAATTGGGCAAGTACATTGAAGAGAACAACATTACTTTACTTTATTTGATTAATATTTGCTCGAATCCTGGAAACGTGTCTTTAGCGCTGGCCACTGTATTAATTTCTGAGTACTTGGGCATTCCAGTGATGAATAACAATCACGATTTTTATTGGGAAGGAGGCAATAGGGAAGTTGTCAGAAAAAAGAAAGGCTTAAAAAAAGGCCCCAGGGATTTTTTCTTTCATAATGCCCATGTTGGTGAATTCTTTTCAGTGATCGATATGATCTATCCATGGGAAAGTCGATCCTGGTTAAGTGTGAACATTAATAGGTTGCAACACACGCATCTGGTCAATATAAAAGGCCACAATCCGGCAAATTCGGCAATGATAGGAACCGCTGTGGACATTAAACCGGACCAAATAAGTAGGAGGGACATCATAAATGCATTTATGCAGATGGCGTCTATCTTTGCCAATAACAAAAAAACCATAACGGTTCATAAGGTTGCAGATCACCTCAAAAGCAAACGTTCCTTAAAGCCTATATTGTTAGGATACAATATCTTAGAGAATTTTGACTTTGTAAATAATAACATCGTCTTTTTGCAACCAACAAGAATAATAAGTAGAAAGTCAATCGAGCTTAATTTCAAATTGGTAAGACAGTTATTTGCCAATGGGGACTTCGCCAAGAAATTTCAGGACAACCCTCAACTCACACTCTCCTTGTTAGTATCGGGTCCTATTCCCCACGGTCAGCAAAACTATTTCCAGGATCTGCTTGAAGATTTTAAAAATTTTCTCGAGGGATTAGCTGTTGAATTCAGATCCCAGGTACTTCTGGGATTCTTGTTCAGTGAATTTGACAAGCACGAGTTCAGGAAGAAATACAAAAATCCGCTTGATATTGAGCAACTGTATGATGTTGCCTCCCTTATTCTGTTGCCAAGTCAGACCGAAGGCAGAGGGCTTCCGATCATAGAAGCTGCCGCCTGCGGAACCCCAATATTTTGCAAACAATACGAGCCCAGAGCGGTTTATGAACAAGTAATTGGGTATCATCTAGATGAATCACAACGTTTAAAAGTCCTGGAATTTAAAGGCAATAAAATTCCTAAAAAGCTAATTACAAAAATTGGCGATTATGTATTTTACCCTCAAAACAGTATGGAGGATCTAGTGCACAATAAAAATGTAATTCAGCAGCGTTATAGCCTTGATGCCCTTCAGAAGAATATGGAATATCTTCTCAGAAGGTTACATTCGCAATTACAAGCTATTTCTGATGGAGTCGATAGAAGGGTAATTACTTTACTTAAGAAATATAAGGAGGTAGTCAACTTTGAAAACGAAGATCTTAAAACGATACTAAACAAAGATACCAGGCATTATTTGCCGGGGTATGGTCGTTTATCTTTTATGATTTACTTAAAGTCTTTAATTGATCCCAGCTTCTTTAGAGTTGAAGAACAATTAATCAGAGGAAGGGTAATGAAATATGCACGTATGATGGAAAACGATTTACCAGATCTCATCAATACAGATTTATCCAAAGTTCATGACTATTACAATGCAATCGATGATATTTTTAAGTATGTAGAAGGTGAAAGTGCCTTGAGACACGATCATTCCTTGGCCTACAGGCATCGAAATAAGAAGTTGTATAGCTATCAGGAGTATACGTATCAGGAACTAACCGGCTTGGTAAATATGATCTACAACGATATTTTTAAACCTAAGAAACGGACAGATCAAACTTTGGCTCCCCAGTTTTTTTCAGATTGGGAACTGGCCTTGTTTCAATTGACCAATAGCAAATTTTTGGGAATAGACAACCGTAAAATCCTAACGGAGAAACTCAAAATCAATGTCCCCAAAGGTTATTTCCCAGGAAGGTACATAAAACATGAAATGGAGTATTTTGTACTGCAACCTATACGTGCCCAATTAAAACTTTCTTTGGAGCAGGAGCTTACATATGAAATACTTAAGACTAGGGGACAGCAACTACAGAAAGTATACATCTTCATTCATGAACCAAGAATAACAAAATGGTTCTCAGGCGCAAATATTAAAGACTATCTTGAGCTGGAAACTGAACCGGAACTAGGTTTACTTTATAAGACCGGAGTCATTGAAATAATAGAAACCGAACAATGGTGTGAAGGCGTACATTTTCCACAAATGGGCGCCAAAGCGATTAAAATATTGAGGAAGATCAAAGAATCTGAAGGCTTTTTGATTACGAATGGAGAACATGCCTCTATGATGACCGATATTGTTGAGATCGATCATTTTCATATCGGAAAGGCAAGACATAAAATGACCGCTAAAATCATGGGTATTCCTAAGGAAAGCGGTTTTATTCAATTCGTTCCGGCTGGTGTAAGAACAACCTTGGCGTACCCTACTCCGATTCAGACCTCCAAAGACTTTGACAATGCCTTGAAAAGCGAGCTATACAGTGACCTAAAAAGGAAAATTGGAGAGAAAAAATTACTGAATATCCTCTCTAAGGATGCCAAAGAAAACGGAACACCGATCAATGCCCTTCTTTTAAAATTGGATGGGGAAATGGCCGGAAATAAAGCTGTTGAAAGCGTAAAATCCTCTTTTGCCGGAGGTGTTTACGAAGATGGACAACCCTGGAGTGGTGTTTTAGCGGAAATCGACACTAAAAAACATGCCTGGAAATTTGCAGCCCATATTGCGAATAAAAAACCAAAGAATGTTCCTGGACTTATCAAAGAATATAAAAAGAAAAGTCAAAACAAGAACAAGATAGAACTGGCCTGGAATGGAGGTTATATCCTGAACCCTGAATTGGTAGGTAAACTAGGATTGCCCGAAACCTACATTGGATCGCCCTTAGGGTTGCTAATTATGGATCATACGGTATTTTGTCCTCCGCTGTTCAATAAACCTGCATTCATTATTTATAAGGATGGTACTATAGACCTAAGGAAAGTAAATTGCAGCTCGGGATTCAAAATAAAGGGAACGAAAGAAGAAATGGTCTTTAAGCCTGATAACTATAACAAACATAGTTCTTCAGAAACCTGTTATTATGATCTGTTGTATCCCCAAGAAGAAATAAAAGGGAATGGTAATTTTATTATAAGAATAGCCGGAAATACGGTAAAGCAAATAATTCCCACAAGTTCGAATGAGAATGTCTCTGTTATCCCAGTGGGAGTCACCCTATCCATTCCGGCAAAATTATTTTCAAGCGAATTTTTCAAGGAAGGTAAAGTCTTGAAAATAGAGCTTCTAGAGCCTGAAAAAGATCCTTACCACTGGAAGGATATCTCGTATGCCATTGAAGCCGGGCCAATGTTAATAGAGAATGATAAACTTGCCGTAAATATGGAAGATGAAGGTTGGAAAACTGTTAACTCTATTAAAACCCAGGCTGCAAGATTGGATTTTACTGATATGCGGGGACCTAAGATAGCCGTGGGCATTACTAAAAAGGGAAAACTCATGGTGCTTATGTTGAATGGCAGAATTAGAGAATCTGTGGGAGCAACCCATTTCGACATGGCCGACATTCTGTTAAAGTACGGAATGCACAAAGCAATGGGCTTCGATCCAGGTGGCAGTAGTACCCTTGTGGTAGATGGTCAAATCATGAACATATCGCCCTATAACAAAAATTACGAAGAAGATATCTATTCACTTCCTCCCGAACCACGCTTTGTTGCCAATGCTGTTATGGGATGGATTGAAAATGAGAATTAAAGGGAGAGATGAAAAAATTTAAGGAATGTTAGCAAAATAACGTAATACTTTTTCAAAGTTTCGTTAATTTTTGACCAAATGTGTTGGGAAGTCTGTGATCTTTTCGCAGCCTACCTGTTCCATTACCTGTTGCAGTTGGGTTTTCAATAATGAAATGGTATGCTCGCCTCCCTGTTTTCCCAATGCAGCCACCCCATACATAAAGGAGCGACCTAAAAATGTAAACTCCGCACCACTGGCCATGCTACGGGCGATATCAGGTCCTGAACGAAGACCACTGTCCATAAGTACCTTTATTTGATCACCATATTTTGCTGCAATCCTTGTCATTGGTTTTATCGTAGATTCCCCTGCATCCAATTGTCTTCCCCCATGATTGGAAACAATGATACCATCCAAACCCAATTGAATGGCCTTTTCTGTATCAGCCTCTGTGGAGACTCCCTTAAGAACAATTTTACCTTTCCAAAGGTCCCGAATAGGTGCTATTTTTTCCATACTCATTCTTTTGGAAAAAGTCTGGTCCATGAAGTTTCCCAATTGCTTTAAATCAAGCCCTTTGGGCATATAAGGCTTAAGGACCTCGAAATTAGGCTGTCCGTGTATCAAAGTATTTATCGCCCAATTGGGCTTTCCAAAAATTTGTAAAATATTATTGATACTCATTTTAGGAGGCATTGAAAGTCCGTTTTTAATTTCTTTGGGTCTAAAACCAAAAGCAGGGGTGTCACATAATAAAACCAGAACTGGGCATTCTGCTGCTTCCGCTCTTTTCAACAAATCGTTTCTAACGCTATCTTCGGTTGGGTGATACAATTGAAACCAAGCTTTTCCTTCAGTCAATTCACTTATCCTTTCGATACTGCTGGTACTTACTGTGCTCAATACAAAAGGAATGTTATGTTCAAATGCTGCCTTGGCCAATATTTCAGCAGCGTTGGGCCACATTAATCCCTGTAGCCCGACAGGTGCAATCCCAAAAGGGGCATCATATACATGTCCGAATAATTCTGTTTGTAAACTTGCTGTTGTAAAACTGTCCAAATAGTTTGGGGTCAATTGAACTTCACGGATTTCCCTTGTATTTCTCCTAAGGTTAACTTCTTCATTGCAGCCACTATCCAAATACTCAAATGCAAATCTTGGAATTCTTTTCTTGGCCTTGTTCCTTAAATCCTCGATTGATGGGTATCTAGAATCAAACTGTTTAGCTATGGTGTTTCTTGACATACGTTTGGTATTGACTTAAATAGTAAACTGGTCTATTTATGAAAGCTCGTACTTTGGATTATACTTTTAAAAGTACATTATTTTGATTGATTTTTTATTGGAACAATCGTGCATATTTTTATTTCCTTTTATGTTTGAATTATAAATACAATTGTTTCTTTAAAGGAAATAATCTATCCTATTTGTTAAGTTTTAAGAATTAGTCATACCTTAGCAGACCAAAATTTAATTGGGAAAATGGCTCAGTTACCTGCCTGCCAAAATTAAAGTATTGGAGCGTTAGCTCAGTTGGCGGAGAGGAGGGTGTTAGTTCCCCCGAAGCTTCGGGGTAATGAGCTCTATCGAGTTCTAATAAGAATTTGTTTTGAAATATTTGGGATATTAGCTCAGTTGGTTTAGAGCGCTGCCTTGACAGGGCAGAGGTCACTGGTTCGAATCCAGTATATCCCACTCTTTTTTGAAGTCACCGGTTCCCACGATGCTCCGGAGCAGTACATCCCACAATTCCTCCATTATTTTATAATTTTTTTTAAATTGTTTGATTAAAGTAAATCAAGCAGTCGTTCTAAAGCCATTCCCCGTGAACCTTTGATAAGAATGTTACAATTGGTTGCGAGTTTTTCTTTGGAGAGGTAAGCGGCTATAGCCTCATAATCTTTAAATTTTTTGAAAGAGGTTTTGGTATTATTAAAATTTTCCCCAACCAAGAATACCTTTTCCAAATCCAGTTCAAGCGCCAAATCGGCTATATATTGATGTTCACTACTGGCTGTTTTGCCCAATTCAAACATATCCCCTAAAAATGCAATTTTTGGTCCGCCTGTTAAATTGCTGAAATTTTCCAATGCCACTTTCATGCTCGTGGGATTCGCATTATAGGCGTCAAGAACAATTTGCCTTTCGTTTTTTTGAATGATTTGGGACCTATTGTTTTGAGGTATGTAGGACTCAATTGCCGACTTAATGTCTTTCAAGTCGACATTAAAATATTTGCCCATAAGAATGGCCGCACAACAATTGGTAAAGTTGTAGCTCCCAATAAGATTGGAATTGATTTGGGTTTCTTCAAAATTGATGGAAACATAAGGATTGGCGTTTAAGAAATCAATCTTATAATAGTCATTGTTGTCTTTTGTGAATCCATATTTTTTAATGTAATGGCCCAGTTTTTCCAATTGAATGGGGTCGTCGGCATTCAAGAATATTGATTTTTTATGATCAATCAAATAGTCATACAGCTCACTTTTTCCTTTTATGACACCTTCAACACTCCCAAAGCCCTCTAAGTGTGCCTTGCCAAAATTCGTGATATATCCAAAATCGGGCTGGGCTATTGAACAAAGGAATTCAATTTCCCTTAAGTGATTGGCACCCATTTCCACTATTGCGTATTCGGTATCTTTCTCAATAGATAAAAGGGTAAGTGGCACACCAATGTGGTTGTTTAGGTTGCCAATGGTCGCTATGGTTTTATATTTCCTGGAAAGTACTGAATTGATAAGTTCTTTGGTGGTCGTTTTCCCATTACTCCCAGTTAAGCCTATAACTTTGGCTTTGCAATGATTCCTGTGAAATGATGCCAATTTTTGGAGTGTTTGCAATACATCATCAACTAAAATAGTCTTGTTGGATGTTGCATATTTTTTTTCATCTACTATTGCGTACGTGGCACCTTTTTTTAAAGCTTCAATGACATATGTATTTCCATTGAAATTGTCTCCTTTAAGCGCAAAGAAAAGACAGTTGTCTTCTATTTTTCTTGTATCTGTACAAACAATTGGGAACTGTAAAAAGATTTGGTGGAGTTTCTCTATAATCATAATTCAAAGATAAAAAAAAGCCCTGACGA
>Ga0316189_10004242_pt1 | contig 13824 bp, 10 predicted proteins | sample LowCovwburrow_MG_FD_204930 | JGI IMG/M metagenome (GOLD analysis project Ga0316189, IMG submission 204930) | Coastal sediment microbial communities from Maine, United States - Lowes Cove worm burrow | ecosystem: Environmental > Aquatic > Marine > Coastal > Sediment | place: USA: Maine...
ACAATTGACGGACTATCAATTACCACCTTACCTTGATGTATAATAAGTGTATTTGCAGTGCCTAAGTCAATAGCTACGTCTTCGGTCATGAAGTCGAAAAATCCCATAGAGTTATTTAATTAGAGTTATATAATTTTGCGAATTGGCCAAAGTTAGTAAAATTAATGTTTAAAATGACGTGTACCTGTAAATACCATTGACATTTTATTTTCATCGCAAAAATCTATTGATAATTGATCTTTAATAGAACCTCCCGGTTGAATTACAGCATTGATACCAGCATTGTTTGCAATTTCTACACAATCGGGAAAAGGAAAGAAGGCGTCGCTGGCCATTACCGCATTGCTTAAATCAAATTTGAAGTGAGTTGCTTTTGTAATAGCCTGATTTAAAGCATCTACACGTGAGGTCTGACCAGTGCCACTAGCATATAGTTGTTTGTTTTTAGCTAAAACAATAGTATTAGATTTAGTATGCTTGCAAATTTTTGATGCAAATATTAAATCTTCTTTTTCAGAATCAGAAGGAGTCAATTTTGTAGCTGTTGTTAAATCTTCAATTGCATCTGTCTTAGAATCTCTATCTTGAACTAAAGCACCATTTAAACAAGTTCTCACGGTGGTCTTTGGAAATTCTGCATCTTGAAGGATTAGAATAATCCGATTTTTCTTACCTATTAATACTTCTAAAGCATCACTATTATACGAGGGTGCAATCACTACTTCACAAAATAATTTATGAATTTCTTCAGCTGTTTCTACATCAATTATTTTATTTGAAATTAGAACACCGCCAAAGGCCGAAGTAGGATCGCCAGCTAAAGCATCTAAATATGCCTGCTTTAAAGTATTTCTTTGTGCTAAACCACATGCATTGTTATGTTTTAATATTGCGAAAGTAGGAGCGTCATTTTTAAACTCATTCATTAAATTAACAGCCGCATCAACATCTAATAAATTATTATAGCTTAATTCTTTGCCATGTAATTTTGTAAACATACTATCAAAATCACCAAAGAAAAATCCCTTTTGATGTGGATTTTCACCATAGCGAAGTACTTTACCATTCGTTTCACTAATTTTTAAGGTTGCAATACTATGATCAGCGTTGAAATAATTAAAAATAGCTGTATCATAATGTGAAGAAACATTAAAGGTTTTTGCCGCAAATTGTTTACGCTGTTCTAAAGTAGTCTTGCCATTTTGCTCTGTAATAATTTCTAAAAAATCACCGTATTGTTCCATTGAAGAAACACAAATAACATCTTTAAAGTTTTTTGCAGCAGCTCTGATCAATGAGATACCACCTATATCTATTTTTTCAATTATATCTTGTTCAGAGGCACCCGATGCTACTGTTTTCTCAAAAGGATATAGATCAACAATAACTATATCTATTTCAGGGATATCATATTCGGCTATCTGAGAGACGTCATTTTCATTTTCACGTCGTGTTAATATACCACCAAATACTTTTGGATGCAATGTTTTGACTCTTCCTCCAAGTATAGAAGGATAAGAGGTTAAATCTTCAACAGGCACAACTTCAATTCCTAGTTCTTTGATAAACTTTTCGGTACCTCCGGTTGAATAAATTGTGACTTTTAATTCATTTAATTTTTGTACAATAGGCCCTAAACCATCTTTATGAAATACAGAAATTAATGCTGATTTGGCTTTTTTTTGATCGTTCATTTGTAGTGTTGCTGTTTACCCGCAAAGCTACTAAAACACAAAGGCTTTCACAATAAAAATAAGCCCATAATTAATGAACATTTTATCAACATTTATCCATTAAACGCCTGTGGTAATTAATTTGACCTAAATGATAATTCAAATGACCGTATAAGTGGATTAAAAAGAACTCAGTCGTCATACTTTCATTTTTAAAAACATTTATGGGATATGCATTGAACAAATCGTTATCGGTTAATTGAAGAATAACTTTTTCAATAATTGCTTTTATTTCATCAAGCTGCTGTATAATAAGCTTTCGCTGAATATTCTTGTCATTAAATTCTTTATCCCGTTGCCTGATGTATCCTGATTTACCTAAAGTGGCACCAATAAAATGATTTAAGTTTCCGATAAGATGAATTGCTAAATTACCAGCACTGTTCTTGATGTCATTATCGGTTTTCCAAAAAATTTCATCATTAGAATATAGTTGAATTTCTTTTTGAAGCTTTTCAATATCTCTTAAAAAAAGTTGAACTAAGGAAGTTTTCATACAATTGGAATTAAATTTAGTTTTGATACTTCTTGACAAACAAATTCTAATAATTCAGTATCTTTTTCAGTAAACGGATTCAAGGTATGTGAATCGACATCAATTTGCCCAATGTTTTGACCGTCAATAAAAATAGGAATAACAATTTCACTTTTCACTTGCCATCCACAAGAAATATAATTGTCTTGTTGTGATACATCTTGAACTATAAAATTCTCATTGCTGTTAGCTACTTGTCCGCAGATTCCTTTCCCAAAAGGGATGATAATATGTGTTGTTGGTTCTCCGGCAAAACAATTCAACTTTAACTCTTCTTTATTACCATTTCTAAAATAGAATCCTACCCAATCATAGTAACGTACTTCTTGTTTTAAATAGTCACAGATTTTTTGCAATTTCTCTTCAGGAGTGCCATTGTTATCTATTATGTTAATAATTTTTTCTTTATGAATTTTGACAGGCATTAGAATATGTATATTTGGTTTATTACTTTAGTTAGCCAAAATTAAACTACTTTCATTTGAAACGAACATTAATAAATTTTAAAAGTATGTTAAAATAAATTAGAATTAAAATTTTTAATGTGAGAACGAAGTGGTTACACATGTTCTCAATTTTATAATTATATTAAAACCAAAGAATTATCAAAATTTAAACATGTGAAAAAAAGGAAAACGATCATAAAATTTTTAATAAGATTTTTTGTCGCTTATTTTCTATTATTAGGAATCTACTCTATATATCTAAAACAAACACAGCAAAAAGGAGATGTCTTTTCTTGTGCTCCAATTACTAAAACAGTTGCAAATCACACGCAACAATTAGCTAAATTTTTAGGCTATAATACAAGAATAGAAGATCATGAAGATGAATTATCCATAAAGTTTTATGTAGGCGATGTTTATGCTGCAAGAATTGTGGAAGGTTGTAATTCGATAAGCATTATAATTCTGTTTTTAGCTTTTATTATTGCTTTTTCAGGAAATTTAAAAGCGACAGTCATATTTGGATTAGTAGGGACTTTAGTTATCTATTCAGTAAATATTGTAAGAGTAATGGTCTTGAGTATGTTGATGTATAAATTTCCTCAGTATCAGGAATTCTTACATGGATTATTATTTCCAGCAATTATTTACGGAACGGTATTTTTATTGTGGATTATTTGGGTAAATAGGTTTTCTTACTTAAAAAAGGTCAAATGAAAAAAAGGGTACGAATTCCAATTATAGCTGCTTTGTTTTTATTATTAATTTTAGTAAGAGCTGTAGGTGCAGATATTTTTTATGATCCGTTTATTGCATATTTTAAGGATGATTATTTAAATAAGCCAATTCCTGATTATAATGGCTTAAAATTATCACTGAGTATATTATTGAGATATACCTTGAATACAGTTATCTCTCTGACAATTATCTATATTGCTTTTCAAAAGAAAGGATTGGTTAAGTTTTCTATAAAATTCTATATTGCCGCTTTTGTTGTTATGGGAATCTTATATTTCATATTACTACAATTTGAAATGATTAACGGACATTTGTTTACATTTTATGTACGTCGTTTTCTAATTCACCCGGTATTTGTACTAATTCTATTACCTGCATTTTATTATCAAAAAAAGTTGATTAGAGTACGTTAAATCATTAAAATTATTTTTGAAATTGGTATGAATTGCATATTTCGTTAAAAATAATTTCAAACTCTGGACGTTATAAAGAACATAACTATTTGAGCAAGTTAATATTGAGATTTTAAAATTAACAGTAATTTTAGAATGTTATTTCGTCTAAATGGTTACTTTTGAATCAATAATGAAGGAATTTTTTAAAAAAATAGCATCTTTTTTAATGGCATTTATAGTGCTGTTTTCTACATTTTCTTTTACAGTAAATGAGCACTATTGTGGCGATACTTTAAAAGACAGAGCTATCTTTGTTAAAGCTGAAAAGTGCCTAATGGAAATGAAAATGGAAGTTCCTTCAAAAGAATGTGAGATGCATCAAAAGAAGTGCTGTGATGATGTTGTAAAAGTTATAGAAGGTCAAGATGAACTAAAAGTTTCTCTTGATAATTTAACTGCAGATCAGCAGTTATTAGCTGTTTTATTTATTGATAATTATTTAAGTAGTTTTGAGGTATTAATTAACAAACAAAATACCTTCGATGAATACCCACCACCACTTATTGTCAGGAATATCTACAAACTTGACGAAGTATATTTAATTTGATTTTTAAACGATAGACTATTGCATTCTATGGAGATTTTCCACTTGAATGATTTCTTATTTGCGATGTTTTACACATCAATGTCTAAAGTTTAAAAATTAAAACCAATGCTACATAAAAGCATAAAATTTCTAATAGAAAACAAACTCGTTGCGGTATTATTACTCTTTCTTTTTATAGGTTGGGGTATTGTAAATGCACCATTTAAATGGGATACAGGCTTCTTACCTAGTAATCCGGTAGCTGTTGATGCTATACCAGATATTGGCGAAAACCAACAGATTGTATTTACAAAGTGGGAAGGTCGATCACCTCAAGATATAGAAGATCAAATTACTTACCCTTTAACAAGTTCTTTGCTGGGTATTCCCGGTGTAAAAACAATTCGAAGTTCATCAATGTTTGGTTTTTCTAGTATCTATATCATCTTTGAAGAAGATATAGAATTTTACTGGAGTCGAAGTAGAATCCTTGAAAAACTCAGTTCATTACCTAGTGGATTATTACCGAATGATGTACAACCTGGTTTAGGTCCTGATGCAACTGGCTTAGGTCAAATATTTTGGTATACTCTTGAAGGTCGAGATGAACAAGGAAATGTAACAGGTGGTTGGGATCTGCAAGAGTTAAGAAGTATTCAGGATTATTATGTAAAATATGGATTATCATCAGCATCTGGAGTTTCTGAAGTAGCTTCTATTGGAGGTTATGTGCAGGAATATCAAATAGATGTGAATCCAGATATTTTGAAGGAATATAAAATTTCTTTAGAGCAGGTTGTAAATGCCGTTCGCAATACAAATAAAGATATTGGGGCAAAAACCATTGAAATTAACCGTGCTGAGTATTTGGTTCGTGGTTTAGGCTATGTGAAGTCTGTTGAAGATATTGAAAATGCCGTTGTTACTTCTACAAACTATACTTCAATTTCTATAAAGGATATTGCAAAGGTATCTTTAGGTCCTGCTGAACGCAGAGGTATTTTGGATAAAGAAGGAGCAGAGGTTGTTGGTGGAGTTGTTGTTGCTCGTTATGGAGCAAATCCTATGGAGGTTATTACCAATGTAAAAGCTCAAATTTCTGAGATAGGTGCAGGTTTGCCATCCAAAGTATTAAAAGATGGTCGTACTTCACAACTAACAATCATCCCTTTTTATGATAGAACAGAATTAATAGAAGAAACATTAAATACACTTAATGAAGCCTTAAGTTTAGAAATATTAATTACCATTTTGGTTATTATCCTAATGATGTTCAATTTAAGAGCATCTATTCTAATTTCTGGCCTTTTGCCAATTGCAGTGCTCATGGTTTTTATTGCGATGAAACTGTTTAATGTTGATGCCAATATAGTGGCCCTTTCGGGGATTGCCATTGCTATTGGTACTATGGTAGATGTAGGTGTGATTTTGTCAGAAAATATCATACGGCACATGGATGAAGACACTTCAAAAACACCAATAAATGAAGTGGTTTATAAAGCAACAACCGAAGTTTCCGGAGCCATTGTTACAGCAGTAGGGACTACAATTATTAGTTTTATTCCTGTATTTACCATGATTGGAGCTGAAGGAAAGTTGTTTAGACCTTTAGCATTTACAAAAACTATGGCCTTGGCAGCATCACTGATGGTTGCATTGTTTTTAATACCACCATTTGCTGCATGGTTATTTGGATGGAAATCTACGGTTAAACGAAGTAAATTAATTTTAAATAGTGCCTTAGTAGTTGTTGGTTTATATGCTGTTTTTAGTGGTTATTATATTGGTACCATCCTAATACTTTTTGCTGTTACAAGTTTTCTGCACTTTAAAGAAATAGTGTCTCAGGAAATAGCTAATAAGCTTAATATTATTATATCTGTTGTTACAATTATTATTTTATTAAGTACGTATTGGAGGCCATTAGGAGTTGATAATTCTATCTTTTTAAGTCTTGTTTTTGTAAGTATCCTTTGTTTCGGAATTTTAGGAATCTTTACGCTTTTTAGAAAATATTATGTTCGAATTTTAAATTGGGCTCTAGAAAATAAAGCACTCTTTTTAGTCTTGCCTACTCTAATTATTGTTTTTGGTATTTCAATTTGGAGAAATACCGGGAAGGAATTTATGCCAGCCTTGAATGAGGGTTCTTTTTTATTAATGCCAACATCTTTACCACATGCAGGGATAGAAGAAAATAAACGTGTATTACAACAATTAGACATGGCAGTTACTTCGATTCCTGAAATTAAAACGGTTGTTGGTAAATCTGGGAGAGTAGAAAGTGCTCTCGACCCTGCACCACTTTCAATGTATGAAAATATGATCATTTATACTTCAGAGTATAAGTTAGATGCTGATAAGAAACGTTTAAGATTTAAAGTAAATGATGAGGGATTGTTTGAAACTGTAGATGGAAGATTTGTGTCAAGCGGAACAAAAATTGAGACCAAATCATTGATTCTAGATAATGATGGCGAATATTATCGTAATTGGCGAAAATTTATAAAATCTCCAGATGATATTTGGGATGAGATCGTTCAAAAAACTAAACTACCTGGTGTCACTTCCGCGCCAAAATTGCAACCTATTCAAACACGATTAGTTATGCTTCAAACAGGTATGCGCGCTCCAATGGGCATCAAAGTGAAAGGTCAGAATCTAAAGGAAATACAAGCTTTTGGAATCGAGTTGGAGACCATTATAAAACAAGTACCTGGTGTAAAGAAGGAAGCTGTCTTCGCTGATAGAATAGTTGGAAAGCCTTATCTTTTAATTGACATAGATAGAGAAAAATTAATGCGTTACGGATTGTCAATTGATGCTGTTCAAAGCGTTTTAGAAGTAGCAATTGGCGGAAAAATACTGACTCAAACTGTAGAAGGTAGAGAACGATATGGTGTGAGAGTTAGATATCCAAGAGAACAACGTTCTAGTCCGGAAGATTTAGAAAACATTTTCGTGCCTACACCAAATGGAAGTCCGATTCCTTTAAAAGAATTGGTAACAATTAAATATGAAAAAGGACCACAAGTAATTAAAAGTGAAGATACTTTTTTAGTTGGTTATGTACTATTTGATAAAGAAAATGATGAAGCCGAAGTTTCCGTTGTAGAGAGAGCCCAAGATGTTATAAAAACTAAGATTGATGAAGGCGAATTAACAGTTCCAAAAGGAATTAGCTATCAATTTACAGGAACTTATGAGAATCAGCTCAGAGCGGAAAAAACCTTGTCAATTGTTGTTCCTTTAGCTCTACTCATTATCTTTCTAATCTTGTATTTTCAATTTCGTTCAGTAACAACATCTTTAATGGTATTTATAGGCATCACTGTTGCTTTTGCCGGTGGCTTTATTATGATCTGGTTATATGGTGAATCATGGTTTTTAAATATGAATGTATTTGGTACAAATCTACGAGAGCTTTTTCAAATGCATCCTGTCAATTTAAGTGTAGCCGTTTGGGTTGGTTTTATTGCATTATTTGGGATTGCCACTGATGACGGAGTAGTGATGGCGACCTATTTAAAACAGACTTTTGAGAGAAACAATCCAATAACTAAAAAAGATATTAGAGCATCGGTTGTTGAGGCTGGAATGAAACGAATTCGACCATGTTTAATGACAACAGCGACAACCATATTAGCATTATTGCCCGTATTAACTTCTACGGGAAGAGGTAGTGATATTATGATACCAATGGCCATTCCTAGTTTTGGTGGGATGCTGGTAGCTTTAATTACACTGTTTGTGGTTCCAATATTATTTAGTTGGAGGCAAGAATTACAACTTAAAAAAATAGGATAATGAAGAAAATAATTTTTATCATATTAGGTTTGTTTACTTTTCATTTAGCTAATACTCAAGAGCTAGAAATCTTAGTTCAAGATGCGCTTGAGAATAGTCCTACAATTCAACAATTTGAATTGAAATATAATATTGCAAAAGAAAAAGTCAATGAGGTCAATATATTGCCTAATACAGAAATAGGACTAGGTTATTTCGTAAGCGAACCAGAAACAAGAACCGGGGCTCAGAAAGCAAAAATTTCCGTAAAGCAAATGTTGCCATGGTTTGGCTCAATCACGGCGAGAGAGAGCTATATAAATTCCTTGGCTGATGCCTCTTACGAAGACATTGCAATCGCTAAAAGAAAATTGATGCTTTCTGTTTCTCAATCGTATTATAATTTATATGAAATCAAGGCAAAACAAGCAGTTTTTATTGAAAACAGAAAATTACTCAAGACTTATGAAACATTGGCTTTAACATCAATAGAAATCGGTAATGCATCTGTTGTGGATGTATTGAAGTTACAGATGCGACAAAATGAACTAGAGCAATTTGAAAAAGTATTAATACAAGAATATTTAGCTGAGCAAGCGAAGTTCAATAAATTGTTGAATAGAGATAAAGCGATTACAGTTGAAGTAAAGGAATTGATATTGCCAGAAGAAAATGGTTTTGTTAATTCAAAAGATCTACAACTGCATCCTGAACTTACAAAATATGATAAGCTATATCGGTCTATTGAGCAATCAGAATTGTTGAATCAAAAAGAAAGTGCTCCAAATATTGGTTTTGGATTGGATTATATATCGGTTGCCGAGCGACCGGACATCAATTTTAGTGATAACGGTAAGGATATTGTGATGCCTATGGTTTCGGTTTCAATTCCTATTTTCAATAAGAAATACAAATCTAGAACTAAACAAAATGCGTTAATGCAGCAAGAAATTAAAGCACAAAAGCAAGATAGAATAAATACATTAGAAACAATACTTGAAAAAGCGATTAACGAGCGTATATCTGCTAGAATTAGCTATGATACGCAAGTTAAAAATATTGAACAGGCAAAAAATGCTGAAGAGGTTTTACTTAAAAATTATGAAACAAGTACAATTAACTTTACAGATGTATTAGATATTCAGGAATTACAATTAAAATTCATGATTAATAAAATAAAAGCCGTTCAGCAATATTATATACAAACAACAATTATAAACTATTTGACTAATTAAACAATGAAACATATTTATAATATTGAAGGAATGACGTGTCAGGGCTGCCAACATCATGTTGAGGAAGCACTTTCTAATGTTTCAGGAGTTATTGAAGCTATTGTTGATTTAGATAAAGGTGAAGCGATGATTGAAATGGAGCAACATATTCTGCTTGAGGCTTTTCAACATTCTTTGGATTCTTTGAATGGAAATTATTCGATTTTCCCACTAGGTGAGAAAAGTAAAAATCATCATAAGAAGTTCGAAACTCTTAAAGGAAGAGGTACTGGTACTTTTTACTGCCCTATGCATTGCGAAGGTGAAAAAACATACGATAAATCAGGAGATTGTCCCGTTTGCGGAATGGATTTAATAGAAGAGCAAAATTTATCATCTGTTACATCAACAGAATGGACTTGTCCAATGCATCTTGAAATTGTTAAAGATGAAGCAGGATCTTGCCCTATCTGCGGTATGGATTTAGTACCATTACAAGCAGATATATCTGCAGAAGAAAAAACATATAAGAAACTTTCAAAGAAGTTTTGGATTTCAGTTGCCTTTACGGCACCAATTTTCTTAATAGCAATGAGTGAAATGCTATCCAATAATCCTTTGTACAATTTCATGGACCAGAAATATTGGAATGTGATTCAGTTCGTATTATCTATACCAGTTGTCTTTTATGCTACTTGGATGTTTTTTGAGCGTGCCTATAAAAGCATAAAAACATGGAATTTAAATATGTTCACATTAATAGGAATTGGTGCTGGTGTGGCTTGGTTATTTAGTGTGTTTGGTATGTTTTTTCCTGACTTTTTTCCTGATCAATTTAAAACCGAATCAGGTGCTGTACATGTATATTTTGAAGCAGCAGCCGTTATTTTAACACTGGTATTATTAGGTCAGCTTTTAGAAGCACGCGCACATAGTAAAACAAATTCGGCAGTAAAAGAACTCCTAAAATTAGCACCTAACAAAGCCATTAAAATAGTAAATGGAGAAGATGTTGAGGTAAGTATTGATAAGATAGAGCTAAATGACATCTTAAAAGTAAAACCGGGGGATAAAATACCCGTAGATGGAGTTATAACTGAAGGAGAAACCAGTATTGACGAGTCTATGATTACAGGAGAACCTATACCGGTAAACAAAATTTTAGACGATAAAGTGAGTAGCGGTACGATTAATGGCAATCAAACTTTTTTGATGAAAGCCGAAAAAGTGGGTAGTGATACTTTGCTTTCTCAAATTATCCACATGGTAAATGATGCGAGTAGAAGTCGTGCACCTATTCAAAATTTGGCCGATAAAGTGTCTGGTTATTTTGTGCCAATTGTCGTTATGATTTCTGCAATAACCTTTGCTATATGGGCAATTTGGGGCCCTGAACCTGCATATGTTTATGCATTAGTCAACGCGATTGCAGTATTAATTATCGCTTGCCCTTGTGCATTAGGGTTGGCAACACCAATGTCAGTAATGGTAGGAGTAGGAAGAGGTGCTCAGAATGGCGTGCTTATTAAAAATGCTGAAGCGCTTGAGAAAATGAATAAGGTAGATACACTAATTGTAGATAAAACGGGTACGATTACGGAAGGTAAACCAACAGTTGAAACAGTAAGCGCATTCGGCGATAATGTTAATGTAAACGAAATATTACAATATATAGTTTCACTTAATAATAACAGTGAACATCCCCTTGCTGAAGCAACCATACATTATGGAAAAGAACAGAAAATAGAAATATTAAAGTCAGATGGCTTTAATGCGGTTACTGGAAAAGGTGTTGAATCTAAAGTAAAAGGTAAGAAAGTAGCTTTGGGAAATCCGGAAATGATGGAGCATGCTGGGGCTGAAATCACTTCAATAATGAAGGAAGAAGTCAAAGTTTATCAAAAACAGGGTAAGACAGTTTCTTTTTTGGCAATTGAAAGCCAAGTTAGAGGGTATGTTGTCATAGGAGATAAAATAAAGGATACGAGTGCTAAAGCGATTAAAGACCTACAAGATAATGGTGTTGCTGTAATTATGTTAACTGGGGATAATCAAGATACTGCACAGGCGGTTGCTGCAACATTAAACCTTGCAGACTTTAAAGCAAGTATGTTACCCGAAGATAAACTTAAAGAAGTAGAAATATTACAAAATAAAGGTCGAATTGTAGCTATGGCAGGCGATGGTATCAATGATGCGCCGGCACTAGCAAAAAGTGATGTTGGGATTGCAATGGGTACCGGAACTGATGTAGCTATAGAAAGTGCTACGATAACACTTGTAAAAGGTGATTTACAAGGTATCGTAAAAGCTCAACATTTAAGTCAGGCTGTCATGAAAAACATAAAGCAAAATCTATTTTTCGCACTTATCTATAATACATTAGGTGTGCCAATTGCAGCAGGTGTGTTATTCCCGTTTTTTGGGATATTACTTTCACCAATGATCGCAGCATTGGCTATGAGTTTTAGTTCAGTTTCGGTAATTGCGAATGCTTTGAGGTTAAGAAATATTAAAATATAATTAAAAATAATAGAAATGAAAAAATATATTATTTATATCGGAATATTAGTAGCAGGATTACTGTTAGGATGGATTCTTTTTGGAACGGTATCTACTAATGAAACTATACATAAACACGAAGAAGAAAATACTAAGAATCAGTTATGGACATGTTCTATGCATCCACATATTTTAAAACCTGAAGCAGGTAAGTGCCCAATTTGTGCAATGGAACTAATAGCTATCGATGCTAGGGCTGATGGACTTACAATTGGTCAGTTTACCATGAGTGAGAATGCAATGGCATTGGCCAATATTGAAACGACTGTTGTAGGTGTTGGAAGCGCACATCAGAATGGAATAAAGCTTTCGGGTAAGATAGTACAAAATGAAGAGGCGAACGCGGTGCAAGTAAGCTATTTTTCAGGAAGGATCGAGCGGTTAAATGTGAATTTTGAAGGTGAACAAATAAGGAAAGGACAATTACTAGCAACAATATACTCTCCTGAATTGTTTGCGGCGCAACAAGAATTATTAACTGCGGTATCATTAAAAGAGTCTCAACCTTCTCTTTACAATGCAGTTAGAAATAAACTGAAATTATGGAAACTGTCTGATAATCAAATCAATCAGATTGAGTCTTCTGGTAAGGTGAAAGAAAACTTTCCTGTATATGCTACTGTGTCGGGTACCGTTTCACAAAAGTTAGTAGATCAAGGTGAGACCGTAAAGCAAGGTCAACCTTTATTGAAAATTGCAAATTTAAATACCGTTTGGGCCGAGTTTGACGTGTATGAAAATCAAATCTCTCATGTTAAAAAAGGAAATTCAATACATATTAATACAAATACAAATCCGCCAAAGATTATTAGATCAAAGATATCTTTTGTAGATCCAGTATTGAATAATACAACACGAACAATTACAGTAAGATCAGTATTAAATAATTCGAATGGAAGTTTAAAACCGGGAATGTTTGTACAAGGAATTTTGGAATCTAAAATTTCTGCATCTGAGAGCAATTTATTATCCATCCCTAAAACAGCGATTTTATGGACAGGAAAACGCTCGGTTGTATATGTAAAAAGTCAAGATAAACCCGTTTTTGAAATGAGAGAGGTGACTTTAGGTTCTGTTATTGGTAAGAATTATGAAGTTCTTGATGGGTTAAATTCTAATGAACAAATTGTAGTAAATGGTACGTTTACGGTTGATGCTGCTGCCCAGTTACAAGGCAAAAAATCAATGATGAACAAAGAAGGAGCTGAGACAATGACAGGGCATGAAGGGCATACAGAGGTGAATTCTTCTTCGAAATTGAATAATAAGAGGTTAGAAGTTTCTGTCCAATTTCAAGGTCAATTAAAAGATCTTGTTGATGATTATATTAGTTTAAAAAATGCTTTGGTATTGGGTGAAAATAATAATGCCCATAGAATTTCTAAAGAATTGGTAGTTACTTTAGCCGATGTTAATATGAAATTATTAACAGATGCTCAGAGCCATACAGCATGGATGGAGATAGAGAAGTTACTGAATAAGGAATCTTTGGCTTTGAGTAAAACAACAAAAATTGATAAACAGAGAGCTCATTTTTTGAATTTGTCAATTGCTATGACAAAAGCAGTCCAGCATTTTGGCATCAATCAAAAAGTTTATCAGCAATTTTGCCCTATGGCAGATGATGATAAAGGAGCTTCCTGGTTGAGTTTTGAAAGTGAAATTAAAAATCCATACTTTGGAAAAGTCATGCTAAATTGTGGGAATACAGTAAGTGAAATTAATTGAATATATAACTAAATTTAAAACAAATGAAAAAAGTAATTTTAATGTTAGCAGTAGTTGCTGCCTTTACATTTACATCTTGTAAAAAAGATAAAGCGGAAGAA
>Ga0316189_10004244_pt1 | contig 13819 bp, 11 predicted proteins | sample LowCovwburrow_MG_FD_204930 | JGI IMG/M metagenome (GOLD analysis project Ga0316189, IMG submission 204930) | Coastal sediment microbial communities from Maine, United States - Lowes Cove worm burrow | ecosystem: Environmental > Aquatic > Marine > Coastal > Sediment | place: USA: Maine...
CGTATCGGCGTGGGCGCGGTACTGGAGGAACTGGCAGAAAGCGAACTGCTGAATACAGTGGTGTCCGAACTGGTTGCCTTGACCCGGGCTGCGGACCCTCAGATCCGGGCGGATGGGTGCCACTACCTTAGTCTCAGCAACAGCCCGGAGGCACTGACTGCGGTCCAATTGCTGCTGAAAGACGAGGATTCAGAGGTACGACAGATTGCCGTGGAGTCATTAAAAGTTCTGCAGGCCGTCAACCAGACCGAATCCGATGTAGACGGGTTGTAGTCCACATCACCCACCAGACCCAGGAGGTATTATTCATGCCGACCCTTCCGGAACGACAGCAACAGATCATCACTACCCACGCCGCCTTTATCTGCCAGGTGGTGGAGCTAAGCCAGAATGAGGGGCGGCGGGGGGAATACGAGGCCCTGCTGCAGGCCGCCCAGGAGAACGGATGGCTCAAACTGGTCCATGCCATTCGCCAAATCGTTGCCGGCCAGCGGGACCTGAATGCCCTGCAGGAACTGGACGATGAGGACCAGGTAATCGCCGAGGCAATCATGCGGGGCCTGCAGAACCCCGCCACCCTGCCGGACCCCCATGCCAAACCAGACCCCACCCTTGCCGCTTCCGGCCTCGCCGGGATGATCAGGGAGGCGGGCCGGGGAAACGTCGAGGCCCTCACCCTTATCTCCAATATGGCGGAGCAGATGAGCCGCGCCGGCGGCCCCATGGCGCGGCTGGCCACGGTAATCCGCCCCTTAATCAACGGCGAACGGAACGCGGACAAACTGTGCCAGGGGATGAACAGCCAGACCGAGCAGCTGGTTCTGGGAATTCTTGACGAGCTGAAGCAATTGGAGTTGCATTAACCCCATGTCCCGAACTTGTCTTTTTCTCGGTGCAGTCAACGGCTTTTTAGCTGTCGCCCTGGGGGCCTTCGGCGCCCACGGCCTGCGCGGCCATATAGAACCGACGCTCATGTCTGCCTTTCAGACCGGGGTGCAGTATCATGGCCTGCACGCCCTCGGGCTGCTCTGTGTCGGCCTGCTGGCCCTGCACCATCCCTCCGCCTGGCTGACCCGAAGTGGCTGGCTGTTAAGCGGAGGTGTGCTCGTGTTCAGCGGCAGCCTGTACCTGATGGCCCTGACAGGCAGCCGTGCGCTGGGGGTGATCACGCCGTTCGGCGGGATTGCTTTGCTGGCTGGGTGGCTCGCCCTGGCTTGGGCGATATGGCAGATACCCTCGCGGGAAAATACCCACTAGTGCATGGTAGACCCTGTTCCCTCGATGTCTTCGCTCACCCCATTTGGCAACCGACTGCAAAAAAACTTTCGTCACTGGCGCAAATGGGCGCGCCGTCGCGATATAACCTGCTATCGCGTCTACGACCGGGACATACCGGAATTCCCCCTCGCCATCGACTGGTACGATGGGCGGGTGCATGTGCAGACGTTCGCCTCGCCCGGAGCGGATCCGACCCAGCTGGAAAAGGCCCAACAGCAGATCCTGGCACAACTTATCGCCGAGATTCTGGAAGTCCCATCCGATCTGCTGAGCTTTAAACTGCGACGGCAGCAAAAAGGCCTTGCCCAGTATCAACGACGCGGCAGCCAAACGGACGGCTTTGTGGTCCTGGAGGCCGGACTGCATTTTCTGGTCAATCTTGAAGACTATCTGGATACCGGCCTTTTCCTCGACCATCGCCAAACCCGGGGCATGGTGAGGGACAAATCTCAAGGCAGGCGTTGTCTCAACCTTTTCTCCTATACCGGAAGTTTCAGCGTGTACGCCGCGGCCGGCGGCGCGGAGACAACCCTGAGCGTCGATCTGTCCGGGACTTACCAGCGCTGGTCACAGCAGAACTTTCAACTCAACAACATGCAGCCCGGCAGACACCGTCTGGAGAATATTGATGTGTTCCGTTATCTGGAGCAGGCCGGACGGAGGGGTGAACAGTTTGAGCTGATCGTTCTGGACCCACCCAGTTTCTCCAACTCAAAAAAAATGCGCTCCATACTGGACCTGCAGCGGGACCACCCGACACTCATTCGGTCCTGTCTGCAACTCCTGACCCGGGGCGGTGAACTGATCTTTTCGACCAATCTGCGCCGGTTTACCCTGGATCCCTGGTTAAGCGGGGAGGCATCGATCAAGGAAATCAGCCAACAGACGGTCCCCGCTGACTTCCGACGCCACCGTCCCCATCGCTGCTGGCTGATCAAGCCGGAATAATGGAACTCGGCCTCTGGTCCCTCTTCGTCAGCAGTTTTCTCGCCTCCAGCCTGCTGCCAGGGGGCTCCGAAGTAGTTCTTGCCTACGCTGCGTATGAGAATATGGCGCCTCACAGCACGCTGTGGGGCGTAGCGACACTCGGCAATACCCTGGGCGGAATTAGCAGCTGGCTAATAGGCTGGTGGTTGAGCCAACGTTTTCCTGGGCGCGGGTTACTCCGCCCTGAGCACCAGACGGCGCTCAAACGTATCCGGCACTATGGTCCACCGCTGCTGCTGTTCTCCTGGCTGCCCATCATCGGCGACCCGCTCTGCCTGGCTGCCGGATGGATGGGTATCCGCCTGCCAACTTCAGTCTTTTATATCGCTTTGGGTAAGGGATTGCGCTATGCGATTCTATTATCAGGGGTTTCCCTGTTGTGACCTGAACAGCCACAAACAACGTATACTTTAGGATGTATGAGCAAACGACTGCTGATTATCGAGGACGACGCCAGCCTGAACCAAATGCTGGGGCTCCATTTCGAAGATGATGGGTTCGATGTAGACCGGGCAATGAACTGTGCCCAGGGTCTTGGTCTTTGGCAGAAAAACGCGGTCGACCTGATACTACTTGACCAGCAGCTGCCCGACGGTAACGGCCTGGATCTTCTGCAGACGATACACACCGAAGACCCACAGCAGAGCATCATTATGATGACCGGCCAGCACGACCTGGAGCTGGCGATTCAGGCCATCAAATCGGGGGCCACCGATTTTATACACAAACCGATTAAGATCGATGAACTGCAGATCGTGGTGGAACGGGTGCTGGCCAGCAAGCGCCTCTCCCGGGAAGTGGAAGCCCTGCAGCCAGAGCCCAGTGAGACGATCAAGCAGCGACAACTGATCGGCCGCAGTAGTGTCATGCTACAGGTAAGCAAAGAGATAGCGCTGTGCGCCGGCAGCAATACAACGGTGCTGATCACCGGTGAATCGGGTACCGGCAAGGAGGTCGTGGCAAGGCTGATCCACGCCCATTCAGGGCTTACCGGCCCCTTTGTGGCAGTCAACTGCGCTGCCATTGTAGATACCCTGCTGGAAAGCGAACTCTTCGGTCATGAAAAAGGGGCCTTCACCGGAGCCACCGGGAGAAAGCCAGGCAAGTTCGAACTGGCCCAAGACGGCACCCTGTTCCTGGACGAAATTGGGGAACTGGCCCAACCGCTTCAGGCGAAACTGTTACGCGTACTGCAGGAGCAGGTATTCGAGCGGGTCGGAGGAACTCAGCAGATTGCCAGCAACGCCCGGGTGGTCGCCGCCACCAACCGTGGCCTGTTGGCGGAAGCCGCAGCCGGGCGCTTTCGAGAAGACCTGGCCTACCGCCTCAAGGTGATCACCATCCACCTACCTGCGCTGCGGCAACGGGTGGAGGACATCCCGCTGCTGACCAGGGCACTCATCGAGAAGATCTCCCGCAAAATCCACAAACCCCCCCTCCAACTCACTGGCGCCGCGCTGGATCTGCTACAGACCCATGATTGGCCGGGCAACGTGCGGGAGTTGGAGAACCTGCTCACTCAGGCGCTGGTGCAGGCCCGTGGCGGTGCCTTGACACCGGATCTCCTGCCCTTCCAAAAAACCCTGTCGTCCCCCTCCACGGAGGTAAACAGAGAGGCACAGGCACTGAAATCTCTGGACCAGGTCGAGGCTGAACACATTCAGCTGGTACTCGACACCACCGGCGGCCACAAGGGAAAAACCTGTGGCATACTGGGCATCTCGCGCCCCGCCCTGGATCGGAAGATAAATAAATTTGACCTCTCTTTAGCCAAAACCAGGTAGCGGATCCAACCGAATGCATGAGGAACTGCCCGCCAAAGCACCAAAGCTGCTCCGACGCTTGGTTACAGGAGACGTGGCCATGACCGGATTTGTTGAACCCTTCCGATTCAGTGAAAGCGACAGGATCAAACTGGAACGGCTGCTCGGGAAACACAAGGCCGGTGACGCAGAGGGTCGCCGCCTGCTCATCGCCGCAACCGAGTACGAAATCGGCCTCTGCCTGGACGGGGCAATGCGCAATCCAGAGCTGAGATTGGAAGATAAAGAACCGGCGGTCTCGGCTAATGAAACGAATACGGATCTGAACCCAATCGCCAATGCTGCCGAGACCCTATCCGCACTGCTAAAAATCTCATCAGAAGAGTCTCGCCAACAGATCGAAAACCGTATGTCCGTAGCGGACCCCCTGGGACGCGCCTATGGAGATCGCTTTCTTTCCTGCCTTTCCGCCGAACTCGATCGGCTTGCCGACAGCTGCAGGCAGGGCGACGAAGAGGAGCTACCGAATTCGGAACCTCTGCCCGAATACGCCCTGACCTTCCTTCACCAGATGTGTGAAATATACACCGAATGTCTCGAAGTTCAGCCCACTGATGGATTGACTGACCCCTTTTATCAATACTTTAACGCCATTACCGAGATTGGCGGCATCGGTCCTTTTCCTATTGAAACGGTATTGAGGGATTTTCTCGAGCTCAACTGATCATCCCTCGCATCGTGCACGGTGAGCCGCCCTTCATCAAACCACCTCGACAATCTGCGACCGCAGATCCGGCAAGTGGTGACTACCCCCAGACCACCCGGCACCCATCAGCTTCTCCCAGCCTCTGTCAAAGGTAACGTTTTGTTGCAACGACCCGTTACGCCTTCCAAAAAATAAAAGCATTTAATTTTATTAAACAATAGGTTACGGCCTGGCACAACTTCTGCAACGGTACCTGGTAACAATTCTTTTACACCTTGACTAGTGAGGAGAGGAACACGCCATGAGTAATCTGGTTCTGGCTGCTACCGATTGGACTGAAAATGGTCAAAACGAGGAGATCCCCGGTCGGGAGCTATTGTTTAATGAGTTATTTTACCGCTACGAAAACGATCTTAGACGCTATGCCTACTGGTTGGCAGGTGACAAACCCACCGCAGAAGACCTGGTTCAAGAGGCACTGCTGAGGGCTTGGCGCTCACTGCACAAACTGAAAGACGTCCAGGCCGGCAAGGGTTGGCTGCTGACCATCTTGCGACGTGAAAATGCCCGCCGTTTCGAGCGTAAGAGACTTAAGGAGACGAATATCCCGCTGGAGGAACTGCGAGCCAGGGAGAGAGGATTCGATACTTCGACCGAGGCCTTTGTCCTGCGCCGGGCACTCAATCAGCTGCCTGATGAGTATCGCGAACCCTTGCTCAGACAGGTGATCGATGGCTATTCGCAGAAAGAAATCGCCGCGCAGCTCGGCATCTCCCCGGCCGGGGTGGGTACCCGTCTGTTTCGTGCCCGCCGCAAACTGAGAGATAGCCTGGCGGCTTGAATCCGTTATCACATGCCTCTATCGTTTCAGGGACTTGCCGGCGCACACAGAAAATAGAGGAAATTTCCCTGCTTTACCAGTACGGGAGTGATCGGTCGGTACTACGGCGACAGGGTGTATTGTCTTGTCCTTTAAAATCCGTAGAGCTGGGGCAGTAACCAGCTAAGGGCCAGCCACATGATGAGTGTCAACGGCAGGCCGACACGCACGAAATCACCAAATCTATAGCCGCCGGCATTCATCACCAACAGGTTGGTTTGATACGCCATAGGCGTTGCGTAGCTCATGTTGGCGCCGAACAGGACCGCAAGCACGAAGGCCTCGGCCGGCAGGCCCAACCCGTTTGCTATCGATACTGCCACCGGAGTACCGATCACCGCCGCAGCGTTGTTGGAGACGATGTTAGTCAACAGCGCCATCAGCAGAATCAGACCGCTCAGGATCACGTTTGGCGCCAACCCGGTGGTCAGCGCGAGATAGAGATCAGCCAACCAGATGGTTGCACCGGTCTTTGTCAGCGCCATACCCAGCGCAAGGCTGACCACCACGATCATGATTACCGCAGTACTCAGCGCATTACCTACATCACGCCAGGCCAAGCCGCCGAACAACAGCATAAGCAGGGCCCCGGCGACGGAACTGATCGCGATCGGCAGTACACCAGTTGCCGCGCTGACGATCACCAGCCCGATGATCAGCAGTGCCAGCCGTGCCTTCTTCGCCGTTGGGAGGTCGGCAGTCGCGTCCAGCACCAGCAGGTCACCTTCGCGCTTGATCCGTGCCAGCTGCTCACGCGCGCCCTGCACCAGCAGTATGTCGCCGACCTGCAGTTGGATGTCGCCTATACCCTTTCGCAATGTATGCACCGTGCGGCCGGCCTGTTGCAGTGCAAGGGTGGCAAGCTGGTAGCGGTCGGTGAAACGGCTTGCGTTAATCGTGCGGTTGACCAGTGGAGAACCCTGTACCACGACGATCTCCGCCAGTTGCTGGTCCCGTGCCTCCAGCGGGTGGTCCTCGTCCACAGCGCGCTCACCGGAATACAACATTGCGCCGAGCACCTGTTCATATTCCTTCAACTGCGCCGGGGTATCCTTGACGATCAACTGGTCGCCCGCCTTGATCGTTACATCTGGCAGCGGCAACAGCACGCTCTCGCCGCGCTGAATGCGTTGCACCTTCATTTCGCTGCCGGTTTTGACAAGCAGATCCGCAAGCGTCCGCCCGTCGGCGTAACCCTGCTCAGAGATATTGAGTTTGGCTGAGAATATACGCGGTGAGGTGTCTGTCAGCACGGCCCGTCGTTCCGGCAGGATGCGCGGTGCGGCCAGCCACAGATAGAGTATACCCAGACTGCCGGCACTGACGGCCGGTACAAAGAAATCAAACATCCCGAACCGCTGCAAGCCAAGGTCGGATGCAACACTGACCACCAGCAGGTTGGTCGAGGTGCCAATTGTAGTCGCCGTACCACCAACCAGCGTGGCCAGCCCCATCGGCATCAGGATGCCCGATGCATTGGTGCCCGCCCGCAGGGAAACGCTTACCAGGATCGGTAACAGCAATACCACAATTGGCGTATTGTTGACGAAGGCGCTCAACAGACCTGCAAGCACCAGCGTTAATAGCAGTGAAAGCTGTGGGCTTTGCGACCAGATGCGCTGCAGCAGCCGTCCCACCGGCTCCAGTGCGCCGGTGCGCACCAAGCCGTGACCGACAACCATCAATCCACACACCGCAATCAGTGCCTCGTGCCCGAAGCCGCTGAAAAAATCGACCGCGCGCAAAACCTGTGTTCCATCGTGGTAAGGGAACCATTCGAATCCGATGGTCAGGAGTGCCAGCACCATCAGGCTCGAGGTTTCCAGTGGGATACGCTCACGCGTGAACAGAAACAGCGCAACAACAGTCAGCACAAGCACTGCCAAGGCGTGCTGATCGGGTAGTGGCGGCATGGATTGTCCCGTATTTAATGTCCCACCAGTATAGCTGAACCGCAACTCGACCGTGTTGTGCGGTTAACTCTGGCACTAAGGAACCGCTACTTGCGCCAGTAGGCGGGAGTCAACAGCACCAGCAGCGTGAAAATCTCAAGCCGTCCTAACAGCATGGCGAAACAGAGGATCCATTTGGCGGGGTCATTCAAAGCGGCATAGTTAAGACCGACTGAACCAAGCCCTGGACCCAGGTTGTTGATTGAGGCGGCAACAGCAGAGAAAGAGGTCATCAAATCCAGCCCGGTTACTGCCAGGGCCAGGTACATCACTGTGAAGCTGGCCACATACAGGGCAAAAAAGCCCCACACCGCCTCGATCACCCGAGGACTGATCGTCTTGTCACCCACCCGGATCGGGATCTGGGCGCTCGGATGAATCAAGCGCGTAATCTCACGTAACCCCTGCTTGATCAACAGCAGAAAACGGATCACCTTGATACCGCCGCCGGTGGAACCGGCACAGGCCCCAATAAAACTGGTAAACAGCAATAGAATAGCGATAAAACCCGGCCAAACAGAGTAATCCGCCGTGGTAAAACCCGCGGTGGTACCGATCGAAACGGTTTGAAAAATACCCAGGGTAATCGACTCCATCCAGTCTGGATAGACCCCGCTCCAACGCAGCGACAGGCTAACACAGAGCGCCACCGACCCCAGCACCAGCAGATAAAAGCGAAACTCACTATCGGCAAAGTAGACCAACGGTCGCTTGACCCGACCACCCCAGGCGGTGAAGTGAAGCGCAAAATTGGCCCCCGAAGCAAGGAGAAAAAACACCGCAATCATCTCTATCAGGGTACTGTCGAAATGCCCCATGCTGGCGTCATGAGTGGAAAAGCCGCCGATGGCGATGGTGGAAAAGGCGTGGCCAATTGCGTCGAACAACGTCATACCGCCCCACCAATAGGCCAGGCTACAGGCAATGGTGAGGCCCAGGTAGATGTACCAAAGCGCCTTGGCGGTCTCGGTAATCCGCGGCGTGAGTTTCGAGTCCTTCATAGGGCCGGGGGTTTCGGCACGATACAGCTGCATACCGCCGATACCGAGCATCGGCAGTACCGCTACGGCCAGCACGATGATCCCCATCCCCCCCAGCCACTGCAACTGTTGCCGATAATACAAGATTGATTTGGGCAGATCATCAAGGCCCACGATTACGGTTGCGCCGGTGGTCGTCAATCCTGAGATGGACTCGAAAATCGAATCGGTGATCGAAATGTGCGGGTTAGCCGACAGGGTGAAGGGGAGTGAGCCGGTCAGCCCGAGCACGCTCCAGAACATGACCACCACGAGGAAACCATCCCGCAGTCTCAGTTCGCGGCGCTTGTTGCGCACCAACACCCAGGAGCCCGCCCCGGCCAGAAAGGTAAGCAGGAATGCGATCACGAAGGGCGCTGCTGAGCCATCACCATACCAGAACGAGACAGCGACCGGCGGCAGCATGGTAAGACTGAACAGCATCAGCAGGATTCCGAGGATGCGTTGAACGGCACTGTATTGCATTTTCTGGCGGCGAGTCGGGTCTGCTGTAGCAAAAGGATTAGAGAAAAGTAATGCCTACCTGAAACAGGCGCTCCACCTCGGGGATACGGTGTTTATCTACCAGAAACAGGATGACATGATCTTCGGCCTGAACAATTGTATCGTGGTGTGCAATCAGTACCTGGTCCTGGCGCACGATGGCGCCGATACTGGCACCCCTGGGGAGGTCGATCTCCTCCACCATACGCCCCACCACCTTCGAGGTCGAAGGATCACCGTGGGCCACCGCCTCGATCGCCTCCGCCGCGCCGCGCCGGAGAGAATGGACCACCACCACATCACCGCGACGAACATGGGTGAGCAGGCTGCCAATGGTTGCCTGCTGCGGTGATATCGCTATATCAATGGAGCCACTCTGCACCATGTCGACATAGGCAGGGCGGTTGATCAGGGACATCACCTTACGTGCGCCAAGTCGTTTGGCCAGCATGGCGGATAGTATGTTGGCCTCGTCGTCGTTGGTCACGGCACAGAAAACATCGGTGTTTTCGATATTCTCCTCCAACAGGAGATCCTCGTCCGCCACATCGCCGTGCAGGACGATGGTCTTTGGAAGATCCTCCGCTATCGCCAGCGCACGCCGCCGGTCGCGCTCGATCAGCTTCACCTGGTAATCCCGCTCCAGGGCGGCCGCCAGTCGCTGGCCGATATTGCCGCCGCCCGCAAACAACAGACGTTTGAACGGTTTTTCAAGTTTCCGAAGCTCGCTCATTACCGCCCGAATATTCTCCGTCGCAGCGACAAAAAATACCTCGTCATCCGCCTCGATGATGGTGCTACCCTCCGGCTGTATAGCCTGGCCCTGTCGGTAGATAGCGGCCACTCTGGCATCGACGTGGGGCATATGCTCGTAAAGCTGGCGCAGTTCATTCCCCACCAGTGGCCCGCCGTAGTAGGCCTTTACCGCCACCAGTCGAACACGTCCATTGGCAAAATCCAGTACCTGTAAGGCACCGGGGTTTTCAATCAAACGCATGATGTAATCGGTGACCAGCTGCTCCGGGCTGATCAGAACGTCGATCGGCAGGCCATTCTGAGAGAACAGTTCCGGATAACGGGTGAATCCCGGAGCCCGCACCCGGGCTATTTTTGTTGGGGTGTGAAACAGGGTATAGGCAACCTGACAGGCAACCATATTGGTCTCGTCGCTGTTAGTGACCGCGAGGATCATATCGGCATCTTCCGCTCCTGCCCGCAAAAGCACATCGGGGTGCGCACCGTGACCCTGTACCACTCGTAGGTCCAGCCGGTCCTGTAGTGCAAGCAACAGTTCCGAATTTTTATCCACCACGGTAATGTCATTGGCCTCTGACGCCAGGTTATTGGCAACCGAGGTGCCCACCTGACCCGCCCCCAGGATGATAATCTTCACTTTCTATCCTTGAATTCGATCCCCAGCGAACGCAGCTTGCGATAAAGGTGAGTACGTTCCATTCCCGCATCCGTGGCCATCTGACTGACATTGCCTGCATGCTTGTCCAGCTGGTACTCCAGGTAAGCCTTCTCAAACTGCTCTCTGGCCTGACGTAATGGCAGGTCGAACGAGACCGGAAACGGCGCACCGTCGGCAGTTTGCATCTCCGCTCGACCCAGGGCGGCCTCAACCTCGTCCTGGGTTATCTCTTCTCCAGCGCCGAGGATCAGCAGGCGCTGCACCAGGTTTTTCAATTCGCGGACATTGCCGTGCCAGGGATGGTTACGGAGGAAATTCTGGGCGCCCACGTCGAATCGGCGATAGGGCAGTTTTTCATGGCTGGAAAAATGATCCACGTAGTAGCTCAGAAGCTCTGGCACATCCTCACGGTGCTCGCGGAGCGGCGGAATCTGCAAGGGTACCACGTTGAGGTGGTAGAAAAGATCCTCTCGAAATTTCCCGGCCTGAACCTCTTCCTCCAGATTTCGCTGAGTGGCAGCTATGATACGGACATCGATCTGGACCGGCTCTACCCCTCCCCAGCGCAGAAAAGAACCTGTATCCAGGGCGCCCAACAGCTGGGTCTGCGCCTCCTTTTCCATATCCGCCACTTCATCCAGAAACAGGGTGCCCCCCCGCGCCAGTTCCAGGGAGCCGTAATGAATATGCCCGTTCTCTTCGCTGCCGAACAGTTCCCGCGCCGAATTACCGCTGGCGATGGAAGAGACTCCCACATCGACAAAGGGGAGTTCCCGACGAGAGCTCTGGGCATGCAGATAGCGGGCAAAGGTCTCACGCCCACTGCCAGGCTCACCGCTGATCAACACCCAAGTATCATGCTGGGCGATGCGCTTGACCTGTTCCCGCAGCCGCTGGATGACGGCGCTTTTGCCGGTCGGCTCCACCACCGGCGGGCTGTGCCGCCGCAGGCCGATGTTTTCTACCTGCAGTTTGTCTGCCTCCAGCGCCCGCTCCACAGTCAACAGAAGTTTAGCCAGCGAAAGGGGCTTTTCCAGAAAGTCATAGGCCCCCAGCCGCGTAGCCTCAACCGCGGTCTCGACCGTGCCATGGCCGGACATCATGATCACCGGGCAGGGCAGACCATTATCCTCGGACCACTCTTTAAGCAGACTGATGCCATCCACATCCGGCATCCAGATATCCAGCAGCAGCAGATCGGGCCGGCGGTCGCGCAGCGACTTGCGGGCGCTTGCACCATTTTCTGCGGTGGCCACCTCGTAGTCTTCATCGACCAGGATCTCCTTCACCAGTTCCCGGATATCCGGCTCGTCGTCCACCACCAGTATGTGTGGGCCTGTCATGCGCTCTTCCTCCCCGAATTGGGATCCGTTATCGGCAAATAACCGGGGGCTTGATTGAGGCTGGCCCCCAGTGCCGGCAGGCGAAGGATCACCCGCCCCCCCTGCTCGACCCGATTTTCGGCCCAAATAAGGCCACCATGTTCTTCTACGATTTTTTTCACAATTGCTAACCCCAATCCCGTACCTTTGACCTTGGTTGTCACATAGGGCTCAAACAAATGAGCCAGGGTCTCATCATCGAATCCCGGCCCGTTGTCGGAGACCTCAAGCTCCACGAATGGAGCCCCGCCCTTGCTCAGCTGCCGGGTACTCACCTCGACCCTCGGTTCTGCCTGTTCCTGCACCGCTTCCTGGGCGTTTTTTACCAAATTGTGGACAACCTGTCGGATCCGCACCGGATCCACCTCTATTCTCGCCTCACCGGCACCGAGCTGGATCAATAACTGAGGTTGCGAACCTGCGTTGCGATAGAGATCGAGCACCTCCGATACCAGACCGTCCAGCACCACCGGCTCCGGATTTATTTTGGGAGGTCGCGCGTAATCCGAGAAGGCATTCACCATCTCTTTCATCGCTTCCACCTGCTGGATAATGGTGTGAGTAGACCTTTCCAAAATCCTCGCATCGTCGGGTGCCATCTTATGGAGAAATTTGTGCCTCAGCCGTTCAGCGGAGAGTTGAATCGGCGTCAGCGGATTCTTGATCTCATGGGCCAGACGACGCGCCACCTCCCCCCAGGCCGCATCACGTTGTGCCTTGATCAGGGCGGTAATATCGTCGAATACCAATACGAAACCGGTCGAAGCAATTTCCGGCTGTGCCAATGGGGTCCCGCGGCACAATAGCACCTGGCGCCCATCGCTGTGGTAGAGAGTCAGCTCCTCCCGCCACTCCTGGGTCTCCGGGGTGATCGATTCCCAAACCGCATCCACGAACTGCCTGAGCAATGGCCCCGCCCCGGCAAGGTCATCCAAAGGGCGACCCAGGTAGTCATCCAGTTGGACCCGCAGTATGTCGAGGGCGGCCTGGTTGGCAGTCCGAACTTTACCATCTGCATCCAGGGCCATCACACCGGAAGAAAGACTGCCCAATACGGTTTCCAGGTAGGCCCGCTGGGCTTCCACCTGATGCTGACTGCTGCTTGCCACGTCCCGCGCCTGAGCGATGCGCCGGGTCATAGTATTGAAAGAGGCCACCAGAAACCCAAGCTCATCCCTGCGCTTTGGCAGGGGCAGTTGCATATCGTAATCCCCTTGGGCCACGGCCCGGGTACCTTCCGCGATGTCCGCCACCGGCGCAACCAGTAGATTCGCTGAGTAAAAGGCGGCCCAGATAGCCGCCAACAGACTGAATAGCAGCACCATACCCAGTGCCAGCGTGAAGGTGTTCTTCAGGCTCTGCCGCAGAAAGGCGAGTTCCTTATAACGGTTGTAAGCCGCTTGCACTGTCTCAGTCTGTTTAGTGATGCTGGTCGAGGTTGGGTAAAGGGCCTGCAACAGCAATCCGCGCTTTTCGTCATTGACCATCACCCGGACTTCCAGCAACTCATCTTCGCCGGTGGGGGCAATTCCGACAAAATCGTTACCGCTCCGTACCTGCCTCAGGATGTAACCCTCAGGAACCTTGGGCACAAGAATGGTCGGATCAGTGCTGGTGACCATTACCGCCCGACCCGAGGGCTCCAAAAGGGTCAGCTCGGATGCCCGGTATTTTTCTCTCATATCCTCCAGACTTAGACTGAGTCCCGCCAACGATGAACCCGACAACTCAGACAATAGTGCCTGGGTCGTCTTCAGCCGCTCACGTTTGTAGAAGTCGAGAGAGGCCTGGCTCAATCCCAAGGCGTCTTCCATCGCCTGATCGACCTGAACATTGAACCAGCTGTCGATCCCTTGTAGCAAAAATTGCTGGGAGTAGTAAAAAACCACCGTGACCGGGGCGAGGGAGAGCACGACAAATACCACCACCATGCG
>Ga0316189_10004245_pt1 | contig 13818 bp, 10 predicted proteins | sample LowCovwburrow_MG_FD_204930 | JGI IMG/M metagenome (GOLD analysis project Ga0316189, IMG submission 204930) | Coastal sediment microbial communities from Maine, United States - Lowes Cove worm burrow | ecosystem: Environmental > Aquatic > Marine > Coastal > Sediment | place: USA: Maine...
GCTCGATGGCCCGTGAAAGTTTGCGGAGCATTTCATCTGCTTTCTTACGCTTGGTGATATCCTCCTGAATTGACACCCAGACATTCCCATATTGCGGATGCTCAAAAGAAGAAATATGGACATTGCACCAGAGCTGCGTCCCATCTTTCTTCATATTTAAGACATCACCACTCCAGCTCCCACTTGCTATTAGTGCGGCTTCGATATCTTGGGCAACTTCTATTGGATCAATATCGGTGGGGGCATTGATGATTCCGACATGCTGGCCAATTAACTCGCCGGGTTCATAACCGAACATCTCACTAAACTTAGAGTTGCAAAAGATAATGCTCAGATCTGCAGCTTTGACCAGATACACCCCTTCGGCCAAATTTCCCAATATCTGGCTATGCAGTTGTAAATCGAATTCAACTTGATCGTTTTTTCTTTTATTCATGATCATCCTTTGTGACAATTTAAGGTGATATTTGAGTCGAAAAGAAGGTAATGTACGAGGTCTTCTACTTTTGTCTGCCTACTCAACCGAATGCACTTTCTTTACCGAATCGGTTGAGAAATTACGATAACGTAGCAAATTTGAAAACCGACATCAATGAGTAACAAGTCCGTTTTCTTATAATACCTTTGATAAAATCCTGAATGTAGTGACTGAATAATTAACCTATCGGGCAGAGATAAAAAAATATTTAACCTTATTTGGTGAACGTCTGCTTTTGGCCGAAAGCAGACACTCAAATGGACAGAAAGAGTCTGGGAGAACAAAAGTTCTCCCAGACCTACTTCCTACTATCTAGGACCTCTTAGACCGCCGAGGGTTCTTTATCGTTTCGACCACGGTCGTGCTCGGGCGCCGTATTGCTTTTTTGACAGGGATGAATTGTCCTGTTCTAGCATCGCGTCCGATTTTTCGGGTACTACCTTGTTTCTTGCTCATAATAAGCTCCAAGATTAAGACATTATTAGTTGTTAAGTTATTCAGCTAATGCTAAATTCACTATAAGGTAAACAACCTCTGTATGTGCCTTTGTTCATACAGATATGGAATCGACCTTTGGGAGCCCATTACAGTGGGCTCCTTTTTTCCATACCACCATAATAATCGAGGTGGATTTAATAAAAAAGGGAGATGAAAACTCCTCTAGTCGTTAGACTAAAGGAACTCACCTCCCTTTCGTGACTCACACGGTAAGCCCCTATATTTAGCGTGTCAAGCAATCTCGGTACACTATTGATAGTGTTTATTGATGCATTTTTGATCCACCATTATTCCACAGCTTATCCACCGAACAACATTAGTTTCGTGAAGTTATTGAGGCTTTGTCACAATAGTCTCAAATAGCATGAAATAATTTTTCTCAGGAACGGCTGCTTTTGGCCGAAAGCAGTCATTCAGATTTAACAAACAGGCAATAAAAAAGGCGGCCCGAAGGCCGCCTTTAATAACAACAGAAGCAGTGCTTCTTATTTGTAGAAGTCGATCATGGTTTCCAGAGATTTAACTTTAATCTTGGAAGCGTTACCCGCAGCACCAAATGCTTCAAAACGTGCTTTGCAGATGTCCTGCATCGCAGCGGTAGAAGCTTTCAGGAACTTGCGCGGGTCGAAGTTAGATGGGTTCTCAGCGAGGAACTTACGAACCGCACCGGTAGAAGCCATACGAAGGTCGGTATCAATGTTGACCTTGGCCACACCGTTCTTGATGCCTTCAACGATCTCTTCAACTGGAACACCATAAGTCTCGCCCATGTCTCCACCATACTCATTGATGGTAGCCAGCCAGTCCTGTGGAACAGAAGAGGAGCCGTGCATCACAAGGTGAGTATTAGGGATCACTGCATGGATCTCTTTAATACGGTCAATACGAAGAACAGCACCGGTAGGTGGCTTGGTGAACTTGTATGCACCGTGAGAAGTACCAATCGCGATAGCCAGTGCATCAACACCAGTCTGCTCAACGAAATCTTTTGCTTCCTGAGGGTCAGTCAGCAGTTGATCCATGTCCAGTTTGCCTTCAGCGCCGTGACCATCCTCTTCGCCCATCTCACCGGTCTCCAGTGAGCCCAGGCAACCCAGCTCGCCCTCAACGGATACGCCGCCGGCATGAGCCATCTCTACAACAGTCTTGGTTGTATTGACGTTGTACTCGAATGAAGAAGGAGTCTTGCAGTCAGCTTCCAGAGAGCCATCCATCATGACTGATGAGAAGCCGGACTGGATAGAGCGCAGACATACTGCAGGCTCAGAACCGTGATCCTGATGCATTACAACAGGGATATGTGGGTACTGCTCAATAGCTGCAGAAATCATGTGACGCAGGAATGCTTCACCAGCGTAACCGCGTGCACCAGCAGAACCCTGCATGATGACTGGAGAATTAGTTTCATCAGCAGCCTGCATGATTGCATGCACCTGCTCCATGTTGTTTACATTAAATGCCGGCATGCCGTAGCTGTTTTCAGCTGCATGATCCAGTAGTTGTCTCAATGAAATTAGTGCCATTCTTCTCTCCTTATGTTTTCAACGGGTGTTAGCCCAAAAAATTCGCTTGCCTAAATCTTGGCCCTCACGAGCCGTTTAATCAATCAACTTCAGTTTTCGAAGACCTCTCCAACCTTGACGATCTTCATCGTATTCGTACCACCTGCTTTGCCCATCGGTGTGCCGAGTGAGAAGATAATAAGATCATCTTTCTCTACCAGTTCATCGTAGAGCATCATGGATACGACATCACGGGTTGCCTGTGGGGCATCCTTCTCGCCGTAGTCATCTCCTACAGGTTTCGGAATGACGTTGCGGAACAGTGTTACACGGCCGGCAGTGCCACCTTCTGATGTCAGTGCGTAGATCGGCACTTTTGTCAGGTGACGTGACATGTAAAGAACGGTGTTACCACTCTGGGTGAATGAGGCAATCGCAGTCACCGGCATCATATGTGATGCTTCCATCGCCTGACGTGCAATGCACTCATCAATGGAGTGGGGTGGGAAACGAGGATCACGTGTTGAGGAGGAGGGCAGAACTCTCTGCTTCTCTGTCTCAATACAGGTGCGATGCATCGCTTCTACCGCTTCAAGAGGATATTTTCCTGCAGCTGTTTCACCGGAGAGCATGATTGCATCAGTACCATCGAGTACTGCGTTGGCCACATCGTTCACTTCCGCACGGGTAGGGATCGGGTTTTCACACATTGATTCCATCATCTGGGTAGCCACAATGACCGGAGTACAGTGTTTCGGCGCTTCACGCAGGATACGCTTCTGCACAGGTGGCACAGATGCATCACCAATCTCAACACCAAGGTCACCACGGGCAACCATGACAGCGTCAGACTCCTCCAGAATACTATCAAGGTTTTCAACAGCCTCGGCACGTTCTACCTTGGCAACCAGACCTGCATTGCTTCCTTCAGCACGCACCAGTGTACGGGCATATGCCATGTCAGCACCATCACGCGGGAAAGAGATTGCAATGTAGTCGATACCAATCGCACAGGCTGTTTTGATATCTTCCTTATCCTTGTCGGTTAGCGCATCGGCAGAGAGGCCGCCACCGGCACGATTGATGCCTTTGTTATTGGAAAGCACACCGCCGACAATAATCGTACAGTGAATCTCCTGACCTTTAACCTTATCCACATCCATGACGATAAGACCATCGTTAAGAAGCAGGCGAGCACCCGGTTCAACATCACCAACAAGCTCTTTGTAGGTGATGCCTACACGCTCATCATCACCATCATCAAGGCCAAGTGCGCCATCAATGATGAACTGCTGACCAGGGGTAAGCATGGTTTTGCCAGTTTTAAATTTACCACAGCGAATCTTAGGACCCTGCATATCGGCCAGGATGCCAACACAGACGCCATTTTTCTTGGCCACGGCACGAACATTATCAGCACGCTGACGATGCTCTTCCGGAGATCCATGAGAGAAATTCAGGCGCACAACATTAACGCCGGCTTTGATTAGCTGATCCAGAACCTCCAGAGATTCGGAGGCTGGACCAATAGTTGCTACAATTTTAGTTCTACGAAATTCTATCACTTAGGCTGCGCGCTCCTCTAGCATTACAACTGCAGGCAGCTTTTTGCCTTCGAGGAACTCGAGGAATGCACCACCGCCAGTTGAGATATAAGAGACTTTGTCAGCAATATTATACTTATCAACTGCTGCCAGCGTGTCACCGCCACCGGCGATAGAGAATGCTTTGGACTCGGCAATGGCAAGTGAGATCGCCTTGGTGCCTTCACCAAACTGATCGAACTCAAACACACCTACAGGGCCATTCCATACGATGGTACCGGCATTCTTGATGATGTCTGCCAGAGCAGCAGCTGAATCAGGGCCGATATCAAAAATCATATCGTCATCCAGAACTTCAGTTGCACCTTTCAGTGTTGCCTCAGCAGTAGGGGAGAACTCTTTGGCACAAACCACATCAGTTGGTACAGGAATGCTGCCACCATTTGCTTCAGCGTCTGCAGTCAGCTTCTTACAGGTGTCAATCAGGTCGGCTTCATACAGAGATTTGCCAACAGGGTTGCCTGCAGCAGCAATGAATGTATTGGCAATGCCGCCGCCAACAACCAGCTGATCCACGATAGTAGAGAGAGATTCAAGAACAGTCAGTTTGGTAGAAACCTTGGAGCCGCCAACGATAGCAACCATTGGGCGGGCCGGATTATCCAGAGCCTTGCCGAGTGCATCCAGTTCGCCAGCCAGCAGAGGGCCTGCACATGCTACAGGAGCATATACACCAGCGCCGTGGGTAGAGGCCTGTGCACGGTGAGCTGTACCGAATGCATCCATCACATATACGTCGCACAGGGCTGCGTACTGCTTGGAGAGTGCTTCGTCATTAGCCTTCTCACCAATATTGAAACGAACGTTTTCCAGAAGAACCACTTCGCCATCTGCGACTTCAACGCCGCCGTTCACATAGTCAGTTACCAGGCGAACATCCTGACCCAACAGGCCGGACATGTGCTTGGCAACAGGTGCCAGAGAGAATTTTTCTTCAGGTTCACCCTCGGTCGGACGACCCAGGTGAGACATGATCAAAACTTTTGCGCCAGCCTTTACGCAGTGCTCAATGGTCGGCAGGGAAGCGCGGATACGCTTGTCGCTTGAAACTGCCCCGTCGGTGATAGGTACATTCAGATCCTGACGGATCAATACACGTTTGCCGGCCAGGTCGAGGTCGGTCATTTTGATTACAGACATTCTCTTACTCCTTCATGTATGAGGGCCACTTTTATCATCTTGTGATGACAAACAGGTGACACCCAATCTTTTTTTTATTTTATTCAATCGAACGCTTGTCGTTACGGGCTTGAGATAGTAAAAACGTTCAAACACATAATGACAAACGTGGGAGCGTTCTTAACAAAAAGAACCACTCCCACATCTGTTTTGAATTATGCTACGTGACGAACCAGGTTCATCATGTTGCAGGTATAACCATATTCGTTGTCATACCAGGCAACCAGCTTAACAAACGTGCCGTCAAGCGCGATGCCAGCGCCAGCATCAAAGATCGATGAGTTCATGCAACCACGGAAGTCAGTGGAAACAACTTTCTCGTCGGTGTAACCGAGAGTGGCGCTCATTGGACCTTCAGAAGCCGCCTTCATGGCAGCACAGATCTCTTCATAAGTTGCATCTTTCTCAAGCTCACAAGTCAGATCAACCACAGAGACATCAGAGGTAGGTACACGGAACGCCATGCCGGTCAGCTTGCCGTTCAGTTCAGGAAGAACAATACCTACCGCCTTAGCAGCGCCGGTAGAAGATGGGATGATGTTTTCCAGAATGCCACGGCCACCGCGCCAGTCTTTGTTGGAAGGACCATCAACAGTCTTCTGAGTAGCAGTTGCAGCATGAACAGTAGTCATTAAGCCACGTTTGATACCGAAGTTGTCGTTGATAACCTTAGCCATTGGAGCCAGGCAGTTGGTGGTGCAGGAAGCAGCAGAAACGATAGCCTGACCCGCATACTCATCATGGTTAACACCATAAACGAACATTGGAGTCTCGCTATCCTTAGCTGGAGCAGACTGAACAACCTTCTTGGCACCGGCATCGATATGAGCCTGGCAGCTTTCAGTGGTCAGGAAGAAACCGGTACAGTCAACTACGATGTCTGCGCCAACTTCGTCCCACTTCAGATCAGCCGGGTTGCGCTCTGCAGTCAGGCGGATGGTCTTGCCATCTACAACCAGATTGTTGCCATCAATAGCAACATCACCGTCAAAACGGCCATGTACTGAGTCGTACTTGAGCATGTATTCGAGGTAATCCACGTCCAGCAGGTCGTTGATACCTACAACTTCCATATCTTTGAAGTCCTTTGCAATTGCGCGGAACACCATGCGGCCAATACGGCCAAAACCATTAATACCAATTTTAATCGACATATTTATATCCTCTCCTAGTTATTATATAAATTTATTAAGCTACTTCGTTTACGGCTGCGACAACTGCCTCAGTCGTGATTCCAAACTCCTTGAACAGCAGGTCAGCAGGTGCTGACTCACCAAAGGTGTCGATACCGATAGTCTTACCGTTCAGACCTACATACTTAGCCCAGAAACCTGTAACACCGGCTTCTACAGCAACACGTGCAGTCACAGATGCTGGCAATACAGACTCTTTGTATGCCGCATCCTGCTTATCAAATGCGTTTGTTGATGGCATAGAAACCACACGGATGTTCTTATCCGATGCAGCAGCTGCTTCCATGGCAAGTGATACTTCAGAACCGGTTGCAATGATGATTGCATCGGGTGTGCCATTGCTATCTTTCAGGATGTAGCCACCACGCTCGATCTGTTTGATCTGATCAGCTGAACGTTCCTGATGTGGAAGGTTCTGACGTGAGAAGATCAGTGAGCTTGGGCCAGTCTGATTCTTAATTGCAACTTTCCAGGCCACAGACGATTCAACGGCATCACAAGGGCGCCATACATCCATGTTAGGAATCATGCGTAGTGTTGCTGTCTGCTCAACAGGCTGATGGGTAGGGCCATCTTCGCCGAGCCCGATAGAGTCATGGGTGAATACTTCGATATGACCAACTTTCATCAGGGCTGCCATACGCAGTGCGTTACGCGCATACTCTGAGAACATCAGGAAGGTTGCGCCATATGGTACAAAGCCACCGTGTAGAGATATGCCATTGATCATAGCTGCCATGCCGAACTCACGCACACCGTAGTTGACGTAGTTGCCAGCAGGGTCTTTGATCACTGGTTTAGCACCGGACCATAGCGTCAGGTTTGAGCCCGCAAGGTCAGCAGAGCCGCCCAGGAACTCAGGTGTGATCTTGGCAAGAGCTTCGATCGCATTCTGAGATGCTTTACGTGATGCGATGGTTTCACCCTTGGCTGCAACTTCAGCGATAAACGCATCAGCGCCAGCATCCCAATCAGCAGATAGCTCGTTGTTGATACGACGTGTGAATTCAGCTGCTTCGGTAGGGAACTCGGCTGCATATGCAGCAAAACGTGCATCCCAATCAGATTCAGCAGTTGCGCCGGAATCTTTCGCAGACCATCCACCGTAAACATCTTCAGGAACTTCGAATGGCTCATATTCCCAGCCAAGCTCTTTACGAACGAGCGCAATCTCTTCATGCCCAAGTGCAGCACCATGGCAATCATGTGAACCAGCCATGTTAGGAGAACCGAAACCGATGATGGTTTTACAGCAGACCATGGTTGGTTTGCCTGTTTCTGCCTTTGCAGTCTCAATCGCCTGTTTGATCTCTGCAGCATCATGGCCATCAACACCACGGATTACCTGCCAGCCATAAGCTTCAAAACGACCCGGTGTATCATCGGTGAACCAGCCTTCAACTTCGCCATCGATGGAGATGCCATTGTCATCCCAGAATGCGATCAGCTTGCCCAGACCCAGTGTGCCGGCCAGAGAACATGCTTCGTGGGAGATGCCTTCCATCAGGCAGCCATCACCGAGGAATACGTAGGTGTTGTGGTCAACGATTTCGTGACCTGGTTTGTTGAATTGAGCAGCCAGTGTCTTTTCAGCCAGGGCCATGCCGACACCGTTGGTGATACCCTGACCCAGCGGGCCGGTGGTGGTTTCAACACCTGGTGCATAGCCATACTCAGGATGGCCAGGTGTGCGTGAATGCAGCTGACGGAACTGTTTAAGATCTTCAATAGATAGATCGTAACCGGTCAGGTGTAGCAGAGAGTAGATCAGCATAGAGCCATGACCATTGGAAAGAATGAAACGGTCGCGATCAGCCCAGTTTGGGTTGGCCGGATTGTGTGTCATATAGTCGTTCCAGAGAACCTCGGCGATATCCGCCATGCCCATTGGTGCGCCCGGGTGGCCGGAATTTGCTTTCTGAACGGCATCCATTGCGAGTGCGCGTACGGCGTTGGCTAAGTGTCTACGGTCTGCGTTGCTCATATTCTTCCTCTTTATGCATCTGTATTTTATATATAAAACGTCGAAAAGATATCGGACCCTACCTTCGGGATGTATAATATCTAATCAATACTCATTATCTTTTCCATAAGAAAAACTTATGGATATCCAATCCCTCTCTGACTGGATAAAACTAAACGTGAAGCGTGGTCTGGACACGGCGGATGTTTCCAACCGAGCCTGAAAGCACGACGGTATCAGTCGTCATATAACGACCGGATTCATCAGATCCAACCTTAACGTGGTGCACATATGCGCCGGAGGTCAGGCCGGTAGCAATGAACATGCAGTCATCAGATGTTACCAGCTCATCGCGGGTAATAATCCTTTTGGTATCAATGCCTTCCTCTTCACAAAGCTTGACCTCAAAATCCTTCTGAGGCGCCATGCGGCCAAACATCTCAGCACCCATAGCGCGTGCTGCACAGGCAGTTACAATACCTTCAGGTGTACCGCCGATGCCGAACAGTGCGTCAGAACCCATGTTCAGCACGGCCTGAATCGCGCCATTCACATCGCCATCGGTAGCAAGGCGAACCTTGGCTCCACATGCGTAAATCTCTTTGATCATTTCCTGATGACGAGGTTTATCAAGAACAAACACTCTGATCTCTCTGATATCCTTGCCAAGAGATTTAGCCAGTGCGTGCAGGCGGTCTGCAACCGGTGCCTCCGGATCGATCTTGCCGCGTGCGGCCTTTGGATAAACCTGTTTGTCCATATAGAAGCAGGAGCCAGGACGATACATGCTGTCCGCAGGAGCAGCTGCAAGGGTCACAATTGAACCCGGCATATCCTTAGCGAAGAGGTTAGTTCCTTCAATCGGGTCAACAGCGATATCTACGCCGATACCTTCACCTGTGCCGACCGGTTCATCATCATAAAGTGCCGGAGCTTCATCTTTGGCGCCTTCGCCGATGACAACCACGCCTTTCATTTTAACTGTGTTGATGCGCTCACGCATGGCATCTACAGCCAGACCGTCGCCTTCATCTTTTTGTCCCGAACCTACAAATGGTGCGCAGGCGCGTGCAGCGGCCTCGCAAACCTCAACTAGATCAATTTTCAGATCGGCTACGGTGGACATAAGCTATCCCTCCCAGGATTAAAAATAGTGATGTAAAATAGCCAGTTCCGAGGAACTTTTGCTATTCAGGGTGGCGCATGTTACCCGATTATGGCGTAAAAAGCGACCCTGCCGGAGATGGTTGTAAATCAGGGGTTTGCCGCTTATGCATGCCGTAGAGTCGATAGTAGCTGTTGTTGAATATCCTGGTGGGTGGTGGCCAGAATGGGACTGCTGAGCTGGCTGCTATGAAACGGATGTCTGCCATCAAAGTCTGTAACAATACAACCGGCCTCTTCTGCAATCAGTGAGCCTGCAGAGTAGTCCCATATTTTTTCTCCGCCATGAATAATGAAGTGAGCGCGCCCGGCGGCGAGCCATGCCCACTCCAGTGCGCAGGTTCCGATATTGCGCTGGCTTCGGAATAGCCTTTTTGTAGCTAGCATGGCCGCTCTGCTCTGATCGAGTCTTTTAAAGTCAACAAACCCGACAGCATCGGCAAGCAGGCTCTGGGGTGATGCATGAATGGCACTGTTGTTTAAAAAGGCTCCACTACCGATGGCAGCAGTGAATGTTTCTTCAAGAAGAGGGTCGTGGATGCATGCAAAAACAGGCCTGCCATCTTCAATGAGGGCGAGGGATGAGGCGAAATGCGGCAACGGTATGGTGAAGTTGCTGGTGCCATCAAGCGGATCAACACACCAGAAGCGGCCACCGCTGTTTAAGGCTGCAAGCTGCTCCTCGTGGCTCATCTCTTCACCGAGAAATCCGATATCGGGGTAGAGGGCTAACAGCTTATTCTGCAGGAATTGCTGACATTTTAAGTCTGTTTCGGTCACCACCGAACCATCTTCTTTGGTAGTTTTGATTGACGCGTTTTCTCGAAAGGCAGGCATGATAATAGTCTCACCGGCTTTTTTCAGCAGTGATGAAACAGGATCGGAAAACATCTGATATGGTGTCAAATCAATCTCCTTAAATAGGCGGCTGACTATTCAGCTTCCTCTAGGAATGCCATGCAGGTCTGCTATGATTCCGCGCCGGCAAAACTTGCAATAGAGGTTGTCGAAACTACATGGGAGGCCTCAATGAATAAAGGCATGCTTAAAGGTAAAATGGTGATCGGACAATCTGGAGGCCCTACTGCGGTGATTAATCAATCACTGGTTGGTGCGGTTCTGGCAGCACGCCAGCAGGAAGCGATTACCGGCATACTAGGCGCCAGGCACGGTATTCAGGGCATCATGGATGAAAACTTCATCGATCTGACTACACAGAGCGTTGAGCAGCTTGAGCAGGTAGCAGCCACTCCGGCAGCAGCACTGGGCTCGGTTCGCCTGAAACCCGGCAGAGCCGAGTGTGAAAAGGTGTTCGAGGTTTTCCGCAAAAACGATGTTCGCTACTTCTTCTATATTGGCGGTAACGATTCGGCCGAGACGGCACATATCATTGCCGAGATGGCCAAAGAAGCGAACTACGATTTCTGTACTGTGCATATTCCCAAGACCATTGATAACGATCTGAGGGTTACCGATCACTGCCCTGGCTTTGCATCAGCGGCCAAATTTGTGGCGTTGGCATTCATGGGTGATGACCGTGACAACCGTGCTTTGGCAGGTGTGAAGATTAACGTCGTGATGGGTCGCCATGCAGGCTTCCTGACCGCAGCCTCTGCTCTCGCTCGTCAGGAGGAGGGCAGTGCTCCTCACCTGATCTATCTTCCCGAGCGTGTATTTGATGTTGATACGTTCAAGCAGGATGTAAAAGATACGATGGCTAAATATGGCCGTTGCGTGGTTGCAGCCTCTGAAGGTATTGGTGACAAAGATGGCAATCCGATCGCCTCATCCGGCGAACGTGATAGCCACGGCAATATCCAGCTCTCCGGCACAGGCGCACTCGGCGATACGCTGGCTGCTTTTGCCAAAGAGGCCCTCGGAAAAGGCGCGCGTGTTCGTGCCGATACCTTCGGTTACCTGCAGAGAAGCTTTCCGACCATTATCTCAGAAGTGGATGCCAGAGAGGCGCGTGAAGTGGGCGGCTTTGCTGTAAATCATGCAACCTCATCGGGTGAACCCGGTTCTGTGGCGATTCGCAGGCTTTCAAGCTCTCCTTATGCCAGCGAATGTTTTATCACGCCGCTCTCAACCGTGGCGCGTGAAGCCACCGAGATGAAGAGTGAGTATATCAACGAAGCCGGTAACGATGTTACGCAGGCGTGGATTGATTATGTGGCCCCACTGGTAGGCGATCTACCGAAGATGGGTAGCCTGTAAGTTTCTAATCGTTAATCCAAATTAAAAAGGGCCGTGCGAAAGCACGGCCCTTTTTTTGGATTAGGGTGAAGTCGTCACGCTTTCTTGATCCACATCTCGTACATGGAGACCACCCACATGAAGGCAAACGCAATGGCCATGCCGGTGCCGCCGATGATCACCAGCCATGCAAACATAGGATCGAATTTGGTCAACCACCACGAAGCGATATCAAGCACCTGTGAGATATAAGGCATCGCAATCGCTGACGCTTTCAACCAGAGAGGGACGCCAGTGGAAAATGAGAATATCAGGCCGACAAACATGAAGATGAAGGCGATACCGAAGAGGTGGATGTGCGACACGCGAGTTAGGGATGCGAATGTTGCCCCGTTATCGATTTCGGAGATTTTTTTCACGCTTTCATAGGTGTTGAATTCGGGAAGCCCCATCTCTGTATTATGACAGGCAGCGCAGGTGTTATCGAAGATCGGTTTGATGGTGCTGTTGAAGGTCTCTTCATCGCCACCTTCGCGAGCCCATTTGATGATCTTGAACCGCTCTTCATCGGATGCGTTTTCCTTCATGGAGCCATTGAGTTTGTTTTCGATCAGCGAGCCATTGCGGTTGCCGTAGTAGCTGTAAACAACATCGTCTACAGAGAGTCCGATTTCTCCATCAGCCATGCCGTGAGTAAACAAAATCTGGGTGAATGCCATCATATAGCCGATACCAACAACGATCATGTAGCTGGTGAACAACACTTTGATAGATATGTTGATATTGGTGAATGTCCAGTTGGGCATATTAATCTCCTGTGGGAAAGTAAATATAATTTCGATGGGACATTACATGATATTATTATATTAGCAATATATAAAGTACTAAAGTAGAGAGGTTACATTCTTTGCTACAAAATAAAGAGGGTGGGGAGCTGTGATTTAAGCTGGATGAGGTTTGCTGGTTTTTAATTTAACGATACATGTAAAAAAGGGGCGGAATTTCTTCCGCCCCCTTTTTCTTACAATAGCTGGTGTTATTAATGGTGTGATTTGGACATCAGTTTGAGCATTTTCAGATTGATAATGATAAAGCGATAAAGCTGCCAGATGATGGATGTCCGCATGTAACGGGTAAACCCAGTCGGGGCAGGTGGATAATATGCCTGCTGATAAGGTTCCTTGTTTGTGATTTTAACTGCCATGTCATGCTCCTCAATAATTCTAAATATCTATTTTAATTAATCTGGTAGCACTGACCAGCCAGGTTTCAGTTGTGCCTGATAGATAAAGGTATGGTGCAGGATGTATTTCATCCAGTGACCTGCCAATCCGATCTCACCAGTAGTGAGCTCAAGATCGCGACCATGATCAGGGTATGTTTCAAAATCCGGAACAACCGGAAATACGGTCATAGTTGCAGCAGTACCTTTAAAAATATGTGATCCGGTAGAGGCGACACAAGCCGCTCCCATCTCTGCCATGGAGGCAGAATGGGTTGGTTCTTCTGCACCATTGACCATATCACGGATGCTCATCGCAACAGCCTTGGCCATCGTTGCTGATGGCATGCCGGTTCTAGGTGGTGTTGGGTTGATGGCCGTGCCATTGGCACTCTGCATTGGTTTGCTGATCGGATGTGGTGGTGCAAAGGCGATGCCGACTGCAAACATGTTTTTATAACTTGGATTCTGATAGTTCCTTGGCCAATCCTTCGCACTCCACTCCGCGTAAGGGCGAGGCGTATAATCGGCATCTACTTTCATGAAGCCATTTGGCGCAAAGATCTGAGCGGTGATATCTTCACCGGCTTTATCAAATGCCTGCAGGCCAACACCTGCAAACGGTGGAATCAGCATGGAGAAATCGAATTCCTGCTCGTGGAACTCGCCGTCCAGAGTCTCGTAATGGATCAGGCCAGCTTCAATTTTCTTCACATGGGCACGTGTAATCCACTCAATGCCACGCTCAACCATTAGCGATTCAGCGAAGGTCTTGCCGTTGGTGACGTAGCCACCACGTTCGATATGTACGCCACCCAT
>Ga0316189_10004246_pt1 | contig 13817 bp, 9 predicted proteins | sample LowCovwburrow_MG_FD_204930 | JGI IMG/M metagenome (GOLD analysis project Ga0316189, IMG submission 204930) | Coastal sediment microbial communities from Maine, United States - Lowes Cove worm burrow | ecosystem: Environmental > Aquatic > Marine > Coastal > Sediment | place: USA: Maine...
CAGTCTGCCCAAAAAACTTGCCGAACCCCGCCGTCCCACTACTTATATTCTTGGAATGGCTTCGACAATTGTTGCCAAAAGCACTAGTACCGTCCCAACCAGGCTCGAAGCTAGAACCATAGTTGCTGATTCCACTGGCCGAGCTGGGGTCAAAGTCGCCAACGCAGTTAGTGATCGGGTAGCTACCCGCTACGATATCATCTCCTTCCTGCCACAAAGAGGCGTCATCGATATTCGTTATGGTTCCATCATCAGCTGTACCTAAAACCTTATCCGGTCCGGCGTAACGAAAAAATGCAGACAAAGGATAGAAAACGGCGACACTACCCGTTGAAACATATTTATAGGGCGCTGTCGAATTACCATTATTTCCTGTGGTTGGAAAGTGGCCACCACTGGTATCCGCGCCATCAACCGTAATGACATTAGAACTGCCATCCTGTGCGCATGCCCAATTACCGCTATTGGCCGTAGCGTTCTCTTGATAAGGCAGTGTGCCACCACCGTTCAGCGGCAGGGGAGACCTGCCTCCAAACCAGTTGTAAGGGCTGTTGGAGCAGTTTACAACATGCGCTCCAAACGGCGCATAACGTGGATCGACAATTTCTTTAAAGCTTAGCTCGCCAGCAAGCGCCGATGCGCCTTTGCCATCAGCATCTGCAGTGATAGAGAGATCGTACTGAAAAACGTAACCTAACTCTTGTTCGCCAGTAAGCGGGTTCACACGAGATACCACTTCCCTGCCGCCAGAGATACGATTTGGCGGCGAATTGTTATTGCTTTTCGATAGATCAAAACGTGGCAAACTGGATATATCAATTTCTGGCACAGGTAGCTCATTACTGGGCAGGGCGTCGTTGTCTGCCGCGTAGCTTCTGACCTCGGTTATAAAACTGGATCCGTCGGGGCTGTTCCCCGTCGGCCGAATGGTAACCGGCACAAAAAGCTGCGCGTCTGCGACATTGCCCACATTACAAATTAAGCGGATGCTGCCATCCGGATTATTGATAATGTGCGAGGCTGGTGATACACCATCAGTTAAACAAGCCACCGGAAGGCCGGAATCAGACACGGAAATAATCTGCAGTTCGGCACCGTCAACAGGCGAAAACTGCATCTCCAGGATAACGTTATCAACCCCTCCATCAGGCGAATTATCCAAAGTCACGGAAGGCGTTATTACAACCAGGTCATTACTGCGCACATAATCGTCATAGCGTGCACAGTCATCACCGGCCTCTGGGTCTTCATTATTGAGCGTGTCGAGAGGGTCAGTGTTGCTGCAATTTCCAAACACGTTGTAGTCAGGCGTACCCGTTTCGATACCTTGTTCGCCATCGTTGGGGTTACCGTTCAAATCCACAAAACCGAGAATTATTTCTGGCGTTGGCCGCAGTCCAGCATCGGTGCCATCCACCACATCGCCATCAGCGGCAGAATAGTTATTGAGCACAATTGCGCCTGTCCATAGGTCAGGGGGCACAGGAGCAGACACCTGCTGATCAGCATCATTATCAGCCGACGGGTCATCAGAAGAAAATTTATACCCCGACTTCGCATAAATGGTAAGCACCAGATCTCCGGTGCCCGTTGCATCCGGATCAATGTCTGACAAATCAAATGCATATAAACCAGCACTGTCTGTTTCCATACAACGATCAGCTACAACATTAATCGTAGCGGGAGGTGATGCAGGGTTCTGAACCGTCAACACACCTGACAGACATACCTGAATATTCTCCAAACCGCTTTCAACACCAGCTCCAGCAACTGCTGGGTCACCATAGGTATTGTTAGAGAGGTCTCCTGTTTGCGAACTGTCAGCCTGAGTCAACACGTTCGTGCCGAGCACATTGTTGGTTAAATTTCCTTTTAAAGCATCGGCATTAATATCATCCCACACCGTGCCACTAATAATAGCCGCATTCGCCTGCCCTCCAACCAGCAACAGAAAACACAGCAGCAACTTGGCAACAAGGATGTTCTGCAACCTTGTTTTAACAACAAGTGCAGATCCAGAAATACTATCAGCAGCTTGCACCGCAACACTTCGAAATAAATTCATTTTATAACTCAACTATGATACTCAGTATTAGTTATACCAATAGAGGCCTCAGTATAACTCGGCGAATAAACATTCTTAGCAATAGCCCCTAATCTTTAGCTGGATCAATAATAACCGCATCAATACCTTAATTCTATGTAGTATTTGTGAACAAAGGTAAACCTTAAACCAACATTGCAAAAATGTTTTATGTCATTGAAATTAATCAATTACTTTATTTTTTTTATTGGTTTGTTTTGCGGAATTTCTAACGCCCGAAAGCCATGAAACACTTGCATTTCCACACCTTTCTTGCGCTTTTAATTGTCAAAGCGATTTCGAGCTCCAACACAACCAACAGACCTGGTTAACACCATCGCAATTGATCCTGTCATAGATAGATCATTTTCAACACAGAATTGTTAAACCCGACAAGCTCGGCACAATCAATAATAGTTCTCAACCCCGCAACATGATAAAGGTCTTACTATAGCGGGCTAACAAGGGGGGACATAGGTACACCAAACGCGGTCACCCTCAATCATCTGACAACAAGAGCATAAGGATAGCTGGAATGAAACTACTGTCAGCCTGGCTAGTGCAGGCAATTTGTTGAATTGGGCTTAGGCTATTCAGCGCCGCACAGACATCAATTCGACGCCTCGATACACCGCCAGCAGCAATAAGCGGGCCGTGGCTCTTGAGAAGATTTTCAAGTTGGTTTACCGACGCTGAGGGTAATTTATGTCGCAGCACAGCCATTGCACCGGCGACATGCGGCACTGCCAGAGATGTTCCCTGTTTTACCGCAAAACCGCCACCAGGAACAGACGATCTGATTGACTGTCCAGGTGCGTATAGGTCCAGAGCTACGCTAACATTACTGAAAGTCGAACGCTGATCCGAGCTGTCGCTGGTCGACCCAACCGCGACCGCTGACGATATACAGGCCGGTGAAGCAATTTGACTGTTAGAGCCATCATTTCCACTCGCCGCCACAGTAGCAATTTTGACCGACTTCAGAAGGTCAATAATCGGTTTCTCCGGTTGATTATCACAGGTGCCGGTGAAGGCCCCTGATCCTAGGCTTAGAGAAACGGCTGCAATGTCAAAACTATTTCTCAGATCATATACCCGCTGCAGTCCAGCGATAATATCCGAGGCAAAAGCGCCAATGCAGGACGTATCCGGAAAACAAAAATCAATGTCATCAATGCGCGAGTACACCTGCACCGAGATCAACTTACCATCTCGTGCCACACCGTCGAAGTTCACCCCATCACCAACAGCAATTCCCGCCACATGAGTACCGTGATCACAATCAGCTAATGAAGGACTGCATGCCGCACCAGACCCGCTGGAAACACTGCTTAAAGCGCTGCCAGGGCAAAGCGAGGTAGCTCCAGGTTGACCACCGCCATCTGAATAACATGCCTCGGATACAACCTTGCCAGACAAAAACGAATGATTTTTGTCAACCCCGCTGTCAAGCACAGCTACCACCCATTGGTTGTTACCGTGGAAGGGGGAGTTTTCACGAGCTGGATAAACCCGGCTAACGCTCTCTAGCAGCATGGGTTTTCTTAAGGTATCTTCCTGCACTGAAATGCTTGAGTCCGCAAGCAAGCCCTCTAATTCATCGCGCGACACGGACAGCGCCATTTGTGGCACGTGTCTAAACTGCTTAACCGAGCGCTGTTTTAATTTATGAGAAGCCGACGCAGACTCCAGATTGCTCAAAATTGCATTTTGGCGAGCCAACAGCTTTGTTTTACTAGCCTCACTATAAGCAGTGTTAGCGCCTGTATTACGAGCGAATCCTTGCTGATCACGAAACGTCAGAATAACTCTAACCTGCCCTTGAGACTCTGCTTTTCTGATAAGCTCGTTTGCCTCAGAAGCAATAACGCGCGCCGACAGAATCGAGCACAACAACACAGACAACAAAGCAGTTTTTGTTAAAACAGACATGAAAATCGTACGCTATAGAGTAGTAAGGGCCCCATTTAAATCCGACCCTGGTAAGCTGCCTAAAGAAAAAAACTGAGCAATACCACTATGCAACAGAGCTGGCCAATTCCTGACTTACATCAAAAACAACGGTAGACGTTTCAGCTCTTTGCAAACAGGTATATTCAACTGTTATTTGAATACCACTGATTGGCAGACAAGTTTGCGCATCGCTTGCAGGCCCGGTCCATGAAACATCCACGCCCACCAAATCGGTGGCGGTTGCCGGCAGACTCATGAAAGTCACACTGTCTTCAGAACCATCCCCGGATACAGTGATGGATTGAATCACCACATCAACCATCGGCGTATCTGAAAACAGGGTCAATACAGCTTCACCTACGGGGGGCTCACCCGAGCATTTTGGTGCCGCACTTACCTCAATTCTGGGCATCGCTTCTGTGCACACGGACATTTGCGCGTGAACCGGCAGCGACACGGCCACAATAGTCGGCGCACTCCACTTCAGTACGGACCGCCTGCTAATTTCGTCTTTCTGTTTGTTTTCAGCAAATTTCATGGTCTTTACTTCCTTCTCTTTAATACCGCTTAATAGCGCAAATCGCTATTTAGCACACATAATAACTGGTTCATGGGATTTTATCGAACTTTTATGTCGCCAGGGCCCAGAGTTGCCCATCCCAACAGCACGTCAAGTTGATAGGGTCTTTCCTCGGCCAAGGCCCGTTTAGCCGACAACACCGCATCGGCAATACGCATTCCTTGATTGAGGCGCTCAAATAATAGTTCAGACATACGCTTTTCAGCGTCAGCAACCGTCATACTGGCAGCACCCATCACCACCACCGCACCGGCTTCGCTGCCTACCAACAAGCTTTGTGACATCGACTCCTCGGTTGGGCTAACATAAAAAGTGTTCCAACAGCCCCATTGCGTCACCACTGTCGGCTTACCAACATTGTTTAGGCTTGCCGCATCCTGGCCGCTGAACAGCCCGGAAATTGACCAGCGATCGGTGGATGAGTGACCATGAAATGAAATCATTGAGGTGCCCGCATTAAATGCATCGACCACAGTTTGAGTGGCCTGCTCGACAGACAGATCATCTAAATACGCCGTGCCCACCTGCCATTGCGACATCATACTTTGATCGACCACCGACTGAGCGTCTTGCTTGAAGCGGTAACCCGAAGCGTCCTGTTTATCAGCCGCAAACAAAGCCGTCATTGGATAATCCCGAGCCAAATAATCTTGCCGCTTGTTGAGCAACAGGTTCAGTTCAGACACGCTTCTCACCGGCAATCGCGAGATCGTTAAATCAGGCACATAGTCATCGTCCACGTCTGCGTATCGCGCGTCTGAAGGCACTGAGTGTAAGTTCAAGGCAATCGATACGTACAAGGAAGGCACATAGCTTTGTGCGCCCGTGCCCAGGTTGTTGTGATAATCGTAGTTATCACCGCCCACCAGCAGTACATGACGTGTATTACGCATGCTGTAGGTGTCCTGAATGTAATAATGAATCGCATTGGCATCCACCACATGACCAGAGTACTCCGCATAGATCGCGGTCACATCAACAATCTCCACGTTACCGTAAATTTGGCTCAGCTCAGCAGCATACGTCTCCAGAGGGTTGCCGTCCGCCTGAATAAAGTTAGGGTGTGAGATAATCACATAGTCAGCACTGCCAACAGACAAAATGTCGCTGTTGACCGACGGAATTGAAATCTCAGGTGATTTAATGCCCGCTGCTGTGGCCACAAAGTAGGTGTCTTGTTCACCATTTTGCCCACCGGCAAATACCGTACTCCAGGCACCATTAACCTGCTGCGTCAAATCCGCGCCATTGTTGGCGGAATTCTCTGTGCCGCGAGCCCTCATTTCAAAACCCTGGCCACTTTCATCAACTCGAAAAACCACTACTTCGTCGTCACTCAAACCCCGAACCCGGAATTTGCTCCACGACGATGAAAACACCAGGGAGCCGCCATTATCCTGAGCCACAAAACGTCTTGGGTAGCTTAAGCTCACACGATCAAGATTGATGATGTCAAAACGATGGCCTCGGTCATTCGGCACCTTAATCACCACCTCGTTTGCACCTTGCGCGATGCTGGCCAGTGGCTGATTGATGTTGTGCACTCGCACACCATCAAATACTTGATCTACAACTTGTTCGCCATTGAGCTCCACAATCACATGGTGATCGGGATTCTCAACACCATCACCGGGCAGCGCAGAGCCGCCCCACAAAGTCACGTTCAGGCTCGGCTTCTCTGCAACACCCTGCCCCTGATTACCAAAACCAGAGCTCACACCAGACAAGGTGTTGGCCTGATTGTCCAACGTGAGGCGCACTGACTTTTGTGCTGGCTCGTTAAAGGCCATCAATCGGTCCGCGTACCAGGCATCCTCGCGGCTGGGCGACAAGTGTGTGTAATGATTTTGCTCAGCGTAGCTTGCTTCGGCGAGATAACTGGTTGCCGCGCCCAAATAGGGCACTTCTGTCGAATCTCCCTGAATCAAATTAGGCTCTTCATCCAAAACCAATGTGTAGGTATTTTTCCCAGAGTAAACCGTGTGTTTGCCCTGTGCTGGAAATACAACTGAGCTACCAGGCCCAAAAACCAGCGCATCAGCCGGGTGAACTGTATAAGCCGCTGGCAGATTATCTACCTGCACACTAAGTCGGGAAACATCAAAACCATTGAGATCGGCTCCTGCTCGCTTTAAATCCTCATAGCGCACCTCATAGATGCCGGCTTCTTCGATCTCAAAATTCGCCACGTCCATCGCCTGAGCGGGTGTAAGCAGCAAGGCGAACAAGCTGACAATAACCGTCATCAACCATTCACTGACCCGGCTTTGGGTCAGTGTTTGACTCTGGGCTTGATCGACTCGGATCTCGACTACGTTGCAAGTTGTCACACCGTTAGGTTTAAGATTATGTTTCATGGCAAAGGTCACTTTGATGTTTAATTTCGTTAAAATTTAGAGCCGCTAAAAGCAGGCAAATGAAATCAAAGAGTCTTTGAAATTCTGCAACCTACCCAACAGCTGAGCGCATTCTAACGGCGTATTTGCCATTTTCCTATACGCTCTGTGTGAACAAATGTGAAACCTATCGCTTTGTCCACAATAACATCGTATCTTATTGAATATAAAGCACTATATTTCCACCAGGCAATTGTGACGCTTCGTTAAATATGCGCTAAAAATACATGCAACTTGCATTATCGAACCCGCTATGGGGCTGCCGGATAATGATTTGCGTCAGGAGAAAGTGGGAGTTTGAGACTAATTTTTGATAATTTGAAACGTAATGGTTGTTCCATTGCTCGAAAATTTTCGGAAAAATAGGCCAAAGTGGTGCTTTCGTACTAGCATAATTCATTATCCGACAGACCCTTAAGGGCTATGGCAAAACTCGCGAGCGCGGCAGCCAACAAATCGAACAGATATTTACGCTGTGTAAAAAGGAAGCGCCCAATGCTGAACAAATTAAACAACTGCATTTAGCTGCCCTAGATGATGACAGCGACCAAAGCTTTCAAGCCACTGCAAATGGTCTCAAGACATCACCGCAGTAATTTGTATCAGGAGGTTGGTTCAGGCGGCTCGCTAGCCTCTGGCTCCATTATTAGCATATCGATTATGACTGGCAGGAACCCTACCCTGGGCGTCAGATCCAACTCTTTAATGGCTTGCATAATATTTGGCAAACCGCCGATCTTTCTTTCTAACTCCTCAATCTGAGGCGTGGCGGTGTTTGTTAATAACTCACGCATTTCAGAGGGTGTTAAGGCTGGCAGACCATGCGCCTTTACTATACCTTGAATGCTGGCAACCGCCCCGGCCACAATTGCTGCAGCACTAGAGGTTCCGGAAAAATTCAGCGTGTAGTTTTGATTGTCCGTCCCATCTCCACTATAAGCTGATCCAAAACCCAGCGTGGCAACGCTGTCTCCCCAGCCATGGACATCCACCCTTTCACCATAGTTTGTAAAGCACTGTGGTGCTCTTTTTTGAGAAAGTCCGGCACCGACCACAATGGCACCGGAATCTCTCACATCGCGGTCAAATTTATCACTGAGCGAGGGTGCATCAAAGTCGACACTACCATTACCACCTGCTTCCACAACAATCACGCCATTGCCAACCGCCTGCTTTATGGCATTATAGGCTCCACCCTGATATTCGAGAGCCACAAACCCGCATTGAGCCAACCCACAATTGCAGACCGGGGTATAGTCGAATTGACCAAACTGAAATTCAATTACCACAACCCCACCCGGGCCAGCTTGCATTGCCGCCCTGGTTATCAATTCTCCATAGGGCTCACCGACATTGGATTGAACTCCGAAATTAGCTTGATCAGCAATTCCTACCACACCAAGATCATTATCTACTGCACCAAGAATACCCATCACAGCGGTGCCATGAGATAGCCATGCCCCGTTCAAACCAGTGTTATGATTACCGCTGTCATAAAACAGAGCTGGAAAGTCCTCGTGATTGCTGTTCCAGGCGCCTTCAAAATCTACAATCTTTATTCCATTTCCCCGACCGCCAGCAATATTTCTGGCCTGGCGAGCATAAATTCCGTTGTCGTCATTATTCAAATAGCCCTGACTCGACACAAAAGAGGGTGTTTCTAATTGAGCCGGAATCGCGTCCTCCACAACATCGACGGACTTTACCGAACCCAGAGTTTTCAACATCTGATATCGCTTAAAAATCGCTCGATCATTAGCAGGCGAATCAATCTCTACAGAATAAAAAGATCTTAAATCCGGTAATTGCTCATTCCAGTACTTCTCTGCGTTTTTCTTCCACTGCTCCAGTTGCTCAGCAGGGAAGTCGGCGTATCCGCCACGAACCGCGCGTGAAGAGTGTCCAGAAGTTCTCGCCCCGACAGTCTCTGAAATCAAGGCATTGATAACATGCAGATCACTGCTTGCTCGTTTCAAAGTTTCGGCGGCAAGTATTTGAGACTTCTTCATTTCAAACTTGCCATTGACGAGGTTTACAGGCATGGCATCATCAAACTGAATAGTGACAAAACCTGCCCAAACATCTCTAGTAATCGCTACCAGAAGTATCAACAATACTAATCGCAGACCCTTAGACACAGGTCGACACCGTTCTCATAAGGGTGAGTTTATTTCTCTTGCTTTTATCTCCAATCACAAGTCGATCGCCAATGTTAATAAAGTTGCTCTGCCTGTTGATCAACTCAGAAATTGGCTGAGGCTGGACTTCATAAACACCCCCCATCAAAGACGCAACACTGGCTCGCCGCGCGCGCAATAAAACACTAAGGTTTCTAGATGAATTTGAAAGACACACTCTTACATCCCCCATAAATTAATTCTTTATAAATAATTCCTTGGCCTCTACCTCTACCTCTACTTGCCCTCTAAATGGGGCTTCAACTGTCTCGCTTCAAAGCTTGGTAAGCCTAGCTAAGACTTCTAAGTATTCTACGTATTCGATCACTCGTCAAGCCAGCACCCAAATATCGACCCTGCTAACGCGCTTTCATCAACACATTGTCAACAAACTCCATATCCCGTGAAAGCACGGACGCCTATATGCCACTTCTGAACTGTACACAGACCTGCCGATGGCACGCAGAGCTAAGGTTTGCGCAAAATAAACGCCACTAGGAATAGGTAGAACTGACTGGATTGAACGTACTTTTACAACATTTACGGGAATTTTAGTTGATTGACTGCTCCTTGAATTTGGCAAATAGGGTGTTTATGCTTCCTATACTCTATACTCATGTTTAAATTGCCCTTGAAAGCTATGGAAAAGAGTTGTCGAAAGGTATAGCAAAACTAAGGTGACGCCATAGACCGAATAGCTAATAACTTTTAATAAGCTGCCATCGACAGCTGCTAAAGTAATTAAAACTGTAGCACCGATCAGCGCGGCCGTAGCGGCAACTAAATGACTAATGCTATTAAACCCGGATTATGTAGTAGAAATCTACTACGAATGAAAGTAGCTTTGAAAACAATGACTTTCTCGAATTGTTTCGCTCACCATAGAGTGACTATGGCATCGCCAAATAATCCTTCGAAAGCTCTTGTTTTCTTTGCTCTTTTCCTTCTCGCAACGATCCCTGATGCATAATCCGGGTTAAAGTATTCACCTTTGTACATTGGCATATAGTATCAGAACTGGGTTGATATAAGATGATCTGCAAGCCAATGATGAAATTATCTTATTATGATGAATTGTTCGCAGAAAAAACATTCACAAAAGGAGTAAGCGGAAAACAATGAAAAAGTTATTAAAAATAATGGTTGCCTGCATAGCAATGTTGCTTTACTTAAATGTTTCCCTTGCTGAATCATTGAGCACTGATTTAAATACAAACGCACAGGCTTTAAATGGAAATTATTTAAATATCACAGCAAGCAATAAGGACGTTTATATTTCTGGTTTTGATCTTAATATGCTTGTCAACGGCACCGTTAGTGTTTACTACAAAGCGGGTAGTTATGTTGGCTCAGAAATAAATAATGCCGCCTGGACATTCCTTGCTAGTCGAACGATTGTCGCGGGAAATTCTTTAGCGGCCATAAATATCGGAGGTGTGACGATTCCCGCTGGGCAAACCTATGGTTTCTATTTATATAGCACCGGAGATTTGAGATATAATAGTGAAGGTTCTAGAGAAAATTTTACTAACCAAGATATTAAAATTTTTGCTAACAAAGCAAGCGGCACTCTTTTTGGTGGTGTTTTAACTCGAGTCTTTAGCGGCTCTGTTCACTATAGTGTGAAAGAACTAACTACAACCTTTGTTAATAATAATTCACTTAATGGGAATTACGTCAACATATCAGCCAAAGACAAAGACATTCATATATCTGGCTTTGATGTTAATTTTGATGGCAATGGTCTGGTATCGGTTTATTATAAAAATAGCTCATATAAAGGTTCCGAAACCACAGCGGCTAATTGGTTATTTCTTGGTTCAAGAATTTTAAATGGAGTTGCTGGTATTCCGACGGAATTGTCAGTCGGTGGCATTGTTATACCAGCCGGGGAAACTTATGGTTTTGCTTTTTATACGAGTGTTCCTAATGGGATAAAATACACGGATTCGATTTTTGTAACAATCCCAGATCTTGGTGAAATCCCTATCAATGAACATTATCACAATGATGATTTAAGTATATTTTCTGATACAGGAGTTGGCGCAACATTGTTCGTTAGTAAATTTAATGATCGTGTTTGGAATGGTCGTGTTCATTATTTTCTGCCAGAAAAGTTAGGAACCATCAATGCGGCTAATCTTTCTGCAGAAGGTCATTTTTTCAATGTGACGGCCCGAGACCGTAATGTGCACATTTCAAGCTTTGATGTTAATTTTGATGATACCGATGAAGAAGTGAAAGTGTGGTACAGAGAAGGTGTTTATCAAGGGAATGTAGGTTCAAGTAGTGGCTGGACTTTATTAGGTAAAGCAAACATAACAGGTGTTGCAGGCACGCTAACAGAATTGCCGGTTGGCGGTATAACAATCCCTGCTGGTGAAACTTATGGGTTTTTGATTCACGCCCCCGATTGTTCTTCTTGTATGCTGCTTTCTAACACTGGTTCGGCAGGAAATTTTAGTAATAGCGATTTGTCAATTTACACAGGAACGTCAAAATACGGCAGCAGTCCCTTTTCAGGTTCTGTATATAGTCCAAGGGTTTGGAATGGAGCGATACATTACTCTGTTAAAGAAGGAGTCAGCTGTTATGTATCAAGAGCCGCAAATGGTAAGGCGTTCACTTTCTGTTTGTAAATTTAACTTATAAAGTTATCGTTTCGTTACAAACCCCCGTTACTGATTAGCTAACGGGGGGTTCTTATTTCTAGCGTACTAAGCGGCTAATCAACGACACCCTACCTAAAAGATCCTGCCAATGAGTCTGTGATTCGAGTTTTAAGTCATGAATTTCACCGAGCAAACACTCTCCTTAGCTACGCCTAATCTGATCAGCTACGCCCTAATTGGCTTGTCTGAGGTTAGAGAAACCGCTGTTTTCGCAGGCCTGCCTTTAACCGAGCGGGAGCAAGACCGCAAGTGCGGCGTCTGGATCGTAGACATTGAAACCGGTGAAACCGTGGGCTTTTTAGTGTTCTCTGGCGGCATACAGGAAATTTTCTCAATTCAACTGTTGTCACAAAGCTACCCGGCTCTGCTCGACCTGGACGACCCACTACTTAGAACTTCATACTCTATACCTGATGAAGCATTGAGCGAGTTCACCCCGCCAGACCCGAAACTACTACGGATTGAAACCGCCATTCAACACCATCGTCGTGGTGAATTTGAGCAAGCCATTAATCGCTACAAAGCTATACTGGATGATGAACCTGACAATGTTAATGTTCTTTACCACTTAGGTGTGGCGCTATCCGACACGGAAAAATGGGACGACGCCATTGCTTACCTGAAACAAGTAGTCAGCCAACAAGGTGGCCACGCAGAGGCACACAATAGCCTGGGCCACGCCCACGCCGGTAAACTCGAATTTGATAAGGCGGTCAAGAGCTATGAGGCCGCCATTGCAGCTGATCAAAACTACGCGACCGCGCACTTTAATCGGGGCTGCATGAAACTCAAACAAGGTGATTTCTTTGAAGGATGGAAAGAGTACGAATGGCGCTGGAAAATGCCCACTTTTCAACCTTTCAGTTGCCCGTAACCACAATGGCAAGGCGAAGATATTTCAGACAAAACAATTTTGGTACACACCGAACAAGGTAATGGTGATGCCATTCAATTTGCGCGTTTTTTACCTCTGGTCAGAGCGCGCTGTAGCAAACTCATCATAGTGTGTACTGAACCTTTACGCCTGCTGTTTAAAAACATGGAATGCGTAGACGAGGTACGCTTGCCTGGTAATGTACCAGCCGATTTATTCGATGTTTACTGCCCCATCATGTCGCTAGCTGGAGTTTTGAACATCACCCTGGAAACACTGGAGACCCATACGCCGTACATCAGCATTCCAAAAGAGGTTGTGGTACCTATCTTGCCTGATAACGGTAAACCCAAAATTGGGCTGGTTTGGGCTGGCTCGCCCACGCAACAAATCAACCACCATCGATCCTGCCCTATTGAGGCAATGATGGGCATTACCGAAGCCGCGCAATATGACTTCTACAGTTTACAATTACCACTTTCGAACAAACATAAACAAGTGTTAGCTGATAATAATGTCACCGACCTGGAGCAGGAGCTGGTCAGTTACTCGCACACCGGCGCCCTGGTACAGCAGATGGATATGGTAATCAGTGTCTGTACCTCAGTGGTGCACTTAAGCGGCGCCTTGAATATTCCCTCTCTGGTATTACTCTCGCCCTACGCTGACTGGCGTTGGTTAATTGACGAAGAACAAAGCATCTGGTATCCGAGCACTGCCATTTTAAGACAGGAAGAGTCAGGCAATTGGCCATTGTTAATCGACAGAGCCAAAGCTTATTTGAACGAGCATTTTGATCGATAATTAAACGCCAGCACTGCATCTTCCTCTGGAAGGTAACGAAAGCCACTCTTCTCAAAACGCCCCTTTGCGCGATTGTTAGCTGTATTGGTCTTGGGTAGATAGACTCTTATCCCTGTGTCTTCACAAGTTTTAATATCCTCACCCTTGTGGTAACCCGATTCGCAAGCACATTTAATCGGTCAGTCCCAATCGCCTCTTTCACCCGAGAGGAAAATGAAAATAACTGACTACGGTCAATGTTTTGCATGATGACTTTATGAGCAGCAATCGAGTGATCC
>Ga0316189_10004249_pt1 | contig 13806 bp, 10 predicted proteins | sample LowCovwburrow_MG_FD_204930 | JGI IMG/M metagenome (GOLD analysis project Ga0316189, IMG submission 204930) | Coastal sediment microbial communities from Maine, United States - Lowes Cove worm burrow | ecosystem: Environmental > Aquatic > Marine > Coastal > Sediment | place: USA: Maine...
TCTGCGCACCCTGGAAACCAGGATCGTACTGGCTGAGAAAAACGTGCTTGTGCAGGAACGCGCGCTGCAAATTGCCGATGTGAAGTTTCGGAACGGCAAGGTCACGGAACTCGATGTCCAGCAGGCACGCACCATTCTCAACAAGACAAAGTCAGTGATCCCTGTCCTGCAAACCAGTCTGCGTGAGGTTAGAAACGCCCTGGGTGTGCTACTTGGCATGTTGCCCCAGGATCTTGATCTATTACTCGTTGATACGGCCCCTGTACCCGTGCCACCCGCAATGGTTGCGGTGGGCATGCCCCAGGACCTCATCCGCCGGCGCCCGGACATTCGCCAGGCCGAATGGGTCATGGCAGCCCAGAGCGCACAGATTGGTGTGGCCATTACGGAACTCTATCCTCATTTCACGCTGGGTGGATCGATCGGGCTGGCTACTACAACCATTGGTGGCAAGGGCTTTGGTGACCTGTTCGATTCCGGCAGTGCCAGCGGAATGCTTTTTGCCGGGTTCACCTGGAACGTATTCAACTATGGGCGTCTGCAAAATAACATTCGCTTCCAGGATGCTCGCTTCCAGGAATTACTAATCGACTATCAGAAGCTGGTACTGACTGCTCAGGCTGAAGTGGATACTGCCATCGTTGCCTACCTGCGTGCCCACACACAGGCTATGTACCTGGATGAGAGCGTACAGGCGGCTGAGCGCTCGGTTGAGTTGTCGATGATCCAGTACCGCGAGGGCTCAACCGACTTCAACCAGGTGCTGACAACGTTGACCCAGCAAGCAGAACAACAGGATGCCCTGACTGCAACAAACGGTACGATCGCAACCAACCTGGTTGATATGTACAAAGTACTTGGTGGCGGTTGGCAGGTAGATGGTGAGCGAGCGGTAGACGATTACGCATCCGAGGAAGATCAACAGGAACTTCGAACACGAACCAAGTATTGGAACAAGACTCTACCTGATTAGTGTCATTATGAGGCAATAGCGGAAAATGCATTCAGTGAATAGACAAAGAATACTTCGTAGTAAGTTAATGAGTCAGCTCACCTGCCTGTTGTTGGTCCCTGCCTTCCTGGGTGGGTGCGAGAAAGAGGTCGCCGAACCAGTGGAGCTCATTCGTGCAGTGAAGACAATCGTCGTGGGAGAACTTGCCTCCGACCGGTTGCGTAAATTCCCCGGGACCATCGAACCCGTCGAGTCCTCACAGCTCAGCTTCGAAGTCGATGGTATCGTGCAGGCAGTAAACGTAGAGGTTGGCGATCGCTTTAATAAGGGCGACGTACTGGCGCACCTGGACAACCAGTCTTACAGGCTTAGCGAAGAATCTGCCAAGGCTGCCCTGTCGCGGGCAATAGCCGTTCTCGAAGAAAAACAGAGCGGCTATGAGCGTGAAACCCGAATTCAAGCTGAAGACCCGGGTGCGACAACCCAGAAAGCAGTAGACGAGGCCAGGGCTGCTTATGAAAGCCAGGTGCAGGAAGTAACCTACAGTCAGGCCCGGCTCAAATTATCGCAGCGGGACCTGGCACACACTGAACTGATAGCGCCTTACAACGGCATGGTTTCAGCCCGCTTTGTCGAACCCTCAGAAGTCGCTGGCAGGGGTATGCATATGCTTGAAGTCTATGCCGAGGCAGCCATGCAGGTCGCGGTCAGTATCCCCGAGCAGATGATCGGCGATGTCTACGCCGGACTCGAAGGGCAGATGGTTTTGAACAACTTGCCTGATGAGCCCTATGTCGCGACCGTCGCCGAAGTCGGTTCATCCGCCAGCGCGGCTAATGCGTTCCCGGTCACAGCCATTATAGAAGGTGTGGACAAACGCGTGCGCCCCGGGATGACGGCTGAACTCCTGTTAACGTTCTCCGATGAAGAGATGAAGTCTGCCTATCTCATACCGGTGCAGGCTTTCCTGCCGGGTATCGAGAAAAACGATCATTTCATCTACCTGTTTGATACCCAGTCATCCACTGTGCGTAAGACCTCTGTGCAGACCAAGGGTATCCAGGGTGATGAAATAGTGGTTGTTGGTGGAATAGCGCCCGGTGACATCCTGGTAGTAGCCGGCGTGCCCTTTCTGCGCGATGGCCAAAAGGTCAAGCTCATGACTGCCGGCGACTCCGGCCAATGATGAGACGGAACTGATATCGTGGATGGCATCACACGCTTTGGATTGGACTCCCCGCGCCTGACGTTGGTTTTCATCGCCCTGGTGATCATCGCGGGGCTTGGCCAATTCATCAACTTTCCCCGCCAGGAAGATCCCCCGATCCTGATTCGCGAAGTCGTGGTGAGTGCCCAGTATCCGGGAATGAGCGCCGAGAATGTCGAACAACTGATTACCCGCCATATCGAGGCGGAGTTGCGGGCGATGCCGGAAATCGACGATATCTGGTCAGACTCCAAGAATGGTGTCGCGGTTATTCATGCGGATACGGCTGACAAGTACGACGATGTAGAAGCCATTTGGCAGAAAGTGCGCAACCGGATGATTGACCTGGCTCCTGAACTGCCGCCAGGAACCATCGGACCTTACGTCAATGATGAATTTGGCCTGGTCGCCGTTGCCACGATCGCGCTGTCGAGCGAAGGTTTCGGCATGGACGAAATGCGGGATGTCGCCTGGGACCTTCGCGACCGTTTTTATGAACTCGAGGGTATTCGAAAAATCGAGCTGTGGGGGGTGCATGAGCAACGTGTGTTCCTTGAGTATTCCTCTGCGAAACTGGCCCAGTTGGGGGTAAGCATCCAGGATATAGTTCAGACGCTCACCGACCAGAACATCATTCTTCCAGGCGGGCGTTATGATGTTTCCGGTCAGGATTTGGTCATCGAGCCCAGTGGCAATTTCCGTTCCGTCGCAGACATCGAGAATTTGTTGATTGCGGTTCCCGGAACACAGCAATCAATCTATCTGAAAGACCTGCTGAGGGTGCGCAGGGGGTATGCAGAACCACCTGATGATCTCGCGTTCTACAACGGCAAACGGGCCATCGTGATCAGCCTTTCCATCACCCCCGGTGTCAATGCGGTCGCCTTCGGTGAGCGGCTTGTCGAAAAGGCAAATGAGCTCGAATCACAGCTTCCTGTTGGTTATGTGCTCGATTTTGCGACTTTTCAGCCTGATCTTGTGCAGAAAGCCGTGGGTGGGGCACTGAGTAATGTTTACCAGACCCTGGTTATTGTCCTGGTTGTCGTTGTCGCCTTCCTGGGCTTACGTACGGGTCTGATCGTAGGTTCTTTCGTGCCGATGACCATGTTGCTCGGCCTGATCATCATGCGCTTTGCCGGGGTTGAACTCGAACGCATCTCCATTGCCTCCACGATCATCGCGCTGGGCATGCTGGTCGATAACGGCATTGTCACGGCAGAAGAAATCCGTAACCGCCTGGACGCGGGTGAAGAAAAGCGTGAAGCCTGCCTCAATGCGGCAAAAGCGCTTTCGGTTCCGCTTCTGACCTCGTCCCTGACCACCATCCTGGCTTTCTTACCCATTTACCTGCTCACAGGCGATGTCGGCGAGTACGCTGTATCGCTCCCGATTGTCATCATTATTCTGCTGATGGGGTCGTGGTTTCTTTCCATGTATCTAACGCCTTACATGTGCTACTGGTTTATGAAGCCCCCCAAGATGGAGGCCGATAAAGACCCCGGTAGTGGCGAAGCGTATAACGGGCGCATCTATGTGGCCTATCGGGCCCTGCTGACGTTTTTGCTGAAAATGAGGTATCCCGTCCTCGTTGGTATCCTTGCTGTGCTGGTGGGCGGATCTTACCTGGGCTCGAAACTGGTACGGGAGATGTTTGGTCACAGCGATCGCAACCAATTCCTGGTCTATGTCGATTTGCCGGCAGGATATAACATCAATTCCACCGAAAAAGTCGTTCAGCGCCTGACCGATTGGCTGTCTGAAAAAGAAGCCAACCCCGATATCACAGGAACGATCGCTTACGTGGGTACCGGCGGGCCCCGCTTTGTACTCGCGCTCGCACCGTTCGACCCCGATCCGCATCGTGCCTTCATCATCGCCACTACCGAAACAGGTGAGCAGGTGCCCGCTGCTGCCGAAAGGGTGCGGCGTTATATCGCCGAGTCGCTACCGGAAGCAGAAGGCCGGGTGAAAATGATGTGGTCGACCGGACCAGAGCCCGGTTTCGTGGAGGTTCGCCTGTACGGACCGGACGCTCCCTATCTTTATCATAAAGGCCGCGAACTCACCGAGCGGGTTCGTGCAACGCCGGGTACCATGGATATTCGCAACAGCTGGGAGAATACCGTCATCAAGGTCGACGTAGCGGTTGACCAGACACAGGCGCGCCGTGTGGGAATCTCGTCCGAGGAAATTGCGAATTCGCTGCAGGCGCACATCGACGGCCTCCGGGCTACCGATTACCGGGAGGGGGATGAGGCTATTCCCATCGTCCTCCGCTCACAGCAGCGCGAGCGGGCCGTGGGCAGCGACTTCTACGATATTCAGGTCAACTCGCGGGCAGCTGATCGCAGTGTGCCTTTATCGCAGATCGCGAGTATTGAAGGGGCCTGGGAATTCAGCCGTATTTCGCGCCGCAACCAGGTACGGCAGGTCACCGTGGAGTTCAAGCACGAAACGCTCAAGGCCATGCAATTACTCGACGCGATCAAGCCTGAAATAGAGGCACTGAATCTCGGTGCAGGTTATCGTTGGGAAGTGGGCGGTGAGATCGAAAAGCAGGCAGAAACCATGCCGAAACTTGCCAAATGGCTCCCCCATTGCGCTATTTTGATGATTGTATTGTTGATCTGGCAGTTCAACTCGTTCCGGCGACCGTTCATTATCGCCTTCACTTTGCCGTTGGCGTTCATTGGCGCCTTCATCGGCTTGCTGCTATTCAGGGCGCCATTTGATTTCTTCGGAATTCTAGGCCTGCTGAGCCTGGCCGGAATCATCATCAATAATGGCATTGTCCTGATAGACCGTATCGACCAGGAACGCAATGCCGGTCGTGATGCCTACAGCGCAATTATCGAAGCCACCGTGTCGCGTTTCCGGCCGATCTGGATGACCACGATTACGACCATTCTTGGCGTTATGCCGCTGATACTCAGTCACGATCCGGTGTTCTATTCATTGGCCCTGATCATCGCATCCGGATTGGCCTTTGCCACGGTATTGACGCTGGGTGTGGTGCCTGTGCTTTACGCCGTGCTGTTTAAGGTTCAGCCAGTCCCGGATTAACGCACAGCCAGTATTGCGCAACCCACGTTTTTTTAGCAATTTCCGTTGCTGTCACTAGAAAAATTACGAGGTTCATTGCTGTCCGCGACGCGCTAGCATCGTAGCAGGGTTTGGTCGAGATTCACTGTGGCCGGAATAAAGTAATTGTTGCTCGTTAATAGTTGATTGAACGGAGTAAATTCACATGAAAGTTATCATCGTAGGTGGTGTGGCAGGTGGGGCATCGTGCGCGGCCCGTTTGCGCAGAATGGACGAAAAAGCCGAGATCATCATGGTGGAGCGTGGGCCTTATGTTTCTTACGCGAACTGCGGCCTTCCGTACTACGTGGGTGGATCGATCGAGGAAGAATCCAGCCTGCTGGTTGCCACCGAACAGATGTTTCGTGCCGTATTCAACGTTGACTGCAGGACCAACTGCGAAGTGGTCGGGATTGATGCAAAACAAAAAACGGTAGAGCTGAAAAACCAGATCAATGGTGAGATAACCACCGAAAGCTACGACAAATTGGTGCTTTCCCCCGGCGCAGCGCCGATTCGGCCCCCACTTCCTGGTATCGATCTTCCCGGCATCTTTTCGGTAAGAACCGTGGCTGATGCGGTAAATATGCGCAAGTGGCTTGAACGGGATATCGACCGTTCAGTTGGTAATTCATTTACGAACCCCGATCCCGGTTGGGAATCGCGGCGAGCCGTTGTTGTCGGCGGCGGATTTATCGGCCTCGAGATGGTCGAGAACCTGGTAGAGCGCGGCTTGTCGGTAACGTTGGTCGAAAAACTCAACCAGGTAATGCCACCTCTTGATACGGAGATGGCCCGCCTGGTAGAACGCTACCTGTCCAAGCACAATGTCAGCTTTGAACTCAATGACGGCGTTGCAGGATTCAAAAAGGCCAAACGCGGACTTGAAGTATTAACCGAAAGCGGCAAGGCTCTGCCGGCGTGTATCGTGATCCTCGCCATAGGTGTGAAACCGGAAACGACTTTGGCCAAAATGGCCGGGCTGGAACTCGGTGAACGCGGTGGTTTCAAGGTCAACGACCAGATGATCACCTCTGACCCCGATATTTTAGCCGTCGGCGACGCTGTGGAAGCGAAGGATTTCGTTACCGGTCAGCAAACCCTGATACCGCTGGCCGGACCAGCAAACCGCCAGGGACGCATCGCGGCTGATGTCATAGCCGGTCGCGATGCCCATTTCCGCGGCACACAGGGCACTTCCATTTTGAAGCTTTTCGATGCCACGATCGCCCAGACCGGTGTCAGCGAGAAAACGCTGAAACGCCTGGGTGAAACGGATTATGAGAAGGTCTACCTGTATCCAAATTCCCATGCCGGTTATTACCCCGGCGCCAAGATGATGGTGATCAAATTCCTGTTTCGGAAATCCGATGGCAAGGTTCTCGGAGCCCAGGTGCTGGGTGAAGACGGTGTTCCGAAACGGATAGATTCTTTCGCCATGGCCATCCAGGCCGGATTCACCATTTATGACCTCGAAGAATCTGAACTTTCTTACGCACCGCCTTACGGCAGCGCCAAGGACCCGGTCAACTTCGCCGGAATGATTGCCGCTGACGTGCTTCGTGGTGATATGCCGCTGGTTCACTGGGACGAGGTTGGCGACAACTTCCTGCTTGATGTGCGAAATCCGCCTGAAGTTGAAGCTGAGGCGGTTCCCGGCTCGGTGAATATTCCTCTGCCCCAGTTACGCGCCCGCCTGGACGAACTTCCCCGGGACAAAGAAATCAACGTTTTCTGCCGCTCCGCTCAGCGTTCCTACTACGCCACGCGGATCCTGCTGCAGAACGGTTTTAAAGTACGAAATATTTCCGGCAGCATGCTGTCTCGTTCACACCTGGCTGACTAGCAGTCGTTGTTACTGGCTGTACGTCGTCAGAGCATATGGCACCGCTTGAGCTATTTTCTAAGAGATACTTTTCTGCCGGTACTTTCTCCAGTCTAGCCTGCTAACCGCAGGTTTTGTACTTTCCTCTGTGTCAACGTTCTGGATTTGATCATGGATCGTCGTTCCAGAATGTCGTTTCTCCTTCCGTGATACACATCTGCCGGCGTCACGTTATCCAGTGACTCGTGGTACCGCTCATGGTTGTAATGCGCTACCCACTCAGCGATGGCATTCTCCAGTTCCCAGGGGAAGTAATAGTGTTCCAGCTTGATCACGTTCTTCATGGATCGGTGGTAGCGTTCGATCTTGCCCTGAGTCATCGGATGGTAGGGTGCACCACGAGTATGCTTCATGTCCTGGTCCTGCAACCACTCCCTGAGCTCTTTGGAGATATAGCAGGGCCCGTTATCCGAGAGCAGCCGCGGTCGATGATGCACCCGGGCTTCAGCGATGCCGGTGGCGTCAAGGGCATCTTCCAACGTATCCGTGACATCACTGGCCGCCATCGTGGTCGTCAGACGCCAGCTGATGATGTAACGGGAGTAATCATCCAGCACCGTGGACAGGAAGTACCAGCCCCAGCCCACCACCCGGAAATACGTAAAATCGGTCTGCCACAGCTCATGTACACGCCGAGTCGGGTGCTGGAAGGCATCGGCCGCGCTCATCACCATGAACTGCGGGCTGGTGACCAGGTCATGGGCCTTGAGAATACGGTACACGCTGGATTCTGAGATAAAGTACTCGTGGCTATCGGTCAGATGCCAGGCCAGTTCCCGCGGCGTCAGCTTCGGCTGGTCCAGGGCGATTTCCACCACCAGTTCCCGTACCGAATCAGGTATCTTGTTCCAGTGTTGGCGTGAGGATCTGCTACGGTTCTTCAACCCATCAGGGCCATCACGCTCGTAAGCCCGGTACCAACGGTAAAAACTGCTGCGGCTGACATTTATCTCGGCCAGGGTCCGGCGTATGGATAACTCGGAGTCTTCCACCAGACGGATAATGGCCAGCTTCTCAGAGGAGCTGTACATCAGTCGTCGTCCAATGTCACACCCTGCCCAGTCAGACTTTTTTTAAGCCAGTCATTGCGCAGGTACAACTCGGCGACCGCCTGTTTGAGGTCCTTATTTTCCTTCTTCAGGCCGACCACTTCATCGGTGTTGGCTTCGCGCACGGTATCGCCTGCCAGACGCTTTTTACCGGCTTCGAGGAAATCCTTGCTCCAGCGGTAATACAGATTGCTGTTGATGCCTTCACGGCGACACAGCTCGGCGATTGAACATTCACCGCGCAGCCCTTCCAGCACGATGCGGATCTTTTCCTCTGACGAGAACTTACGACGGGTTTTACGGCGGATCTCCTTGACCCGTTTGGTGGTGTTTGACACGCTCATTTTGAGACTCCTCTGCTTCAGTTTAAAAATAGCAGATGTGTCTCTTAGTAAATGAGGCTATTTGGTGTCACGTTGGCTGACGCCGCACAACCTGCAGGCGAATCGCCAGTGGCCCCTGCGGTGGCCACGATCCAACGGGAGTTTTGCGCTTCGAATCATTGCAAACTGTTTTTGTAGACTCTTCCGTCTTTCATGATGACAACGAAGTTCTTATGCGGGTCAGCAATCAGGGAAATATCTTCGAGCGGATTACCCTCTACCAGAACCAGGTCAGCATAAGCACCGTTTGCTACTACGCCCAGTGGTCCATCCTTGTAGGGATTTCGAGGCCCCGATAAAGCCAGCAGCTCCGCATTTGTCGAAGTCGCCATTTTCAGAATCTCGTAAGGTGTAAACCAGGCCTGCAGCTTGGCAAGGAACTTGCCTTGCTTTTCTGCAGTCGCCGGATCGAACAGCATGTCGGTGCCGAATGCGAGTTTCACGCCGATCTTCTTGGCCAGTCGGTAGATTTGGTCGGTCCCGTCCGTCACCTGCAGCCATTTCTGTGTGCTGTAAGGGTCATCGAAGGTGAAAGCATCCTCATCATTGAGGAGCGGCTGCATGCTCAGCCAGACGTCTTTTTCCTTCATCAACTTCAGGGTTTCCTCGCTCATGAGAAAACCGTGTTCTATGGACTTGATACCGGCCCTTATTGCGGTCTGGGTAGCTTTGTCCGTGAAGATGTGCGCGAGTACGTAAGTGTTCCAGGTATCTGCCACATCGACGATGGCCTTCATTTCCTCGTAGGTATACTCCTGAACATCGAGCGGGTCGTAAACCGATGAGACAAATAGATTGCAAAATTCGATTCATTGAAATATTCTCCCGGGCATTAGAGGACGGGGTCAAACCAGATCGTTGACAGACGAGTCGATGAAGCCTGACGATTCGTCGGAACAGTTTAATGAAGTAGCAATCGTCGTGCCATCAAAGTTCTGAAATTAACTAAAAAGGGGTCGGTTCAGAAATTCCGCGAATCGTAGGCCCAGTGAAGCAAGGCCTGTCGCTGTCTTGGCCGGCACAGCAGATCGCCCTTCATACAATTTTTTCGCACCTGCGCGATATGGCGCGTCATGGCTTTCCAGCGACCGATCTGGCGAACGTCGTCTTCGCAACGACGGCCCATGTAATAGCGGCAGTACCACTGGAACCAACCGCGCGGATCGTCGGGCCAGATCCAGCCTTTTTCACGCCAATAAGACAACGGCTTTGATGCGCGTATTTCGAAGAAGTTGAGATTTATATCGTGACGTTTGGTACTAAGTTTAGCATTTTCAAACCACTCTTCCGGAAACTCTCCCCGGCAATCCGTCATATATTTTCCGCCAAAAACACCCATCGCCAGCATCTGTGCCGGGGTCAGTTCGGGCTTGAAATCCGGGTGGAAATTCTCCCCCTCCGGCTCGGTCAGGCGGTAGCTGTAACCGGTTTGCATCCGGTCGTTAACCGTGACGGTTTTATGACTCATTTACAGATTCTTCAGGCGGCTTTCGGGTTTGGCAAACAGGATTTGTACGTCTGAAATTGCACGTTCCCGGAAAGCGCCCTCGCAGTAGCACAGGTAGTACTCCCACATGCGGATAAAGGTGTCTGAAAATCCCTGCTCGCGAACCGCGTCTATCTGAGCAAAGAAGTTTTCCCGCCAGCGCTGTAGTGTGGTGGCGTAGTGCAGGCCGATATCATCCAGGCCAAGCAGACGCATGTCGGTCTTGCGGGCCACGGAATCAGTCATCACGGCCGAGGAAGGCAGGCCGCTACCCGGAAAAATGTAACGCTGGATGAAATCAATCGATTTGCGGTACTCGTCATAGCGCTGGTCTGCAATGGTGATCGCCTGGATCAACATGGCGCCCTGCGGTTTCAGCAAGTCACTGCACTTGGCGAAGTAGGTGTCGAACAGGTCGTGGTCTATCGCTTCGATCATTTCGATCGACACCAGCTTGTCGAATTTGCCTTCGAGATGGCGGAAGTCTTCAAACAACAACGTGATGCGGTCTTCCAGACCTGCTTCGCGCACCCGCTTTCTGGCTTTTTCGTACTGCTCAGCGGAAATCGTCGTTGTGGTTACCCGGCAGCCATAGTTCTGTGCGGCATACAGCGCAAGCCCACCCCAACCGGTACCAATCTCGACCAGGTGGTCATCTGCCGTTAACTGAAGGCGCTCGCAGATGTGCTTCATTCGATTCAGCTGTGCTTCGTACAGCCCATCCTCTTCATGTTCGAAAATGGCGGACGAATACATCATTGTCTGGTCCAGCCACAAGGCGAAAAACTCATTACCGAGATCGTAATGCGCAGAAATATTGCGCCGCGCACCTTCGTGGGTGTTGCGGTTGACCCAGTGAAACAGTTGCTGCAATGGCTGGGTGAAGCGCGCTACGCCCGTTTCCATGCCGTCAAGCACTTCGCGGTTCTGCAACAGCAAACGCACTACCGCGACCAGGTCATCACAGTTCCAATAACCATGCATGTAGGCCTCACCGCCACCGATCGACCCACCAAAAGCGATCTCACTATAAAAACGCGGGTCTTCGACCATTATATGGGCGCTGACTCCGGAACCCTCTCCTGACCCGAACAGGAACTCTTCCCGCCCATCGGTCAGCCGGAGTATCCCGGTTTCCAGGTTTTCCAGTTGCCGCAACACGGTGGCCCGGGCAAGGCCATCCAGCATGGTGGGCTTAACCGTACCTGCCAGGTGCCGTGGTGATGAAAGCGAAACCGATTTCACTTGGCCTTCTCCAGCCCAGGTTGGTTCTTCGCAGGATGATCGTGCACCGGCGCCCCTTTGAACCACAACTTCAGTGCCTGCCAGTGGATCGCCGCGATAATTTTCAATGTCATAAACGGGTATGAAATCAGAATGCGGGCCAGTGACCCTGCCGAAATCTCGTCACGCTCCAGCGTCATCGTTGCGTCGAAAATCTTGCTGCCCTCGCGCGCATTTTCCATGTGAACGGTCAGTTCATCTGCAGGCGTATTGAAACGCCAGTCATATTGAACATCCATCTGCATAAAAGGCGAAACATGCATCCGCTTCTCCGGAAAAAAGCGCTTGCGACTACCCGTGGCGTGGTTATCCCTCTGTGGCAAAACATAGCAATGGCGCTCACCCCAGGGCGTGTTGTTGACCTCGGCCACTATGGTCTCCAATACGGTGTCGTCCGCGCTATAACAATAATAAAAACTCACCGGATTGAAAACGTAGCCGAAATAGCTTAGTTGCGTCAAGAGCCTGACCGGGCCTTCAGGCCGAACTCCGGTCTCCCGCTCCACCAGGTTACGTACGGTTATCTCCAGGGGCTCTGCAGGATCACCAACATGGTCTTCCCGTCGAAACCGGGCCAGCGCGGTGCGCTTTGCAGACCAGAACCAGCGATCTTTGAACAGCCCGGGAAGCTCGGCCAGGTCCAGGTACATCATGAACATCCGGTAGTTGAAAGCATGCTCAACCGGATGTGTGCGCCGGTGCCTAACTTGCCCGGCGTAGATAGCGCTTTTCATTGCTTTGGCTCCCGGCAAGCTGCAGGTCCTCTTCGAAGTGGTCCAGCGCAGCCTTCGCACTGACCACCCCATCTTCGTGAAAGCCATAGCGCCAGTAGGCACCACAATAGTAGGTGCCGCCGGTACCATTGATTTCGCGGTGTCTTCCCTGGGCAGCTACGGCCCGCTCGGTGAAAATCGGATGCTCGTAGTTGACCGTCTGGATAATCTTTTCCGGATCGATGGCGTGAGTATGATTGAGGGTCACGCAAAACTCCACCGGTGCCTTCAGCCCCTGGAGAATATTCATGTTATAGGTAAGCGCTACCTTCCCTTCCGGATCAGCCGGGCCCTGCGGAATATGGTAATTCCAGGCGGCCCAGGCCAGCTTACGCCGCGGCATCAGCGACTCATCGGTATGCAAAACGGCCTCATTCTGCTGGTAAGCCATAGCACCAAGCACCGCTTGTTCTTCTGCAGTGGGGTCAGCCAGCAGTTGCAGTGCCTGGTCGCTGTGGCAAGCGAGGAATACGCGGTCATATCGTTCTGAGGCCGCCCCCAGCGCTTTCACCTCGACATAACCGGGGTGTCGCCGGATCCATTCAACCGGTGCATTCAGACGAATCCGGTCGCGGTGCCCTGCGACAAGCTTGTCCAGATAATTGCGGGAGCCGCCCTTGATCACACGCCAGGTCGGACGGTCGTTTACCGACAACAGGCCATGATTGCTGAAGAACCGGATGAAGAATATGGCCGGAACGCCGCGCATGCCTTCCGCTGTGGCGGACCAGATGGCAGCACCCATCGGCACGATGTAGTGCTCGACAAACTCTTTTGAATATCCGTGATGGTCGAGATATTCGCCCAGCGTAATCGCATTTTCAGGTTCGTCCAGCAAAGCCGGGGCCTCCCGGTTGAAACGCAATATGTCGTTGATCATGCGGTAGAACGACGGCCGTAACAGGTTACTGCGCTGGGCGAACAGGGCATTAATAGAAGCCCCGTTGTATTCAAGCCCGTTGCGTTCGCTGCGCACGCTGAAACTCATCTCGCTGGGCTGGGATTCAACACCCAGTTCATCCAGCAGGGCAATAAAATGGGGGTAGGTGGCATCGTTGAACACGATAAAACCGGTGTCGATAGCCCACCGCTGTCCAGCGGCCAGGACATCGACCGTGTTGGTGTGCCCGCCAATGCGGCTATCGGCCTCGTAAACGGTGATGTCGTGTTTGCGAGACAGCCGGTAGGCTGCAAGGTTACCGGCAATTCCGGTGCCAATTATTGCAATTTTCATGCTTTCACCAACGTTGCGGAACGCGTTGCAGGGCAGATTCATCATAGCCGGCATCCACGATCACCTGGACCGCAGCGGCATAGTCTTCCGCGCTCATCTGTGGTTCACGGGCCATCAACCATACATAGTCACGCTTGTTGCGCCCGATAATGGTAGTTGAGTAGTCGCTCTCCAGGTAAATGATCCGGTAGTCGCCCTTGAACGGCCAGATGAATTGCATGCCCCATTCCGCATTGGTTTGGGTGTCACGCACATAGCCGCGCGGATGGTACTGCTTTTCCGGTCCATCAAAAGCGTCTTTGCGAAAGGTAAACGTGGTGGCGATAGAGCCATCGTCATCCAGCCTGTAGGTCTCTACAGCGTTGTGCGCACCTTTCTCCACGTAAGTGGGGATGTTGGCAATCACGTACCAATCACCCATGAAGCGCTCGAGGTCAACTGAATCAACGGTCTCAAGTGGGGGCAGGCTGGC
>Ga0316189_10004250_pt1 | contig 13802 bp, 12 predicted proteins | sample LowCovwburrow_MG_FD_204930 | JGI IMG/M metagenome (GOLD analysis project Ga0316189, IMG submission 204930) | Coastal sediment microbial communities from Maine, United States - Lowes Cove worm burrow | ecosystem: Environmental > Aquatic > Marine > Coastal > Sediment | place: USA: Maine...
AGATAAAGTAATAATGGTAGAATCTACTGATTTCGAAGGTAGATTTGAATTTAGACCTCTTGAACCAGGTTATGGTTTAACAATCGGTAATGCTTTACGTAGGGTATTATTATCTTCTTTGGAAGGTTATGCAATTACGTCGTTAAGAATTGAAGGAGTTGAACATGAATTCTCTACAATTAAGGGTGTTGTTGAAGATGTTACAGAAATTATTTTAAATTTAAAACAAGTTTGTTTTAAACAACAAATAGAAGACTCAGAAAACGAAACTGTAGCAATATCAGTGAGTGGTCAGGAACAATTGACCGCAGGTGATTTTCAAAATTTCATTTCAGGTTTCCAAGTATTAAATCCAGATTTAGTTATCTGTAGAATGGAAAAATCTGTAAAAATTGATATGGAAATTACTATTGAAAAAGGTAGAGGTTTTGTTTTAGCTGAAGATAATAAAAAAGCAAATGCCCCTTTGGGAACAATTTTTACAGATTCGATTTACACTCCAATTAAGAATGTAAAATACGCTATCGAAAACTTTCGTGTAGAACAAAAAACAGATTACGAAAAATTAATCTTTGATATTGTTACTGACGGTTCTATAAATCCAAAGGATGCATTAACAGAAGCTGCAAAAATATTGATTCATCATTTTATGTTATTTTCAGATGAGAGAATTACACTTGAAGCGGATGAAATTGCTCAAACTGAATCATATGATGAAGAATCATTACATATGAGACAATTGCTAAAGACTAGATTGATTGATATGGATCTTTCTGTTAGAGCTCTGAACTGTTTGAAAGCTGCTGAAGTTGATACTTTAGGTGACTTGGTATCATTTAACAAAAATGACTTAATGAAGTTTAGAAACTTTGGTAAAAAATCATTAACTGAATTAGATGAGTTAGTTGCTAACAAAGGTTTAAATTTCGGAATGGATTTAAGTAAGTATAAATTAGATAAAGAATAAATAGAATTAAGATTAAAGACTGAAGATAATAGACGATGTCTAATTTCTAATGTCTAGAGTCTAATATCTGAGAAAAGATGAGACACGGAAAGAAATTTAACCATTTAGGGAGGAAAACAGCACATAGAAAATCAATGTTAGCTAATATGGCTTGTTCATTAATTGAGCACAAGCGTATTAATACTACTGTTGCGAAAGCAAAAGCTATCAGACAATTTGTTGAGCCTTTAATAACAAAATCTAAAACTGATACAACTCACAATAGAAGAATTGTATTTAGTTATTTAAGACAAAAAGAAGCTGTTACTGAATTATTCAGAGATGTTGCAACAAAAGTAGCCGACAGACCAGGTGGTTATGTAAGAATTATAAAACTTGGTAACAGGTTAGGTGATAATGCTGATATGGCCATGGTAGAGTTGGTTGATTACAACGAAATCTACAACCCTAACAGTAAAAAGAAAAAATCAACTCGTAGAAGAGGTGGTAAAAAGAAAGAAACGGTTGTTACACCTCCAGTACCTGTAGCGAAAACTTCAGAAGAGGAAGAATAAAATTCGTACAAGTATTTTATATATAAAGGATAGGCTAAATTTTAGTTTATCCTTTTTTTATTACCTTTATTTTCTAATAATTGAAAACACCTGAATCATGAAAAATTATATGATTATATTGGTAATTTTATTTTCGCAAATATCTTTTTCTCAAATTAATTTGGGGCCGGCTTCCGGGTTTGGTGATAAAAATTTAGGACCTTTAGTTGATAATGCGGGAACTATTGATTTCCAAATGCTTTCTTTCCACGAGAAGGCAAAGGTGTTTGGAGTTGGCACAAAAAAGACTAAAATTAAAGGGTCCATGTTTTTGTATGACAATTGGAATTACCATGGAATAATTCAAATAGCGGGTAAAAAATTTAAGCTTAATAATATTAATTTTAATATTGAACAAGATGCGTTTATGTCTAAAATGGGAGGTGATTCAGTGGTTGTTTTTGACTCAAATTTTATAGATGACGTAAAAGTTAATAATAAATCGTTCAAGTATTTATATGATTCTTCTGAGGGAAAGAAGAAAAATTTTGAAGTCATACATCAATTGAATGATAATGTAATGCTACTAAAAGAATATTCGCTAAAAGTAATTCTGGCTGATCCAAATCCAATGCTTAATAGACCTATGGATGAGATTAAAAAAAGAGAAAAACATGTTCTTTATAAAGATGGTGAGCTAGTAAATTTCAAGCTCCATAAGAAAAATATTCTTAAACTAATAGATTCTAATAAAGTGAAAGATGTTAAAGACTTTGTGGTTAAATATCACTTATCTTATAAAAACCAAGGTCATGTCGTTCGTATTTTAAGGTATTATGATTCTTTGTAAATAGAAAAAATTATGATTAAAAAGGATAGACTAAATTTTAGTTTATCCTTTTTTTTTATACTATTTTTGTCAAACTTTTATTTAGATTATGAAATACCAAACTCGAAAAAAAGCAATTGTTTTATTAGCAGACGGAACTATTTTTGAAGGAAAATCTATCGGAATTAAGGGTACAACTACCGGAGAAATTTGCTTCAATACCGGTATGACAGGTTATCAAGAAATATTTACAGATCCTTCTTATTTTGGTCAATTAATGGTAGCTACAAATGCACATATAGGTAATTATGGTGTGAATGACGACGAAGTAGAATCTGATGGAATTAAAATTTCTGGATTAATTTGTAGAAACTTTAGTTTTGAGCACTCCAGACCAAATGCTGATGGTTCTTTAAAGGAATGGTTTGAAAAACATAATTTGGTAGCTATATCCGATGTCGATACAAGAGCACTGGTAAGTTATATAAGAGATAATGGAGCCATGAATGCTATTATGTCAACAGAGATTGATAATATTGACGAATTGAAAAAAAAATTAGCAGATGTGCCGGAAATGAAAGGTTTGGAGTTAGCTTCGAGCGTATCAACAAAAGAACCCTATTATATTGGCAATGAAAATGCCACATTTAAGATTGCGGCACTAGATATAGGTATAAAAAAGAATATTCTTAGAAATTTAGCAAAACGAAATGCTTATGTAAAGGTATTTCCATATAATGCCTCATTTGAAGAAATGAACTCTTGGAATCCTGATGGATACTTTTTATCTAATGGCCCTGGTGATCCAGAACCTTTGATAGAAGCACAACAAGTTGCCAAAGAAATTATCAAGAGGGATTTACCATTATTTGGTATTTGCTTAGGACATCAAGTAATCGCATTAGCAAATGGAATATCTACCTATAAAATGCATCACGGACATCGAGGTATTAATCATCCGGTTAAGAATCTTATAACTGGTAAAGGAGAAATAACTTCTCAAAATCATGGTTTTGCAATCAATAGAGAAGAAACAGAGGCAAATTCAGAAGTAGAAATTACACATTTGCACCTAAATGATAATACTGTTGCAGGCATTCGTTTAAAAAATAAAAAATGTTTTTCCGTTCAGTATCATCCCGAAGCTAGTCCTGGACCACATGACGCTGAATATTTGTTCGATCAGTTTTTTGAAATGATTAAAAACTAAGCTAAAAATCATTAAATAGGCGAAAACGTTATCGTATAAAATTCAGTTTTAAAATTCAGATAGACCACAATTTCTTAAATTTACATTATAAATTTAATTATACTAAAAACCACTAAAAATGAGCATAATTGTCAATATACACGCCCGTCAAATTTTCGATTCAAGAGGTAATCCTACGGTTGAAGTAGATGTTGTAACAGAGAACGGTGTTTTAGGCCGCGCTGCTGTTCCTTCAGGAGCCTCTACTGGTGAACATGAAGCTGTTGAATTGAGAGATGGAGGTAAGGCTTATATGGGTAAAGGGGTTTTAAAGGCAGTTGACAATGTAAATAGCACTATTGCTACTGAATTATTAGGAACTTCTGTTTTTGAACAAAATCAGATTGATCAGGCAATGATCGATCTTGACGGAACTCCAAACAAGTCAAATTTAGGAGCCAATGCTATTTTAGGTGTTTCATTAGCTTGTGCCAAAGCGGCAGCAAATGAATTAGGAATGCCATTATATCGCTATGTAGGTGGTGTTTCTGCTAATACATTGCCAGTGCCAATGATGAACATCATTAATGGGGGTTCACATTCTGATGCCCCAATTGCATTTCAAGAATTTATGGTTATGCCGGTAAAAGCGAATAATTTTACGCATGCCTTGCAAATGGGAACTGAGATATTCCACAACCTTAAAAAAGTATTACATGATAGAGGTCTAAGCACGGCTGTTGGTGATGAGGGCGGTTTTGCACCAACTCTCGATGGAACTGAAGATGCTCTTGATACTATAGCCAAAGCGGTGAGTAAAGCTGGTTATAAATTGGGTGATGACGTAATGATTGCTTTAGATTGCGCTGCCGCGGAATTTTACGTTGATGGTAAATATGACTATACAAAGTTTGAAGGCGAAACGGGAAAAATTCGTTCAAGTAAAGAGCAAGCTGACTATTTAGCAGAGTTGTCATCTAAGTATCCAATTATTTCAATTGAGGATGGTATGGATGAAAACGACTGGGAAGGTTGGAAATATTTAACAGAGAAAGTAGGAGATAAAGTGCAGTTAGTTGGTGACGACTTATTTGTAACAAATGTTGAGCGTTTGTCTCGTGGAATTAAAAACGGAATTGCAAATTCAATTTTAATTAAAGTAAATCAAATTGGTACCTTAACTGAAACAATTGCCGCTGTGAATATGGCGCACAATGCTGGCTATACTTCTGTAATGTCTCACCGTTCAGGTGAAACCGAAGATAATACAATTGCAGATCTTGCAGTTGCATTGAATACGGGTCAAATTAAAACAGGTTCTGCTTCACGTTCAGATAGAATGGCAAAATATAATCAGTTATTACGCATTGAAGAAGAACTTGAAAACGTTGCTTATTTTCCTCAAGAAAAAGCTTTCAATGTTTAGATAGAATTAATACAATATTGTTAAAAGCCAAATTCTTTAAAGAGTTTGGCTTTTTTGTTTATTAAGAGATCCTGGTTTCCTTAAAATTAGAGTGTGGAGTAAGTTAGATATCTCATATTTAATGATATATATCATTTCAAATATTAGAATCAGAATTTAACTTTGAAAAGTTTGACAATAATATTAATGATTTAAACAATATATTATGATTACTTTAAAAGATAAATTATTTAAAAAAATTCAAGAGCATAGACCTCGAACTACAAATCTTTTAAAAAAGCATGGAGATAAGGTTATTGACCAAGTTACTGTATCTCAAATAATTGGGGGTATGAGAGGGATTAAGAGTTTAGTTACTGATATTTCTTATTTAGACCCTAATGAAGGTATACGCTATAGAGGTTATACACTACCTCAAGTTTTAGAGAAGCTACCAAAAGCGAAAAATGCCGAAATGCCTTATGTTGAAGGTTTGTATCATTTACTATTAACTGGAGAGATACCTACAGAAAAAGAAGTAGAAGAGTTAATGACTAATTTAAGAAACAGACGTGTGGTTCCTCAATATGTCTGGGATGTTATAGATTCTTTTCCAAGTGAAAGTCATCCAATGGCAATTTTATCAGCAGCGGTTATGAGTTTACAAAGAGAATCTCATTTTAGCATCAAGTACAAAGACGGGATGAATAAAATGGATTATTGGGATTCTACATATGAAGATGCTACAAATTTATTAGCAAAAATGCCATTGATAGGGGCATATATCTACAATAAGTTATACCATCCCGAAAAAGGGCATCGATATCCGGATCCGTCTTTAGATCTGGGAGCTAATTTCGCATATATGATGGGAAAGGATAAGCCCTATGACGATGTATCACGAATGTACTTTATTATTCATGCCGATCATGAAAGTGGCAATGTCAGTGCACATACCGGCCATTTAGTTGCTAGTTCATTATCTGATGTCTATTATGCAACTTCAGCAATGATTAATGGTTTAGCAGGCCCATTACATGGCTTAGCGAATCAAGAAGTTCTACGGTGGTTACAAGGGTTAAAGGATCAAATGGGAGGTAAAACGCCAACAGAAGATGAAATGAAGAAATATGTATGGGACACTTTAAATAAGGGACAAGTAATTCCCGGATATGGTCATGCTGTTTTAAGAAAAACGGATCCACGGTATACTGTACAGCGTGAATTTTGCTTAAAACATTTACCTGATGATGCTATATTTAAATATGTAGATGCTTTATATAAAGTAGTACCTGATATTTTACGTGAGCAGGGTAAAGCTAAAAACCCTTGGCCTAATGTTGATGCACAATCTGGTGTCGTACAATGGCATTATGGGGTAACTCAATATGATTTTTATACTGTTCTATTTGCTATAGGTCGATCAATAGGTGTATTGTCAAATATTGTTTGGGATAGAGCTCTTGGTTATTCTTTAGAAAGACCAAAGTCAATAACCACAGAAATGCTTGAAAAAATGGTTGGATTGAAAGAAGAATTAGTTGAGTCAATGTGATAAATTAATTTTCACCAATTAAGTACTATTCATATGTAATTAGTTCAAGCAATTTATTTATACCAAAGCGATTATTAGAAACCTAATAATCGCTTTAACTTTTGTCAAAATTTTACAGATAATTCCTTTTATGAGAAGTTTTAAAAATTGGGGGATATTTTGTAATTTAGCAATCCGCAAAAAAAATACAATACCATATGTCAGATAAAGCTACTCTAGAAATTAACGGTCAAAAATATGAGTTTCCTTTAGTAAAAGGAAGTGAAAATGAAATAGGCATAGATATTAAATCGCTAAGAAGTACAACAGGAGGCGTGATAACTTTAGATCCTGGATATAAAAATACTGGTTCTTGTGAAAGTTCTATTACGTTTTTAGACGGTGAAAAAGGGATTTTGAGATACAGAGGTTATAGCATTGAAGAATTGGCAGAAAAAGCTGATTTCTTAGAGGTTGCATATTTATTGATTTTTGGAGAATTACCTAATGCAGAAACATTGGAGAAATTTCATTCTGACATTAAGAAAGAATCGCTCGTTGATGAAGAAGTTAAAAAGATTATTGATGCTTTTCCAAGATCAGCCCATCCAATGGGTGTTTTAGCTTCATTAACTAGTGCCTTGACTGCTTTTAACCCTACTTCTGTCAATGTAAATTCAGAAGAAGCTATGTACAATGCCATCGTAAGAATTATGGGTAAATTCCCAGTATTGGTTGCATGGACTATGCGTAAAAGCCAAGGGTTACCTTTTGAGTATAGTGATAATTCATTGGGTTATGTTGAAAATATATTGAAGATGATGTTCAGAAAACCTAATGAAGAGTATGTTCAAAACCCCGTGATCCTCGATGCGCTTGACAAATTATTAATTTTACATGCTGATCATGAACAAAACTGTTCAACCAGTACAGTACGAATTACAGGCTCTTCACATGCTGGTTTATTTGTATCATTGGCTGCAGGTATATCAGCACTTTGGGGGCCATTGCATGGAGGTGCAAACCAAGCGGTTATTGAAATGTTAGAAGCTATTAAGGAAGATGATGGTGATACTAAAAAGTATATGGCAAAAGCCAAAGACAAGGAAGATCCATTCCGTTTAATGGGTTTCGGTCACAGAGTATATAAAAACTTTGATCCTCGGGCAAAGATTATCAAAAAGTCTGCTGATGAAGTTTTAAGAGATCTAGGTGTTGAAGATCCAGTGTTAGAGATTGCTAAAAGTTTAGAAAAAGAGGCATTAGAAGACGCCTATTTTGTAGATAGAAAGTTATATCCTAATGTCGATTTTTATTCAGGTATAACTTATCGGGCATTAGGCATTCCAACCGAAATGTTTACCGTAATGTTTTCTTTAGGACGTTTACCCGGATGGATAGCGCAATGGAGAGAAATGCGTCTTCGTAAAGAACCAATTGGTCGACCACGTCAACTTTATACAGGTGAAACCTATAGACCATTTAAAGAAATTAATAAAAGATAAACAACTCATAATATTTATGATGTCATTCTAAACGAAGTGAAGAATCTTTCTCAATATGATTTTTCATCTCATTCAGAATGGCATTTTTAGTTTAAATACATGTTAAAACTCAATATACAAAACGAAACTTCTAGATTAAGAGCTGTAGTTTTAGGTACAGCAGAAAGTAATGGTCCTGTTCCTGATTTAGAAAAAGCATATGATCCTAAAACTAGGGAGCATATCTTAGCGGGCACATACCCTAAAGAAGAGGATATGATCAAAGAGATGGACGCTGTGGCTGCCATTTTTAAAAAATATGATGTGACGGTCTTTCGCCCTAACATAATACAAGATTGTAATCAGATTTTTGCGAGAGATATTGCTTTTGTAATTGATGATAAAATTATTAAAGCAAACATTTTACCTGATCGAGATAGAGAAATTGATGCGATTAGATATTTATGGAACCTTATTGATGATAAAGACAGAATTATTTTACCAGAAAAATGTCATGTTGAAGGAGGAGATGTAATGCCTTGGAATGATTATATTTTTGTTGGTATTTATACTGGAGCTGATTACGCCGATTTTATAACAGCCCGTACAAATAGTCATGCCGTTGAAGCGTTGCGGAAACTATTCCCTAATAAGATCGTTAAATCATTTGAACTTCGAAAGTCAAATACTATTGCCAAAGAAAATGCTTTGCATTTAGATTGCTGTTTTCAGCCAATTGGTACAGATAAAGCTATCATTCATAAAAATGGATTTATTATTGAAGAAGAGTATAATTGGCTGGTAAACCTTTTCGGCAAAGAAAATATATTTGAAATCACGAAAGATGAAATGTATAATATGAATAGTAATGTATTTTCCATTTCTCCTGAAGTGATAATTTCTGAACGTAATTTTACTCGGTTAAATACCTGGTTACGAGAACAAGGAATTACCGTGGAGGAAGTACCTTATGCTGAGATTGCCAAACAAGAAGGTTTATTGCGTTGCTCAACTATGCCTTTGATTCGGGATTAAATTTATTGTCGTTATTCTAAAGTCATTTATATAATAGTGTATTGACAATATTTAATTAATTTTGATGCTGTAAATTATAATGAATTAATGAAGCAAATTACAGATACTATCTTGATGGTTCGCCCTGTAAATTTCAGGATGAATGAACAAACGGCAGTAAACAACTATTATCAAAAAGAAATTGATAATACCTTGCCAGCAACGGTTCAGTTACAAGCAGAACAAGAGTTTGATCTTTTGGTAGAAAAGTTACGCGCTGTGGGTGTTAATGTAATTGTTGTACAAGATACTGCAACATCAGATACGCCGGATTCTATTTTCCCTAACAACTGGATTTCCTTTCATGAAAGCGGTGATGTAGGATTATACCCGATGTTTGCAGAGAACAGACGCTTAGAACGTCGTGAAGATGTTTTAGATCGGTTAGAAGAAGAAGGTTTTGTAATCAATAATATTGTTGATTATACTTCGGCAGAAGCTGATGATGTTTTCTTAGAAGGAACAGGTAGCCTATTATTAGAAAGAGAAAATAGAAAAGCATATTGTGCTTTATCACCTAGAGCAGATGAAGAATTAATAATTGAGTTTTGTGAAGATTTTGACTATACACCGGTAATTTTTGAAGCGAACCAAACGGTAAACCGAGAGCGTCTTGCAATTTATCATACGAATGTAATGATGAGCATGGCAGAAACATTTTCGGTGATCTGCCTTGATTGTATAGACGATAAAAAAGAGCGTAAAAATGTGTTGAAACATTTAAAGGAAGATGGTAAGGAAGTGATTGCAATTACTGAGTCTCAGGTAAATTCGTTTGCAGGGAATATGCTACAAGTCCATAATAAAGAAGGAAAACGATATATGGTGATGAGTACAGCTGCGCATGAATCCTTAACCCAACAACAAATAGATAAAATTCAGAAGCATTGTGAAATATTGTCAAGTTCTTTAGAGACTATTGAGACTTGTGGTGGTGGTAGTGCCAGATGTATGATGGCTGAGGTTTTTTTGCCAAAAGCATAAACATATCCGATTTGTGATTCTGTCTTGGTAGCTTACAGGTTTGATACAGATTCCAATTTTCAGTGAAACTTTATATAAAATAAAAAACCCGAACATTTGTTCGGGTTTTTTTATAGTAATAAGCAAGTTATTATTTTATTTTACTTTTTCAACGATCGCTTTGAAAGCTTCAGGATTATTCATTGCTAAATCTGCAAGAACTTTTCTGTTTAACTCGATGTTATTGGCTTTTACTTTGCCCATAAACTGAGAATAAGACATTCCATACTGTCGCGCACCAGCGTTAATACGAAGGATCCATAAACTTCTAAAGTTACGTTTGTTGTTTTTTCTATCACGGTATGAATAAGACATTGCTTTTTCTACCGCGTTTTTGGCTACTGTATAAACGTTTTTACGTCTTCCGAAATAACCTTTTGCTTGTTTTAATATTTTTTTTCTGCGAGCTCTTTTAGCTACTGAGTTTACCGATCTAGGCATAATTTTATTGTTTTTGAGTTAGGCAGATATATTTCAATCGTTTTCTATTGGCACTAACACAGGGTTAATAATTTACCAAAATAAGCTTAGCTTATTTTAATTTTAATTGTTTTAAGATATTCATCTCATCTGCTTTGTGTACCAAACCAGAATGAGTAAGCTTCAATTTTCTCTTTTTTGACTTTTTAGTCAAAATGTGACTCTTGAAAGCATGTTTTCTCTTGATCTTACCAGTACCCGTCATTTTAAAACGTTTCTTAGCACTAGATTTTGTCTTCATTTTAGGCATCTTCCTATATATTTAATCTTGCTTATTCTTAATTTATTTCTTTTTTGGAGCCAAAAACATGGTCATTCGTTTCCCTTCTAATCTAGGCATTTGTTCAACTTTTCCATAATCTTCAAGTTCCTGAGCCAATCTTAATAATAAAATTTCTCCTTGATCTTTATATATTATTGAACGTCCTTTAAAGAAAACATATGCTTTTAATTTAGCTCCATCGCTTAAAAACTTAATTGCATGTTTCTTTTTGAATTCATAATCATGATCATCTGTTTGAGGACCAAAACGAATTTCTTTTATTACAACCTTAGTTGTCTTAGATTTTAAAGCCTTTTCACGCTTCTTTTGCTCATAGACAAACTTTTTATAGTCAATTATTTTACATACAGGCGGAACAGCATTCGGAGATATCTCAACTAGATCGAGCTCTAAATCTTCAGCAAGTTTCTTTGCTTCAGCGAGTGGATAAACGCCAATTTCAACATTGTCTCCAACTAATCGCACCTCTGGGGTTCTAATGATTTTATCATTAATTCGATGTGCGTCTTCTTTAATTATTCTCCAAGGTTTTCTCCCCCCTTTTCTTCGTATTGCTATAACTATAAAATTTATACTATCAATTGATAGTGGTTAAACTAAAACTGTATTAATGTACTTTTTATTTCTTGATTAATCAAAGATGCAAAATCTTCGATGGTAAATGTACCTAAATCTCCTTCACCATGCCTTCTTACTGATACTTTATTTTCGTTTTCTTCTTTCTCCCCAATAATAATCATGTATGGAACCTTACTAACTTCGGCATCTCTTATCTTTCTACCGGTTTTTTCATTCCTGTCGTCAACGAGGGCGCGAATTTCGTAATTTTCTAGCAAAGTTAAAACTTTTTTAGTATAATTTTCATATTTCTCGCTGATAGGCAGTAAAATAACTTGTTCTGGCGTTAACCAAAGAGGAAAATTACCTCCAGTATGCTCTAATAATAGTGCAATAAAACGTTCCATTGAGCCAAAAGGCGCGCGATGAATCATTACAGGTCTATGTAATTTATTATCTGTACCCTTATAAGTTAGGTCAAAACGCTCAGGTAAATTATAATCAACTTGAATAGTTCCTAACTGCCATTGTCTGCCTAAGGCATCCTTGATCATAAAGTCTAATTTTGGACCATAAAATGCGGCTTCGCCTGTTTCAATAACAAAATCTAAACCTTTATCTTTTGCCGCATTAATAATAGCTTGCTCTGCTTTTTCCCAGTTTGCAGTATCACCAATGTATTTATCAGGACTATCAGGATCTCGAACAGATACTTGAGCTGTAAAGTTTTCAAGACCTAAAGATCTTAATACATATAAGGAAAGATCAATTACATTTTTAAACTCTGTATCTAATTGATCTGGCGTACAAAAAATATGCGCGTCATCTTGAGTAAATCCCCTAACACGAGTCAAACCATGAAGTTCACCACTTTGTTCATATCTATATACAGTGCCAAATTCTGCGAATCGTATTGGTAATTCTTTATATGAGTATGGTTTAGCATTATAAATTTCGCAATGGTGCGGACAATTCATTGGTTTAAGTAAAAACTCTTCATTGTCTTTCGGGGTATGTATTGGCTGAAAACTATCTTCCCCATATTTTGCATAATGCCCCGAAGTAACATATAATTCCTTCTGACCAATGTGCGGTGTAATTACCATGTCATATCCCGCTTTCTTCTGGGCTTTCTTTAAGAAATTTTCTAAACGTTCACGCAAGGCAGCACCTTTAGGTAACCATAATGGTAAACCTTGTCCAACTTTTTGAGAAAACGTAAAAAGTTCTAATTCTTTACCAAGCTTTCTGTGATCCCTTTTTTTAGCTTCTTCTATTAAAGCTAAATATTCTGTCAATTCCTTTAGTTTGGGAAATGAAATACCATAAACCCGAGTTAATTGTTTGTTTTTTTCATCACCTCGCCAGTAAGCACCAGCTACACTCATTATTTTTACGGCTTTTATTATACCCGTATTTGGGATGTGTCCTCCACGGCAAAGATCCGTAAAGTCAGCATGGTCACAAAAAGTAATATCACCATCCATTAAGTTTTCTATTAGCTCAACTTTAAACTCGTTCTTACGTTCTTTATAATAGGCTAAAGCATCAGCTTTAGAAACCGAGCGCATTTTAAATTCAAATTTCTGACGAGCAAACTCCAACATTTTATCTTCTAATTTCTTAAAGTCATTTTCAGAAATTGAGTTATCACCAAAGTCTACGTCGTAGTAAAATCCATTTTCGATAGCCGGTCCAATAGTTAGTTTAGCATTTGGATATAGACTTAAAATAGCCTGTGCCAAAACATGAGCGGAAGAATGCCAAAAAGCTTTCTTGCCTTCACTAGTACTCCATGTATATAAGGTAAGAGAACCATCTTCGGTCAATCTAGTGTTGGACTCAATAGTAGTATCATTAAATTTAGCCGAAATAACATTTCTTGCCAAACCTTCACTTATACTTTTTGCTATATTAATAGGCGTACTATTTTTAGCAAATTCTTTGATCGAACCGTCAGGTAATGTAATATTAATCATTATTGTTATTCAAATAAGGCTGCAAAGATATTAGAAAAGTAGTATGTGTACAATAATAATCCAATAATTTGGGTGTTATCCGCTTTGTACTGGGGTTGGGCTTTTCATTAGATCTTTTATTTGTCACCCTCAGGTGTTTAAATATTTTTTAGACAAATTAAAAGGATACCACTGAAAATGTGAAGTATTCAAGAACTTAAAAATTTAAAATTGTAATGTCTTGAACTAATATCTAACGCAAAAATGAGATAAAATTTAAAAAAATTAAACAGTAAATCATTGCTAAATAGTGTCTTAATATAATAAGATATTTTTTATACATTTTTTTAAAAATTCTTTTGTCTAGTTTTAAAAACCTATGTACCTTTGCAGCCCTGTTTTAGGTGATGTAGGTAAGGGTTATAGAAAGGAGTTCATTTAGATTTTAGAGTGGTGTAATAATTAAATAAGAAAAAGGATGATTT
>Ga0316189_10004251_pt1 | contig 13802 bp, 8 predicted proteins | sample LowCovwburrow_MG_FD_204930 | JGI IMG/M metagenome (GOLD analysis project Ga0316189, IMG submission 204930) | Coastal sediment microbial communities from Maine, United States - Lowes Cove worm burrow | ecosystem: Environmental > Aquatic > Marine > Coastal > Sediment | place: USA: Maine...
CCGAAGTGGGAGGCATTGAGGCCAGCCGGGTAACCGCCTATGGCTACGGCGAGTCGCGTCCGGTGGCCAGTAACGAGACAGTGGATGGCAGGGCGGCCAACCGCAGGGTTGAAATCCTGATCGAAAATCCGTAACAGCGATAATCCCTGCAGCCACATGGCTGCAGGGACACTACACTAAATTCTACCTGCCACGGCCTTGCCCGTGCGCCTTGAGCAGCACCGATTCGTCACTGTTGGCCGCACTATATATATTATAGGTGTCGATCATCTTGGAGTAATATCACCCACTATGATGCGCCTGGCCACATTAACTATCATGCGCCTCTCAAGACAACTGTTTGTAACCGCTTGCATTGCCCTGGCGGCATTCGCCCATGCAGCGGAGCGTGTCGAGGTGCAGATCACCGGAATCGAGGATGAACTGCTTGACAACGTCACCGCCCAGCTGGGCATTGCGCAACTCGTCGGGCAAACCACACTCATTCCCCTTCCCTCAGTAGACGGGCAGGAGACAGAAGTATCAGAGGCCTCGCTGCGCAGATTGCATCGTGCGGCACCCTCCGAGATCCGCAAGGCCTTGCAGCCTTTCGGTTATTACTCACCTGCCATAAAGTCAAGTCTTGAACGCAGAGACGAGCGCTGGCTTGCCAGTTACCAGATTGATCCGGGCGAGCCGACACTGGTTGAAAATGTTGAACTGGGTATCCAGGGGGATGGCCGTGATAATGCGGATCTGCTTAAGGTGCTTGAATCGACACAGCTTGCCACCGGCCTGCGATTGCAGCACGTTCACTACGAGGAAACCAAGGCGGCGCTGATCAAGGCCGCACTCGCGGCCGGCTACCTGGACGCCAAATTTGTCCGCAGTGAAGTTCGCGTTGATCCCCGGCATCGCAAGGCCGGAATAGCACTGATTCTCGACACCGGCCACCGTTATTATTTCGGTGATATACGCATCGAGCAGCAGATTCTGGATCCTTCCATGATTAGCAGCTTTGTAAAAATCGAGCGAGGCATGCCCTTCGATACGGATAAATTGCTGAAGCTCCAGCTGGCGCTCGACGACAGCGGTTTCTTTACCCGTGTCGAAGTCGACATCCGCCGCAAAGCTGCAGAAGACTTCCATATCCCGATCCTGATCAAGACCGAACCGGCGAAAAAGTGGCGTTTCGGTACCGGTCTCGGCTTCGGCACGGATACCGGGCCGCGGCTCACGCTCGCCGCCGAGCGCCGCCGCATCAATCGCCGCGGGCACAGCATCGTGTTGGATTCGCTGTTATCCGTTATAGAACAGAGCGTTGGCGCTCAGTACAGGGTCCCCGTCGGCAATCTGGTTTCCGATCGGCTGGTGTTCAGTGGTAAAGCCACCTGGGAAGACGTTGCCGATGACGGCGAGGCGAGGCGCCTGACGCTGGGCATCAACCGAAACGAAAAATGGCGAACATTCCAGCGCCAGCTTTATATCAGGTTCGAGCGCGAGGATTTCACCATCGGTGAAGACGATCAGATCGTGAACTACTTCATTCCCGGCGTGACCCTGTCCCGCCTTAAGGCCGACAACGTTCTGTTTCCACGCCGTGGTTACAGCTGGTCCGCAGACGTTCGCGGCGCCGCCGCCCTGCTGGTCTCGGACACGACTTTTATCCGCGCTGAGACAACCGGACGCGCCGCCTGGCCGCTCGGTGAAAAGGCTCGTGCCCTGTTCCGGCTGCAAGCCGGTGGCATGGCCGTCGGGGATTTCGCCGAACTACCGACGACCGAGCGTTTCTTCGCAGGCGGCGACCGAAGTGTGCGCGGCTACAAGTATCAGTCACTGGGTCCAACGGATGAAAGCGGTGAAAACATCGGTGGCAGATACTTGTTGACCGGCAGTGTCGAGGCGGACTACCTGATCTGGAAGAAATGGGGGGCTGCCGTTTTTATCGACGCCGGTAATGCGGATGACGAATTTCCCCCAAATCTGGAGGTCGGTGCCGGTGCCGGTCTGCGCTGGCGGACCCCGGTGGGCATGCTGCGCCTCGATTTCGCACATCCGTTCAGCAACAGCGATGATGACTTTCGCATCCACATCAGCATCGGACCGGATCTGTAATGAGAATTCTGATCCGTACTCTGCTCATTACGGTTTTCTGCCTCACCTTGATGCTGGTCTATGTGTCGACGACAGAGCGGGGGCTGAAGCAGCTATGGGTGGCTCTGGAACCCATGCTGCCCGCGAGTCTGTCAATCGAGAACGTGGAGGGCCGCCTGATCGGGCCACTGACAGTGACCGGCCTGAAGATTCATGACGACGCGTTCAACCTGGACCTGGATCGTGCCGAGCTGGATTGGACGCCGTCACGACTCTTGTCCGGTGTGCTTAAGGTGGATCGCCTGGCGCTGGATGACATCCATTATGCACCGGGCGAAAAAGCATCGCCGCAAACAACGGGGCCAACGGTCATACCGGAACGTATAACGCTGCCTGTTGGCTTGAACATCGAACTGCTGAAGGTGCGAAATCTTGCGGTTGCTACAGCGAGCGGCAGCGAAACAGTCATGGTCGAGCAGGGCGCTATCAGCCTGTCGTACCACGATTCTGCGCTGGAGATTCGCCATGTGTCTGTTCAGTCCAAAGTTTTTCAGATAAAGGGCAGCGGCGGGTTGAAAACAGTGGCTGATTACCCCCTGGAGGCCGTGCTCGACTGGCGCCTCAGTCCACCGGACTATGCGGAAGTACAGGGTCGAACAGCACTTTCAGGCACTCTAAAACGCCTGTTGGTGAGCCAGACCTTCAATGAAACCTACCCCATTAACGGTGAATTCGCAGTTACCGGTTTGCTGGACACGCCTCACCTTGAAGCGAGCGTGAGCGTTAATCATCTGGCACTTCAGACAATCAACAACGATCTTCCAATCACAAGTTTTAACGCCGATATTCGGGCCAACGGTCCGCTGGACGCCCTCGAACTTTCCGGTGAGCTGGAGGTTGACTATGAATCGCTGCCCACGGTGCGCGCAAATGTCGCGGCGACAGTGTCTGCAGCCAGTGTTGAGTTCGAGTCATTGCAACTGACAAGTCCCACTTATCCGGCGGAGGTGCATCTTTCCGGGCCTGTCCGTTTTGACACCGACACCATTGAGTTTGATCTTCACGCCGACTGGAGCCGGGCGCGCTGGCCGCTGGCTGGCGCCACGCAATTGGAAAGCCCGTCCGGCCAGGTTCATCTGGCGGGATCGCTGGATGACTACCGGGTCGACAGCCGGATGACCCTGGCCGCTCCCGACTATGCCGGGGCGGACCTGGCCATGCAGGGCAAAGGGAACCAGGACGCCCTGCAGATTTCCGAACTGGCCATCGAGACACTACAGGGGGGTGTTAAGGGTAAGGCCATGATAGCCTGGCATCCCCGGATCGAGGCGAGTATCGAGCTTAACGGAAATTCACTGGATCCCGGGGTTATCTTCTCAGAGTGGCCCGGGAAACTCGATGTGCAACTGGCGGGACGCGCAGAAATTTCTTCCGCCGGACTCATCGCACAGGTTCCCTGGCTGCGGGTCACCGGGCAACTGCGTGACCTTCCTGTCCGGCTGGAAACCCGGGGTGGCTATCAAACCGATACCCTTTCCATCGAAAAACTTGCGCTGGTGTCGGGGCCAAGCTCATTGGAACTCAGCGGCTCGGTTGGCAGGCACCTGGATCTTGACTGGGACATCGACAGCCCGGACCTCAATACCCTGCTTCCTGCCGCGGCCGGGCGTCTTGCCGGTGGTGGGCATGTCAGCGGTACACTCGCTGCGCCGGTGGCAAGGGCCACGCTCAGTGGTTCCGGTCTGCGTTACCGCAATGATCGATTGAGCAAATTCAAACTCGATGTTGCTGTTGATATCACCGCTGCAACGGCGTCGAATCTTGAATTGCAGATCGACACCGGCCTGATTCAGGGGATCACGATAAACAGTGTGGAAGTGAGCGCTGACGGCGTCCCCGAAAAACACAGTGTGAAGGTCACCGCTGACAGCAGCCTTGTCATTGGGCAGTTAAAGGCAAACGGTGCCTGGCTGCATAATATCTGGCACTTCGACCTGAATCAGGCGGAGCTTGGTCATACCGATTTTGCGCCTTGGGTACTGGATAAATCTTTCCAGGGCCAGCTTGGCCAGGACAGGTTCGCTGCAAACCAGTCCTGTTGGCACAGTGGGACGGCACGACTTTGCTTTAGCGGGGAGTTTGCAAACGGGGCGCGCAACGGCAAATTTGAGTTGCGTGAGTTGCCGCTGAACTACTTTGCCAGCCTGCTGCCGACAGGCGTCGAAGCGCAAGGCGCGCTGGAACTCGACGGTGAGATAAAACAGCAAGAGGGCCGGCCTGCTGCCACACGTTTGCGGCTGGATTCTCACGCCCTGGCACTGCTTTTGCCCGCAGAGGGGGACCGGCCGGATATCCGCATTGAGGCCAGCAGTGCCAGGTTGAATCTGCATGGCAGCGAACAAGATACAAGCCTCGACGGAACCATAAGACTCGATAATGAGGCAAAGCTATCGATGAAAGCGACCGTCGGCGGCACTGACAAGGCGTTTCTCAGCCGTGCACTCAACGGACATGCCAGCATCGAGATACCGGACATCGCTTTTCTGGATGGTTTTACGCCTCAAATCAGCAATGCAGCAGGCTCGCTGCAGGGCAATATGCAGTTCACTGGCAGCCTGCAGTCGCCAGTGTTGCAGGGACGAATCAGCACCAGGGATACCCGTCTGTCACTCGACCAGCCAGGTATTACGCTGGAGCAGCTCCACATGACAGTTGAGGGACAGCCGGATGGTGCTATTGAACTGGATCTGGCGGCCCAATCGGGGGATGGACAAGTAACGATCAAGGGTATAAGTAACCTGCAGGCGAAACAGCCCACTGCGCGTTTCACCATAAAGGGGAATGACTTCCAGCTCATGGATACGCGTGAGGCAAGAATCAATGCATCGCCGGATCTTAACCTGACGCTGAGCGCAAATCGTCTCGATATAGAAGGGCAAATCGGAATTCCGAGCGCCGCTATTAAACCCAGAAAGTTACCTGAGTCTTCGGTATCGGTATCACCGGACCAGATTATTGTCCGGGAAGGCGAGGAAACGGCAACCTCGAAAGGTTACCAGGTTACCTCAAGAGTCCGTTTCATCCTCGGGGAGCAGGTCACGTTTGACGGCTTCGGATTGAAGGGTCGAATCACCGGCAACCTTATCGCCAGGGATCAGCCCGGTAAACCGACAACCGCGAGTGGTGAACTCGCGATACACGACGGTAAATACCGCGCCTATGGTCAGAATCTGGATATTCGTACCGGGCGATTGTTATTCGCGGGTGGTCCGGTTAAGGAACCGGGGCTGGACATTGAAGCCGTAAGACGTCCGTCACCCGGCATACTGGTCGGCGTCAAAGCGCGTGGCAGTATGCGTAAACCCGATTTTTCCCTGTTTTCAGAGCCGGGCATGTCGCAGTCTGACCAGTTATCCTGGCTGGTGCTGGGGCGTCCGCTGGAAAGCGATACCGCCTCAGAAGACAGGAATTCCATGAACCAGGCGGCCATCATGCTGGGCCTGGGCGGCGGACTCGCACTGACCGAAGAATACGGGGAAAAACTCGGTATCGATGAAATCTCTATTGAGTCTGATCCGGACGATGAGGCCAATCAGGCTTCACTGCTGGTCGGGAAGTACCTGTCACCCAAACTGTTCGTTAGCTACGGTGTTGGAATCTTTGAGCCTGTTTCCACGCTGCGGTTTCGCTATGCATTGGGAAGCAAATGGAAGCTGATTGGAGAATCTAGCGCACTGCGCAGCAGCTCGGATCTGTTCTATGTGATCGAGCTCGGTAAATGATGGAATCCGGATTAACGCGTTTGAGGTTTAGGGAGTAGTCTCTCTGTTATCTGTTTAGGGAGCAGGGGCGGCATCTGCCTGTGGTTCATTTATATCGTCAGAATCGGGGTTCGATTCCGTGTGCTCTGCCGGCCCCTTTATTTTTTAGTCAAAGGGTTCGGTGAAAAATGCAATGATTCCAATTTGTCACCGACCTCTTTAATATGGATCACCAATAGCTTGGTTGCGGCATCAATACTGCGTCTTCACCTTGCTTATCAAGCCGCTTGTATATGTCAACGATTGCCATTCTGCCGTGATACCGGGCATTCTGATGCTGGGCAAGCCATCTGGAATCATGCCGACGACTTTACCGCCCATCTGCTCGAAACCGGTCGCCCAGCTGATCAACGTGGCGCCCGCCACCACCACCAGCACACCGGGCAGCTTCGGTACATATTTCTTCATGAGCATCATCACGGCAAATGCACCCGTCGCCATCAGGAAGGTTGGCCAGTGGGTCTCAGTCAGATATTGCAGTACGCCCCAGATGCGTACAGTCAGAAAGTGGTCACTTGGCGAGTTCTTGCCACCGCCCTCCTGATTATCCGACGCGTGCCAGGACCATCAACTGGTAAGGTTCCATCATCAGTTCCTGTGCCGCTGTGATCGTCCGGCCGGCATGCAGGTCGACCATTGTCTTGCGCATCCCCATCTGCCGCAGCCGCCTTGCCTCCAGGCGTTGTTCCTTTTCGCTGAAGTTGGCCAGCACGAAGACCACATTCTGGTCATTGCTTCTGGAAAAACCGAATACGTGCTTGTTGCCGGTCTCGGTGACCTCGGTGTCGGAGCGGGTGAGGGCCAGATTCTGATGGCGGAGCTGGATGAGTCGCAGCAGGCTCTGATGAATGCGGCCGGGCACCGTGTCCGCATCGCGGCGTTGCTCGGCACGTGACCAGTCGAAACGGGTGCGGTGCAGCCAGCGGGAATCACCGATCTTGGCCGGGTCTGTATCGTAGCTATAGTCATTCAACATGGCTATTTCATCGCCGAGATAGATAAGCGGGATTCCGCCTATGGTGATGATAATTCCATGCAGGAGCAGGGTGCGGCGGATGGAAAGCTCGAGCTCCGCGCCATCGTTTTCGGCCAACGCCTTTTCAACGCCGGTGAGCGAGGCACACATGCCGGAAACCCGGGCTTGCCCCGTGCGCGGGTCTTCCTGAAACGGCGCGCCACGCGCGAAACTGTCCTCGAAGCGGCCGGTGTAGAAGCGGGTGAGGAAGCGCCGGTGTTCTTGCGGATCGAAGCCCGCGACCTGCAGGTCATCGTCGGAAAATGCCCAGCCGATATCATCGTGACAGCGCACGTAGTTCACCCAGGCACAGCCCTCGGGAATCGAAAATCGTTTCTGCATCGCCCGCTGCAGCACCCTCACATCGCGCGTCGCCAGCGCGTCCCACAGCAAGGCCATGAGTTGCGGGTTGTAAGACAGCGGGCACTCCTCCAGGCTGATGTATTTGCGCACCTCGTCCGGATGCACAATGGCTTCGGATTTAAACACCATGGCGGGGGCCGCGATACTGACGATCGCATTGAAGGCTTGGATGATCCAGTGTGCCTCGGGCAGGTTCTGGCAGTTGGTCCCGAGCCGTTTCCACAGAAAGGCGACGGCGTCGAGGCGCAGGATCTCGACCCCCTGGTTGGCCAGGAACAGCATTTCCTCCAGCATGCGGGTAAAGACTTCCGGATCCTCGTAGTTCAGATCCCACTGGTAGGTATGGAAGGTGGTCCATACCCATTTCTTTATACTGGTCCGGTACGTGAAGGCGCCCGGATGGTCTTCGGAAAACACCTCGGGCATGCTGCGTTCATAAGCATCAGGCATTTCCCGGTCCGGAAACATGCGGTAATAGGCCTGGTAATCCCTGTCACCGGCCAGCGCACGCTTCGCCCAATCGTGCTCGTCGGAGGTATGGTTGAATACGAAATCGAGAGTCAGCGAGATTCCGTGGTGACGGAGCTCCGTGGTCAGTTCGGCCAGGTCGTCCATGCTGCCGAGTGCCGGATTGACTTCACGGTAACTGCTGACGGCATAACCACCGTCGTTGTCACCCGCAGGCACCTTGAACAGGGGCATCAGGTGCAGGTAGGTGATGCCCAGTTCGGTCAGGTAGGGAATATGATCGCGCAGGGCTTTCAGGTCTCCCGCGAACAGATCGACATAGCACATTGCACCCACCATGCGATTGGATTGATACCAGTACGGATCCGCTCCGCGCAGCGCGTCGAGTGCCTTCAGCTCCGCCGAGCGCTCCAGCCACATTTCGGTCGCGGACGCGGCAATACTCTCCAGGTGATAGAAAAAATCGTAATGTCTGCCATACAGACTGTACAGGCAGGAGAACAGGCGCGGGAAATGAAGCCTGAATCGTTCGATGTAAGCTTCCCATTCGGCGGCGTCTGTCTGTCCGTTGAAACGTGCCTCGATGCGTGGGAGCAGCCGTCTCAGAGACTCTTCGGCGTGCTCTGAGTGCAACTGCTTTTCAATCTTCTTATCAACGTTCATGACGACAGTTCGCGGTTCCTTTTACCATCGTTCGGGAGTCTGGGTCAGAAAGATTCGGCCGTCAACCAGTGCCTGCAAGCCTTTGGCTATGTACTGTCAAGTTCACGGTGAATCGGTCAGACTACAGGTCACTATCGCGAGTTTCGCTCGAGGGCATTTTGTGCATGGCAGGAGGTGACGTGCGCCCAAATTATGGTTTAATAGTAAAGGGATGTAACCGTCGATCGGTTGTACGGTTTCTATCTCGTTAACTTGACAGTACCAAATTCGGTTATAACTTTATGAAGATTGAACGCAGTCTGCAGGAAGTCGACGTGCTGGCTCTGGAGTTGCAGCCCCCGTTGATGCTGGAGCAGACAAGCAGTGTGGGTGACGTGATCCGGGCGATGCAGGGCAGTGGCTATGGTTGTGCGCTGGTCATGGAAAACAATCGCCTTGTCGGGATTTTCACGGAACGTGACGTGCTCCTTTCCGTGCTCGGTAAGGATTCAGTTCTGACCCAGCCAGTTTCCCGGCATATGACTCCTGATCCGGTCTGCGTTGATGCAAAGGACCCGGTCTGTCAGGTGCTGCTGGTGATGTACCAGGGGGGGTATCGTCATATTCCTGTTGTGGATGCTGCGGGACGGGTTGCAGGCTATGTGCGCCACAAGGACATCGCTGAATACCTGGTTAACCATTTTGCCGAGTATGTGCTCAACCTGCCGCCGGATCCCGAGCAGATTGCACGAACACCGGAAGGCGGATGATTTCATAATGATATTAATAGAATCAAAGTTCAGGGGAAAAGAGGCTTAATGAGTGCCGCAGCGAAAACAAGAGAGGCACTGGAACAGGTAACCATTCTCTTCAGTGGTGACTCCGGGGATGGCATGCAGCTGACAGGGAGCCAGTTAACCACAACTTCTGCCATCCTCGGGAATGACGTCAGCACGTTGCCGGACTATCCTTCTGAAATTCGTGCGCCCGCCGGTTCTGTTGCCGGTGTCTCTGCATTTCAGTTGCATTTCTCTCATCAGGAAATTCACACTCCCGGCGATAATCCCGATGTACTGGTGGCGATGAATCCGGCAGGCCTCAAGACCAATCTGTCGCGGCTATTGCCCAATGGTGTACTGATTGTTGACCAAGACGCGTTCTCGGAGCGCAACCTGGCCAAGGCCGGTTATGAGAACAATCCGCTGGATGACCCGGAGCTTGGCACCTGTTACCAATTGCACCCGGTGCCTGTTACTACGCTGACGCTCAATGCTCTGGACGACCTTGATCTCAAACGCACAGTGAAAATGCGTTGCAAGAATTTCTTTACGCTTGGATTGGTGTACTGGCTCTATGATCGCCCACTGGAGCAGAGCCTGGAATGGATCGACAAGAAGTTTGCCCGCATACCGCTGGTAGCCGAAGCAAATCGCCTGGCACTGCAGGCCGGCTATCATTATGGAGATACTTCCGAGGCCTTTGCTGTGCAATGGACTGTTCCGGGTGCCAGCAATGAGGCGGGCACCTACCGCATTATCAACGGCAATGAGGCCGCTGCCCTGGGGTTTGTTACGGCAGCACGGCTGGCGGGAAAGCCGCTTGTCTATAGCAGCTATCCGATAACACCGGCCACTGATGTGCTCAACCACCTGTCGCGCTGGAAGCATATGGATGTGCGCACCATTCAGACCGAGGATGAGATTGCAGCAATGGGCTCGGCTATTGGAGCAGCCTACGGAGGGGCTTTCTCGGTGACGGGAACCAGTGGACCGGGCGTCTGCCTCAAGAGCGAGGCAATCGGTCTTGCCGTGATGCTGGAGTTACCCTTGGTCATCCTCAACGTTCAGCGTGGCGGACCTTCTACAGGTTTGCCTACCAAGACTGAGCAGGCAGACCTGTTACAGGCGATGTTTGGGCGTCATGGTGAAAGCCCGCTACCCATCCTCGCTGCTGCAAGCCCGGGGGACTGCTTTGATACCGTCATCGAGGCATTCCGAATTGCAGTGCGGCACTGCACACCGGTGTTTGTTCTGAGTGAGGGGTATCTGGCAAACGGCAGCGAACCCTGGCGCATTCCTTCGCTGCAGGAGATGGAGCCCATTGTAGTCCGTCACCCCTTTGATCCCGAGGGGTTTCAGCCTTATGCACGCGACGCGGCAACTCTCGCGCGGCCGTGGGTACTCCCGGGAACTGCCGGCATGGAACACTGCATTGGCGGGCTGGAAAAACATCCACCAACAGGGGCCGTCAGTTATGCTCCGGAAGACCACGAAGAGATGTGCCGGCTGCGTGCAGATAAAGTGGCGCGGGTTGCTGATTTTATTCCAGGGCTTGAGGTCGACGGTTCACTTGATGCGATACTGCTGGTGCTCACTTGGGGAGGGACCTGTGGTGCGGCGCTAACCGCAGTGCGGCGTGCACGGGAATGTGGCCGTTCAGTGGCCCATGCCCATCTACGCTATCTGAATCCTTTCCCGCAAAATCTCGGCAAGTTGCTTGTCCGCTATGAAAAGGTGTTGATCCCCGAGCTGAACTCGGGGCAACTGGCCCTGCTTATTCGTGGCAGGTACCTCGTGGACGCTATTTCGTTCCCGAAATTAAGGGGCCAGCCTTTTACCGTCAGGGAAATCGAGGTTCGTATCGAGGAACTGTTGTCATGAACCCTGAAACCGGCACCGGCAAGCTTACCCGGAAGGATTTCGCCGCCAGTCAGGATGTGCGCTGGTGCCCGGGTTGTGGCAACAATGCAATTCTTGCCCAGATGCAGAAGACGCTGCCCGAGCTGGGGATCCCTCGCGAGAATATTGTGATTATTTCGGGGATCGGTTGCTCAAGCCGCTTCCCGTACTACATGAATACCTACGGCATTCATTCTATCCATGGCCGTGCACCGACCCTGGCAATGGGGCTCAAGTGCGCACGCCCCGAACTGCAGGTCTGGGTGGTGACTGGTGATGGTGATGGGCTGGCTATTGGCGGCAACCACTTTACCCATGCACTGCGCCGCAATGTCGATATCAACATACTGCTGTTCAATAACCGCATCTATGGATTGACCAAGGGACAGTATTCACCGACCTCCGAGATCGGGGCAAGAACCAGCTCCAGTCCTGATGGCTCGATTGAAAACCCAGTGAATCCCGTTGGGTTGGCAATCGGGTCCGAGGCCAGCTTTATTGCACGTACCGTGGATGTGTTTCAGAAGCACATGTCCGGAGTACTGAGACGTTCAGCAGACCACCGCGGGGCATCCCTGGTCGAGATCGCGCAGAATTGCATCATATTCAACGATGCTACCTGGGGACACATTACCGACCCGGACAACCGCCTGGAGAACGTCCTGTACCTGGAGCACGGCAAGCCCATGCGTTTCGGAAAGCAGGGCGAGAAGGGGATACGCCTGAACGGACTCAGGCCCGAGGTGGTCCGGGTTGTAGACGTGGGCGAGGAGAACCTGCTGGTCCATGATGAGCAGGCCAGCGAGCCAACCCTGGCATATTTGCTCTCGCGCATGGGGCCGCCGGATTTTCCGACGCCGCTGGGCGTATTTCGTGCTGTAGAAAAGCCGGTTTACAGTCAACTCCTCATGGAGCAGGTGCACAACGCACAGGCTGAAAAGGCTGCTGATCTGGATGCCCTGTTTCGCCAGGGCGAGACGTGGACCGTCCCTGAACAACCTGGCGGAGGCAAACGATGAAGTGTCCATCTTGCGGTTACGAGAATCTGTCCGGAGCTGACGCCTGTGAGAATTGCGGAACCAGTCTGACACGGGAGGATGTACCACAGGCTGGGACCGAAGTCGAGCGCAGCCTGATGGAAGATCCGGTCAAGTGCCTCGATCCAATCAGACCTCTTACGGTCGATCTCATGACATCGCTGACAGAGGCAATAGAGTTGATGCGCAATCACCGAATCGGTTGCGTGCTCGTCACCGCGGCAGACGGCAGCCTGGTGGGCATTCTGACCGAACGTGACCTGTTGCAGAAAGTTGCCGGTCACAGACTTGACCTTGACCAGTGTGCGGTACAGGACTACATGACAGAGGGGCTGGAAACAAGCAAACCTGATTATCCTCTGGGCTATGCAATCCAGCGCATGATTGTCAGCGACCTGCGTTACCTGCCACTCGTCGATGAAGCCGGTCGGCCCGTTGCTATCGCATCTTCGCGAGATATTATTGACTACATCGCGACGAAATTCCGTGCTGCAGGATAGCCTGTGCATGGCGAATTACTAATCATGAAAACAAGGGAGCTTGAAAAGTCACCGGGGGAAGAGACAGGAGGTTAGCTTCTCATTAAATGTCGTGAAATGATGTGCGGGACTTTTGCGGGATTCAGTTATGCGTCGTCCTGCATTGTTAGGCAAAATGGGCAACGGGCGTTCCAGTAATCTATATTAAAAAACAATATGTTAGCGATCAGCTTGCTAACTACGAACCAGGCGGCCTAAACTGAAACCACGTGCCAATTTACACTCACCTGGATAGTATCCGGAGTGGGATACGCAGGCAGGCCGTCTCTAATACGGGTTGCATGCCCCCGCTACCAAAAATTAGCCAGTTTAAACAACAGGTTAGATATTTATTCTCTAGCCTGTTTTTCGTTTCAGAATTGTCAGTGCGGGAGTTTTGCGGTGTGGGTCTCGAATTCGTAGTTAAGCTGCTATCGGAAGCTGGACAAGCCCGCGGCAATGCGTTTGCCAGCGGTACTGCTTAAGGTCAGCTGGCCTGGTTTTGGGTTCACCACTGACTTGTGCTGGCATATCGCCTTCAAGCTTTCTCTCTAATTCAACCGCGTTCCAGAACAATGATTGACGAGGATGCGCCGAACGACATTCTTGTCGACCTGGATGCCAAACGTCTTGGAAATGATTAATGCGATCCGAGCACAACCGAATTGCCGATTGCGTCGCTTGAGTTCAACAATAGCGCGTATGAGTAGCTCGGATGGGCCTTTGGGTCCGGGCTTCGCTCTTTTCTATGCAGAGAACAGCCTACGATACTTGCGTCGCACCAGATATTGTTGGAATCTCAACCGGGGCCTAGGGATTTCGCGACAGTGGTCCGCAGGTGCACCAGTAGAATGACTATGTCCTTCATTCTTTAGCAGATTAGGGTAAGCTGACAGCAAACGTCAAGATTGCGTAATGCGCGGTTCTAAGCGCAAAATTACGAATTCAAGACGCACAGGGTGGTTATTCAACAGAGACGCTAATTGCACTATTTTTTGTAGTGCTAATTTGGATTGGCATTTGGTGTTTCGGCGCCAGTCTTAAGTTAGCGGTTTCGGGTAATAATTCTAAATCCGCCACCTACAGCGGATTGCCAGCGTGTGATATGCTAGCTAGCCAATGCCTGTTCATTGGGACTGTCTCATACGGACGTCTGGCCAGAGCGTGGACTTGAGGTGGTCATACCG
>Ga0316189_10004252_pt1 | contig 13802 bp, 12 predicted proteins | sample LowCovwburrow_MG_FD_204930 | JGI IMG/M metagenome (GOLD analysis project Ga0316189, IMG submission 204930) | Coastal sediment microbial communities from Maine, United States - Lowes Cove worm burrow | ecosystem: Environmental > Aquatic > Marine > Coastal > Sediment | place: USA: Maine...
ACCTGGTGACAGGCTACGCGACCAATAACCTCGGCGAAGCTGAGATCGGAGCGTGGGAGCTTGGATCCGGGTGCACCCAAGTGCGCGCAGCCCTCGTGCTCAACACAGGTGCGCTGCTGCTTGGGGTGTTCCAGAGCCCGCGTAAGGTATTTGCCGCGTTCGTGCGCGGACGTCAGTCTTCAAATCTATACGGCAAGCACGCGCCCGCGCTCCTCGAGCGAGAGGTCGACGACGTCGCCCGCGAACTCGGGCTCGAGCGACCGCTGGGCCCGGCAACCCTGGCCGACAAGGCCGCGTTCACAGGCTACCTGCTGGCATCCATCTCGGGGGTTGCAGCCCCGCTCGCGCTCATCGCTTGGCTGGCGCTTCGCTTCGTATGAGCATCGCCCGGCTCATGTGCATGGCGTCCTCTCGGAACGCCTGCATATCGAACGGGTTTTCGACCCGCACGCGCGCCACGAAGGCACCGCGCAGCCCCCAGAACAACATGTGACTGCGACGTTTCACGACCGCGAGCGGGCCGAGTTCAGGGTGCTGCTTGGCCATCTGCTCGGCGAACTCCACGACCATCGCATCGAAGAGTCGCTGCACGGTATCCACGCGACCCGCCGCGTCTAAAACATCGACCAACTGGCGCATGAGCTGCGGCGCGGTCACGCGGGGGTCATCGAGGAGCGCATCCATAAATGCCTCGAGGCTCTGCTCGGGAGTTTCGCCCTGGGCCTTTTGTACGGCGGCAGAGAACGCAGCGTGGTCGCCGCGGAGTGCGCGGTCGATGAGCGCACGTAGCAGAACGTCGCGCCCCGGGAAGTAGCGGTACAGCGAGCCAACGCTGACGCCCGCGACCTTGGCGATCTCGGCGACCCGCGTCTTGGACCAGCCCACGTTCTCGATGACGCGCTCGCTGGCCTCGAGCACCGCATCGGCCAAGACGCGCGACCGGGCCTGCCTGGGCTCGAGCGGCTGCTTCCCTCTACGCGCCACGGCCCGAGTCTACCGCCTCAACCGCGGCGGCATGAACCGCGGGGCAAGATCGGTCACGAGTGCGCCGGGCAGCCACGATCTAGTAGTCCTCGAAGTCGTACATGGCCGATCCCCAGTGCAATCCGACCACCAGGTGCGAAAGCCACGCGGCGTCCTTCACGGTGAACACGAGCGTCCCCTGCGGGTCGGCATCGTTGTCGAGCGTTCTGGGGTTGGCGACCTCGTCCACGAGTCGCGCCTCCACGATGGCGCCCTCGGCCTCGGCAATGAACTTGGCGTACTCGGTCGGATAGTGCTTGTGGTGGACTCCGTCCGTCAGGCTCCAGCCCGACAGCTGCTCGTCCCCCGCGCCCTCTTCGCTGAGGCGCTCGTACTCGTCTTCGGTGATCACCACCTTTTTCCCGTGGGCCAGCTCGAGCCAGGCGTCCAGCGCGTGTCGGTGCTCGTGCTGATCGGCGCGAGTCTTGGCTTGCTCGCCCGTCAACGGCTGCTTGTCCCAGAGGTACCCCATCTTCATGACCCAGTAGATCTCCACCACCGTTTGCAGCGCGATGTTCTTGGCCTCCGGCACGTCCGACTGGTCGGGGTGGCAGGCCTTGAACCGCACCTTGGCGGTGGCACCGTCGACGGCGAGGACCTGCAGCTCGAACAGCTCGGACATGGCGCGCACGGTAGCCCGAGTCGAGACGCGGGGCACCCAACGCAGAGCGGTGCGTTGGATTGGGGGCCTACGGCCGTCGGACGACCCACCACAGCGCGATCGAGCACAACAAGCTCGACGGGGCGATGGCCCAAGGCTCCTGCACAAAGACGCCAACGCCGCGCAGCGCTACGGCAAGGCCAACGACGACGAGTCGGGCCGTGGCATAGCGAGTCAGCCACACAGGAATCGCCGCGCGCCCCAGCAGCCACCGGACGGCGGGGGCCACGAGCACGACATCTGTGACGAGTAGACTCAGAGCCAGCTCATTGTCGCCGAGCTCGGGGATTGTCGAGGCGATGCCAAAGACAGCGATCGTGAATCCGGCCAATCCCACGGGCAAGCTCCAGGCGAGCAACCACGCACCCGCCAAGCGGTTCGGCCGCAGGGGCGCGTCGCCTTTGGGTCGCAGTCGCCAACCTACGAACAGCACCAGCAGACCGGCTGCAGGCGCAAACCACGATGTGAAGTTGGTCGGTTGCGTCGCGACGGTGCCCTCGCGCTCCGCCATCTGTTCGGGCGGCCCTGCGAGCGGCACCGTGCCCGTGCCGCCGCTCGGATCGGGCACACGCACCTGTTGCAAGTAGGCCCGCATCCGGTCGGGCCACATCAGCGCGTAGTGCCGCGTGATCGGCTGGTCGTGAAGTCGACCAAAGAAAACGTCGCCGAGGACCGCAGCGACGCCATCGCTGGCGAAGGTCAGCTGCTGGTAGTCCCGCACCGTCCACGGGTCGGTATCGGACAGCTGGGCGGCGATGCTCCCCCCGAGCACGTCGTCGAGCAGAGTGCGGATCTCGGTCGTGCAGGTTCGCTCGAGGTAATGGTAGGGATACTCGCGCCGATCGGGCTCGGCAGTCCGCGCGAGGTGCTCAGCCACGCGGACCGCGTCCGCGGGGGCCAGCGCCAGTTGCTGCCGATACACATCGCGATTTTCGGTCGGGCCGTACAAATCCACAAAGCTCCACAGGTCGCCCGCGATGGCCAGCCGAAACCGAGGCTGACCGAACAAGAATCGCGCCCCGAGCCACGGGTCTGTGAAGTCGGTATCGCCGTAGCCATAGACCGTCGTGGCCGACAACCCGTTGGGCCACTGCTCGACCACCGCGAGCGCAGCGTGGCCAGCCCGCGTCAAGATATGATCGCCAGGCCCGACGGTGAGCAGATCGATCCGGACGGTCGCGCTCGGTGAATCGTCCTCATCCAGCAGCGGAGCCAACTCCGGGTCAGCCGGAGCCGCGCTAGCACTTGCGGCGAGCCCGCCCGAGAGCGCAAAGCACAACCACGCGAGAATGTGGCGTAGGGGCAGGTGCAGCAGCAGGATCACGCGGGCACGAGCCTACGGTACCGGCCACCTCACCGCACGGGGCCAGAACGAATCGATTTGCGGAGGAAGGGAACCCGCCAACGCGGTCTGGTGTGTATGCCTGCATGCTGACCGCTCGCGGTGTATTTGTGTTGATCCTCGCTGCCTGCGCAGCCGAGTCGTCGCGCTCCGTCGTGCCCGTCGAGGCGCCTGCCTCCGTCGAAGGCGCAGCAAGCTGGGAGCAGCTCGCCAGCGGCCTGCCTGGGCAGTGGGTGACAACCGTCGACGGGCACACGATCGAGGTGTCGTACCGACGCACCGCCCGCGATTCCGTCTTGTTGGAGACGTGGATGGAGGGCACTCCTGCCGAGACCGTCTCGATGGTCCATCTTGATGGTCGGCGCTTGGTGTTCACGCATTACTGCGGTCAGGGGAACCAGCCCAGGCTGGCGTTGACCGCGGCGACGGGTACGCGTCATCAGTTCGAACGATTCGACGCCACGGATCTGCAGCCCGGCGAGGCTGCGCTCGAGAAACTCACGCTTGGGCTCGACGGCGATACGCTGGAGCGCGTCGAGACGTACGCAAACGAGTCGGAAACGCAGGCCACGACCATGCTCTTTCAGCGGCGGTAGCGGCACTTACGTCGAGGTCAAGATCGCGAAGGCCTGTCGAATCGGCCTGCGGCCAAGTCTCCTCCATCTGCGCGACGAGTTCGTCGTGATGGGTCCAGGCATGAGGTATCGCGCACACCCCAACGCGCCGCGGACTCATCCGCCGTCGTGGATGACAATCTGCAGATACCGGCCGTGCAAACGTTGCCGCCGATGCAATCGACTGCTTGTGCGCAGGGCGAACCGACATCTCCGTCCTCCCCTGGCTGACCGGCGGCCTCAGCCGGGCTCATGCACCGAAGCGCATGACACACCCAACCGCGCCCTGCCGCGTCACTCTCGGCTGCGCAGTCGGAGTCCTCGGTGCAACCTTGGCAGGCCCCGGCAACGCACACTTCTCGGTGCTCTGGCCTGCAGTGTTTATCCTGCTTGCACGACGGATAGCGCCCAGGTTCGCAGCCCAGTGCCGTTAGCAACCACGCTCCCGCGACCACGGAGAGCGCGCCGTGCCATCGGGCTGCGCGCGTCACCGATTGCATCCGCTCGGCTCCCCCTCACGGCATGCGCGCTCGAACAGGTCGGCGGCGCGGCGCTTGTCCTTCGGGCTCGCGTCGTTCTCCTCGCCCAACAGCATCTCCCCCAGGGTCACACAGCCGGTCAAGAAACCGAGGGAGCAGGAGCGCTCGAGCAAGGCGACGGCTCTCTCCGCGTCTCTGTGAACAGAGGGCGGGTCTCCGTGTCGGTACGCGCTCGCGAGCATGGCGCAGCTCAAGCCACCGCCCGCATCACAAGCGCGTCGCATGATCTTGATGGAGCGCGGGCGATCGGGAGGAATCCCGTCGTCTCGGCGGTACATCGCCGCCAGCGCGGCGCATGCAAACAGCTCCCCGCCGTCGCAAGCCTGGCTGTAGTACTCGACGGCGAGCGCGGGGTTCTCCCCTGTCCCGCGTCCCGCCTCGTAGCAAAACCCTAACGCTTCGCAGCCGACCATGTGACCGCCCGCGCACGCTTGTTGGAGGAACGCGAAGGCGCGAGTCTCATCCTTGGGAACCCCCAAGCCCTCGGAGTACAGATACGCCAGATTGGAGCAGTCCGGCCCCGACCCCGCCGCGCACGCCCGACGATAGGCCTCGAGATGTTCGGGCTTCGCGTCCGTCGGTGCGGCAGTCGCAGGCTCCGGGGCCGTGTCGTCGCCAGAGGAGACACCCGGTTGGGTCGTCCCTGGAACGGTTGATTCGGATTTCGACTCCGATTCGGGCTTGGGCTCGGGCTCGGGCTCGGGTTTGGGCTCCGATGGGGCCGACTCCGCTCCTTGCGGCGATTCGGGGCGAACATCCGAGGCGGCCTGCGGGCCACGACAAGACGCCGCAACAAGCAGCGTCAGGGGCCACCGAGTGCGCCCGCACAACGCCCCGAGCTTCAGCGCCACAGCGCAACGATAGCACCCAGCGCTGGCCGCGATGGGAGCGAGGGCCGTGGGCGTGGTACGCGGCACGGCCTCCGACCGTATGATCACCATTGATGGATGTCCTCGCCCGCTGCGACGAACGCGTCATCGTCCGCGTTGGCGACAATACCGTCGCCATGGTGAGGCTCGTGGACACGCTCTCGGTCCGGCGGCGCAAGCTCTACGGCGAGCCCGACATCGACAACGTCGTCACCCTCGACTGCGATGTCAGCGAGTTATCGATCCATCCGTGCAGGGGAAGCTCGTGCCCGAACTTCGGACCCCGCGGCCGGCCGCCCGGCGGCGAAGACTTGTTCCAGCAGCTTGCGCTGTCGGAAGGCGACTACCCGTGGAGGGGTCACACCCTGGGCTGGTATTGCATGGATTGCTCGATGCCCCCGCGCTGAGTGTCCAGCACCCGCATGGGCGCCCGCGTCAGGCGAGCGACCTCAACCGCCCCAAAGACGAATGACGTCCTCGGGCGTCTCGGCCGCATGAATCTCGCTCCACGCCCCGTGGTCGAGCCCCATCACGGCGGGTCGAGACCGGCTGCAGTGCCGCGACCAGGTGCTGAGGGTGTACGCACCCGTGTCTCGAATGACGACAAGGTCGCCGGGCTCGATCGCCGGAAGCTGGAGATCGCGACCGATCAAGTCGCCTCCGAAACACAGCGGCCCTCCAACATCCGTGGCCTGCAGCGCGCCCGTCTTGATGTGGCCATCGCGATCCAGGACGACCAACTCGTGATGCCAATCCTCGGGGTTGTAGACCGGCCGCATGAGGAAGTCCGCGCCCAGATGGACCACGGCAAGCGTGGAGTCCCCCTGGGGCTTGACGTACTCCACCCGGCTGATCGCGAACCCGGCGTTGGCTTGGACGCTGCGGCCGAACTCGGTCGCCAGCTTCCAACGCCCCTCGAAGAGCGCAGGGACCTGGGTGCGCAGCGCGTCGGCGTACGCTTCGAGGGTCGGAGGCGTGTCCGTATCGCGATACGCCACCGGAAGCCCGCCCCCGATGTCGAGGTTGACGAGCTGCCCAGGGGCGACGCGCTCGATGGCCTCGGCGAGCTCCACGACACGCTGGGCGCCCGTCACAAGCTGCTCGAGGGAGCACCCCTGGGAGCCGACGTGCACGTGCAGACCGTTGAGCCACGAGTGTCGGGCGTAGGTTTCGAGGATCTCGGACTGCGTCTCGGCGAGGCGCTCGCCCATCTTGGAGGCGCGATGGCCGACAGAAGTCGTGCCGATCGTTCCCGCGCCCACCTCTGGGTTGACGCGCAGGCCAACAACGCCCCGCGGCGCAGCCTCGGCCTCGGCGATAATCGCAGCGATCCGGTCGAGTTCGGCGAAGTTGTCGGCGTTGAGCCACGCCCCCATGCGCAGCGTGCCGCGAAGCTCCTCGATCGTCTTGGCCGGAGAATCGAACACGATGGACTCGGCCTCGCAGCCTGCGGCTCGCGAGCACGCGACCTCAGGAAACGACGCGCACTCGAGCCCCGCCCCAGCCTCAACACAAGCGCGAAGTACCGAGATCAACGGGTTGGCCTTCACCGCGACCGCGTGGAGCGTCGAGGGTGGGAATGCTGCCCGTAGCGCTGAGATCCGGGCACGGACCCGGTCCAGGTCGTGGACCAGCAATGCGGGCTCGACCTGGAGTCGCCCCGCGGCCAAGACCGCCTGCACATGTCCCGCAATCTCCGGCACGGACATGCGGATCGACGGCCGCGCGCTCACGCCGCTTCCTCCTCAGCCCCGGCTGCGGTCGCGTAGTGCTCGCTGAGTTGCTCGAGCTTGCGTCGCAAGCAGAGGAGCCGCTCACGCATCCACGCCAGCCGCTCAACGAGCGTGTCTCCAATCTCCGTGTCGGTCGCGAGACGGACCACGAGGGGCGCCCCGATGGCGATGCGAAGCACGGCTCGGCCAAGCGCCGCACTGACCGTGACGGGCTGGCCGAGATGAAAGCGCTCATCGAGCGCGTGACCATCGATGCCAGGCACAAGGTCAGCGACCGCCCGATTGCACCAGTCGTGGATCCGGCTCAGTCGCTTGGCGCTCAGCGAGGTCTCGGGGCCCTCATGGCTCGCGTGCACGTAGAACGGAAAAACGGTTCGTCTCGACTCGAGCGGGTGCTCGCGCTGGTCGGTGTCGAGCACAGGATCGACGGTTGCGAGGGTCAGGTAGGGCGATGCACCCAAAACCTCGGACACGACCGCTTCGAAGCCGCTGAGCACATCGTGCCGCGTCTCGACCGGCAGGTCGTAGTAGGCCTCCATCTCGGACAACGCGGCCGCCCACCGAACGAGCAAGCCCACGTTGGGTGCGTCGTCCAGATCCTTTCGCGCGCGGCTCCACTCGACAGGGAGTTCACTGGCGGTGAAGTAGTCGCCGAGACCCACGGGCATCGACTTGGCCCCCATCGCATCCGGGTGGCGTTCCGGCGGCAGCAGCAGGCCGCCCGAGAATGGGGGCCCGCCGAAGAACTTTGAGCCGGTGAACAGCACGATGTAGCCAGCGCTGAGCGCTTCACGAAGGCGAGAACGGCTCAGTCGGCCCTGCGCTGCGTCGACCACAACAGAGATTTGGTCGTGGCCGTACTCGGCGACAAGTCGGCGCACCGCGTCGGCGCTGGGCACGTGCGCTCCGGTCTTGCTGTGCGCAACGTGATGCAGGAGCACACGCTCTCCCCGAGCGATCGCAGCCCGCACCGTCTCCACTGTAGTGGCGTCAAACTCGTCGGCGCTCACGAGGGCGCCATCGCGGCCGCGGACGGCAATCGTCTCCAGCCGCACCAACGAGGTCAGGTCTTGGGCGACGGGGTCACCCGCAAGGACTTCTCCGCCATGGGGGGTATGCGAGTTGAAGTGACGCACGCCCGCAGCTAACACTGTTCCGCTGCCGACCTCGGCTGGAGCGACCACGATGTTGCACAGGGGTCGTTTGCAGTCGCGCGCGGCGAGCCACGTGGCGATCATCTCCGCGTCGGTGCCCGAGGGCGTCAAGACGATGCGCGCACCCGGCACACGATCCACGGTCAGCAAGTCGGCGAGTTGGATCCGCATGCGCTGGGCCAGCGCCTCGGCGACCTCCGTCAGCGTCCCGCTCTCGCTCGCGGCGTTGAGCGAGCGTGCAACCGTGCACGCGCGCGCCATCCCGCGGCGACTCGGCGAAGAACCCGTGCACGATCCCAGCGACAGCACGTCGGTGGGCTGGGGTGCACACCCGTAGCGATTCAATCCGGTGCTCGGGTCGAGACGAATCCTCGAGTCTCCCCCTGCTACGAGCACCTCGTTTGTAGAGCTGCCAGGTTCGGCATCGTCGGTCGGTTCGTCAGATCTCGCCATCCGTCGCGCAGCATAGCCCCCCGGTCCGCGCGGTTCGGCGAGAACGGCCTGCGCAGGCCCGCAGAGCGACGACTCGGACGTTCGGGTGGCGCACTATCCCGCCATCGAGCGTTGATCGAGCGATCTCTGGATTCAAATCGCTCATCGCTCTAGGCTGCGCGCCGTGCCCCCCAAGCCCCCAACCCTCCGCCCCAAACGACTCGTCTTCGCCCTCCTGGCGTGCGCCGCGTGCGACGCAGGAGACATGGTCGAAATCTCGAGCGGGTTCGATCTACTGCCCCTCGCCCGCCCCGCGCTGGCAAACGATGGCACCGTCGTCGCAGCCACGCCCGACCAGCTCATCGTGGGCGACGGCACCGCGCCGACGACCAGTATCGATCTGACCGCAGACGATTTGTTTTTCACCGCCGTCAGCCGACGCAAGCGGATCCAAGTGCGCGACGAAGGCGAGCTCGTGTTCTTGGCCGGGCGCGCGGGCGCGATGGGGGCGTGCCCTCTGTACTCCGGTGTCTACGAGACCACATCGATGGGGGGCGCGATCGCCCCAGCCCACGAGACCTGTCCGTCGGTCTCTCCGGGGCCAGCACTCGGATCGAGCCTCGGCATGTCGACCAACGGCACGGTCGCCTTCTCGGACATTCGTGATGGCTCAGGAGCCATCTATCGCTACGCGGTCGGTGCAACGCCCGAGGTCTTGCGCACGGGTTCAGGCGAGTTCTTCAACTTCGGTGGCCTCGACGTCAACGACGCCGGTCAGGTACCGATTCAGATGGAGTACTTCGACGGTTTCTCGGGCGGGCTGATGCGCGGCGTGCTCGTCTTCGAGACGGTCGAGCAGGCCAAGCTCGACACCAACACTGCGGTCGAGAAGCTGAACATCGGCAATCAACCGCAGCTGGCAATCAACGATCTCGGCACGGTCGCGCTGGCGTCGAACAGCAACTTCTCGTTCATGCTCGATGGCGCGATGTACAACTTCGACGCTGGGGTTTACCTGTCGGTCCCCACCCTGTTCAACAGCCCGAAGATGCTCACGCCGGTCGCGACGATGGCGGACGGCTACTGTCACTTCGGCGCCATCGACATCAACGACGCGGGGTCGGTCGTCTTCGAGGCTCGCCTCGGCGCCCCCGGGTGCGGCAGCGGCCCATACGACGGTCTGTTCGAAGGCTCGGATCCCGTGGCCGACGTCGTGGTCGAACGTGGCGACGACAAGCTCGTGAACCATCAGTTCTTCGACAGCGTGCACCTGGGCGAGATCAACGACACGGGGCAGATCTCGTTTGCGACGACGTACAGCGAGCCGCTGGTCGAACCGATCAAGATCTGGCGCTTCGATCCGTAGCCGCGGTTCAGAGCATGCCCTTGGTCCCGATGCGCCAGCGCACCCGCACAATGCATAGCGGGATGATCACCCCGCGATAGCCAAGCTGCTTGCGCAGGACCTTGACGGCCTCTTTGAGCGTCGCGCCCGAGCCAATGTAGTCGTCGACCAAGAGCAGGGCACCGGACGACGCGCCGAGTGCCGCGCCGCCAGCCATGGTTCCCGCAACGTTGTCGCGGCGCTGGTCGTTGTTGAGCAGCTGCCCCTGTCGCGCCTCGGGTTCGTTGGCGTACCGCAACGCATCGACGCGTGCGGGGCAATCGAGCTGCTCGGCCAGCCACTGCACGGTCGCGTCTCGTTGCAACCAAGATCGGGACGGCACCGCAACGACCGCGCCAAACGGCCCTCGGCTGGCCAGCGACGCGACGTGGCGCTTGAGCGCCTCCCACGTCGAGTCCGGCAGCGGATTCTCGGTCGCGCGCCCCCGCATGAACTCGCGAAACCCTGGCCCGTTCATTGGGCCATCGAAGAGCGCAGAACCATCGGCGTACTCAGGGCGGCGCGCGCCCGCGATATTCACCGTGCGAGAGTCGAGCCATCCCTGTACCGAGGGCGCCTCGCCCTCTCTCTCCGCGGACGATGTGCCAGAGAAAGCCTCCGGGACACACAAGTCACAGCGACCGCACGCTCGTGCGACGTCGTCGCCCAAGGCCTGGCGGAGCCGTTGCATGCGGCAGTCCGATTCACCCCGCGCGTACGCCAGCATCGACTCGAGCTCGCGCGTTCGAACATCCAGCTGACGCTCGTAGCGCGTCAGCTGAGCCTCGCCCTGCGCCTCACCGACGATGTAGACCTGCTGCCGCCCCGAGCGTTGCTTGACGACAAACCCTTGCTCGATGAGCTCGGCGAGCACGACCGCAACCCGCGTCGGATGCAAGCCCGTCCTCGCCTTGATCGCGGACAAGGTCGGCGGGTCGTCGCCCGCGTGCTGCACTTTCCCGTGAACCAAGCGGAAGTCGTCTAGGGTCGGCTGGGCGGAGTTGATGAAGTAGTCCTGGACCTTGCGGTCCAGCTCGTCGAACAGCAACGTTCCCGCCGCATCCACACCGTCACGACCCGCACGCCCGACCTCCTGGTAGTAGGCGGTAATCGAGCCCGGGAGGTCCACGTGCACGATGAACCGGATGTTCGGCTTGTCGATGCCCATGCCCAGCGCGTTGGTCGCCGCGATCACGGGAATCTCATCGGCGACAAACGCCTCTTGCAGCGCCCGCTTGCGCTCCGGATCCAACCCCGCGTGGTAGGCCGTGACGGGGATCCCCTGGCTCGTCGCGTACTCCGCGACGAGTTCGGTTTGGTCCCGCGTGGCGCAATACAAAATGCCGCTGCCCTCGGCATCCCGTAGCAACGCACACAAGCGATCGAGCTTCTCGGCCAATCCGTTGACCGCGGTCACGCCGAGCGCCAAGTTGGGGCGGTCCATGCCCTGCCGCTGAACCGTCAGAGGATGACCGCCCGACCCGAGCAACTCGGCGATGTCCGACTCGGTGCGCGCATCGGCCGTGGCCGTCAGCGCGAGTACCCGCAAGTCCGCACGGTTGGCCGAGAAACGGGAGACGGCGTCCACGATCCTCCGGTACGACGGTCGGAAGTCGTGCCCCCACGTCGACACGCAGTGGGCCTCGTCCACAACGAGCAGCGCGACATCCAGCGTGAGCAGAAACTCGAGCGTGATGACGTTGTCGAGCCGCTCGGGCGAGATGAACAAGATCTGAACGTCGCCCGCGCGCACGCGCTCGACCACGCCGTCGTTCGTGGACTCGTCCTGGTCGGAGTTGATCGACGCCGCGGAGACGTCGAATCGCTCGACGAGATGACGGATCTGATCGCGCATCAGCGCCAGCAACGGCGAGACCACGATCGTCAGCCCAGGGAGAAGCGTCGCGGGGAGCTGATACAGCAGCGACTTGCCGTGCCCCGTGGGCTGGATGCACAGCAAGCGCCCCTGGTTGAGTAGGGCGGTAATCGCTTTGAGTTGACCGGGCCGGAACTCGGTGAATCCAAATCGTTCCCGGAGGGCGGTATGCAACTCGGCTTCGGACGGGATATCGATCGACAAACGGCGGCCTCGCGCCCCTGCATACCCTACTTTGGCTCGGTCGACCGGCTCGAGCGGCTCACTACGGCAGCTGCAGGTCGGCGGTGACCGCCCAATGGTCGGAGATCGGGAGATCGTTGTCCCCGTAGGACCACAGGTCTGCGCTCCACGTGGTCGTGGACCATTCCGCCCCCGCGGTGAAGATATGATCGATGAGCACAGACGGGTCGTACCGTGGCGCCGGCTCTTCGTTGCTGTCGACGCTCCAAGCCTCCGCGCTCTGGAACGCATCGGAGAACCCACCCGCGCCCGTGAGGATCCCGTAGGCTTCGCTGTCGGGCCGCGCGTTGAAGTCGCCGACCATCACGACGGGGAGCGTCTGAGCAAACGGGGCCGTCCGATCGAGCACCAGCGGGGCGCTCAGCGTCTGACTCGGCGCATTGTTATCGAAGTGCGTGGTGGCAAAGTACAACTGCGCGTCGTCGTCCACGCGGCGAAACACCGCCCACGTCACCAGGCGAGCGAGCTGAAAGGTATCGATGAACCCGGTGGACCGCGGCACGTCGGGCGTGGGGCTCAGCCAATAAAACCCGTGCTCCATCGGCTCGAACATGGACTCGCGATACAGGATCGTTGCGTCCGGGTACGCGCTTCGCTGACCCGCGTTGTATGCGATCGCGGCGTAGCCGGGCGCGACCGCCAACACCTGCTCCATCTCACTGTCGAAGACAAGCTCCTGAAGTCCGATGAGGTCGGGGTCGTGCCGGACTATCGTGTCGCCTATCCACGGCACCCGGTCTTCCCAGGGATCGAATGTCCCGTCGCAGATGGAGCACAGGATGTTGAAGGTCATGACCCGCAAATCCCCCGAGAACGGCACGACGTCCCCTTCGGTGTCTGCCCCCGTCTCGTCGGGCTCGGTTGCGGCTGACGTGCTGGACGACCCGCCAGAGCCGCTCGCGCCCGTGGTTGTCCCGCCACTCGACGATGTTGGCTCCCCGCAGGCGATCATCACGACCAAGAACGCGACGCAGGGGGGCGTACGCGCGGCTGTGAAGCGAGCCTTCAAGCCAACGACCGTACCACGCAAGTTCGGGTCACTTGTCACGACCGACCTGCGACGGCAAAGTGCGGCTTGCGATGGAATACCGCATCGAGGACGACTTTGACGTTTCGGCCGACCACTACTGGGAGGTCTTCTTCTCCGAAGAATGCGGCAAGCCCATGTGGGACGCACTCGACATCGACCACAAGATGCTGTCGTTCGAGCGCGAAGGCGAGGGCGAGTCGCTCGTCATCCGCCGCAAACAACAGCTCACGCCGCGCCGCGAAGTTCCCGCGCTGATCGCAAAATTCGTCAAAGGGGCGATCACATACCGCGAGGAGAACGTGTTCGTGAAGGCGAAGAACGCGATGGAGACGGTGACGATCTCCAACATCCTGCCGGACAAGATCGTGAACACGGGCGTGTACCGACTGGAGCCGCTGGGGCCCAACAAGTGCCGTCGAATCTGGGACGGCGTCTGCAAGTGCAAGGTCCCGCTCGTCGGCGGCAAGGTCGAAAAGATGCTGGTGCAGGAGGTTCGCGAGAGCTACCGCCGCGCGACCGATTTCATCCGCCAGTGGCACGTCGACCACCCCGCCTGATCGCAGGCTGACCCCGCGGGCCTCAACGCGCCGCGAGGATGGCGTCGACCACGGCCACGACCCCATCGACCCGCGGGACGTCGGTCGCACGCCCTTCGCTGTGCCCGTGCGGGTCCACCAGCGCCACGCGCACTCCCGCCGCGCGCCCGCCATCGACATCGGTCGCGATGGAGTCGCCCAAGTGCAGCGCCTGCTCCGCCCTGACGCCGAAATGACCGAGCGTGTGGGCAAAGATCCGCGGGTCCGGCTTGGCAATGCCGAGCACGCCGCTGTCGACGACAAGATCAAACGCCCCTGCGAGCCCCACCCGCGCAAACAGTGCGTTGAGCTGGCCCTCCGAGTTGC
>Ga0316189_10004253_pt1 | contig 13801 bp, 6 predicted proteins | sample LowCovwburrow_MG_FD_204930 | JGI IMG/M metagenome (GOLD analysis project Ga0316189, IMG submission 204930) | Coastal sediment microbial communities from Maine, United States - Lowes Cove worm burrow | ecosystem: Environmental > Aquatic > Marine > Coastal > Sediment | place: USA: Maine...
TGCCCGTTCCTGGATGACAGGCGAGTAAAAGGCTTCCTGTGCCGGATCGGTGCAGCACTTGCTGAATACATCGCCGGTGGCTCCCCGGGACTGCGCCGTTAAGGTAGCCTGCCTGGCCTGTTCCCGGCACCGGGTGTCGAAAGGGTTTACCCCGGCAGCCTGGCACTGCAGGGTACTCCAGCGGCAGGTCGGGTTTTCCAGCAGCCTCACATAGTAAAAAGCGTCCTGTGAGGCATCGAAGCCCGGGTCCTGCCAGACGCGACAGGACTGCTGCATGCCCCGGCCCAACCGGGCGCAGGATTGCTGATCTACACCGGCGCCGTTGTTCCCGTCGCCATCGATATCGAATACTCGCTCATGGGTTTCCCCGGAAGCGTCTACCCAGCCCTTGATAATTTGTACCCGTTGCAGATCGGTGCCCGGGTTGTCCAGGGTGCCGGCGTCCTTTTGCGCGCTGACCAGGAACCGCGGTGCGGCGCCATCCGCCAGCGCACTGATGGCGCCCCCCATGGGCACGCCCTGGGAGTAGGCGGCGGCGATCATGTCCGGCTGCTCGCACAGCTCAGGATCCAGGTCTCCGGCGAAAAATCGCAGGGTAGGGCGGGTGCCGCTGGTGGCGTAGGTTTCCTTGCGCCGTATCGCGGCAAAAATACTGTCCCTGGAATTTTCCTCGGCCCACACTACCGCGTGACCGCCGGGGTTGGAGTAGAAGTGGTCCTGTACATTATTGTACTGGGCATCGCGACGACCCAGGTGCCCGACATAGTTGTCTTCTTCCGCGCTACCCGGGGCGGCGCTGTGGGTGTCGGTACTACCGATAAAACCCATCACGAAAGGGTTGCGCCCGAATTTGTCCTGCAGCACCAGGCCATCCTTGAGCGCGTTGCGCACCATATTGCGGCGGGCGAACTGTTCCAGGGGTACCGCATCGGCTCGGTCGGTGCGCACCTCACCGTGCACTGAACCCAGCATGTTCAGGTTGTCTGCCGCTATTTGCTCGAAGTCACAGGCTTCGTCGGTGGTATCCAGACCCATGCCACGCAGTCGGTCATAGCGACACTCGGAAGCGCCCTTGTGCTGCACCAGTTCAACTACGGGTTCGAAGAACAGCCGGTTTTCCAGTTCTTCCTCATTGCCGGGATCGTTGAACATACGCCCGCCAGACAGATTGGAGTTGTGGGGAATGGCCATAACATCGCAGCCGTTGTCCAGGTCAGTGCAACGCTCACGCAATTGACGCCACAGGCTGGGGAAACTTTCGTACAGCGTGTCGTAGACCGTCACCGGGCTATCCGCCACTTGATCGTTACGGAAGATCACATTGCGGTGCATATTGTTCTGGTCAAAAGCCTCGGTGTATTCATAGGCCACGAAGGTGGTAAACGCACATTCGGCAGAGCGATCATAGTTGTCCTCTGCCGCCTGTTGGGTTTTTTGCCAGGTATCATTATCTGCCTGGTCACAGTCGGACAGGCTGCAGGCAAAAGACCTGGACGGGGGATCCTCCAGTTGGCCACCCAGGTCCGTCCACCAGGTCGCCGCCAGCAGCTGCACCCAGATATTTTGTGCCCGGGTCATCGTGCAGTGGGGCCACCAGTAGCCCAGCTTGCTGGCGTCCCGGGTGCAGATATTGATCTGGCCGAAGAACTCCGCGTGGTCGGTAACCGCAGTGAAATCCAGCGTTCGGCCTATTTTGGCACTAACTGTTTGCTCGCCGTTGGCGTCCGGCAGGACGATGGCCTCGCCCCGGGCGTAGCGGTAGGCATCCCAGGGATCGCGACGCTGGCTGGAGAGGTAGGAGTCAAAGGAATAGCTGGTGTGCACGTGCAGGTCACCGAACAGCGGCCGCCGTCCGGGTGAGTAATCTGCACAGGGCGCGCGCTGTTCAGTGCGCTCGAAACCCGGGCTGTTGGTGTCGTTTGTCTGGGCGCTAGTATTGCCCGCCAACAGCGACAGTAGTGGCAAGGCACCGAGAAAAAGCCGGCTTGCAATAATATTTATAGCTGAAATATGTGGCCTTCAGGCGGTTTCCAGTTTTTGCACCAGATGCCGGGCATCCAGTATCGCCCCATCAATATACCCCACCTCGCGGCAATCGCCGATACGGTGAACTGTTGCAGAACGCGAGGCCAGCTGCCCTTGCAGCGTGTTATCGCCCTCAGCTCCCATGGCGATGATGACTTGCTGGCAGTCTGCGGCCTGGGGCTCGCCCTGCAGTTCATAAAGCACCTGCCTGTCGGTAATGGCGCTGACGGTAGCGCCTTTATGGATAGCTACCCCATGGGCCTTCAGCGTGTGCAGTACCCGGGCGCGGCGCACGATAGCCAACTCTGCACCCAGGGAAGTCCCGGGTTCGAGTATGGTCACCTTGCGTCCCCGCTCGACCAGGTATTCCGCCAGTTCCAGGCCCACCAGGCCGCCGCCGATGACGACCACCTCCCGTTTGATGGGCATCCAGATTTTACTCAGGAAACGCAGCAGGGTGATACTGCGCAACAGCTGGCTGATGCGCCCGGCAAATAACACCAGGCGATGGAAAGGGTGAAGCTTGGCGATGGCTGCCGGGTCATTGCCGAACAACACACCGCGCAACTGGTCGCCATCGAAAACGTGGCGTTGTTCCTTGCCCGGTATGGGGGGCGCCTGGCGCAGTGCGCCGGTGGCCAGGATAATGTGATCGGCGCCCTCGGCGCTTATGTTGTCCACCGTGGCGGTCTTACCCAGTTGCAGATCGATGGGCAGTGCCTTGACCGCCTGGCCCAGATAGCCTATCAGACGTTCGTTGGGTTCATAGGCCAGGGCGGCGATGCGCGCGGTGCCGCCCAGGTCTTTGTCTTTTTCCCACAGGCTCACCCGGTGGCCTTGTTCCGCCAGCATGCGCGCGGCTTCCATGCCACCCGGGCCGGCGCCAATCACCAGTATTTTTTTGCTGTCGCCGTCGCGGGCAATGATGTCGCCCTCGTATTCCCTACCCATGTTGTGATTCACGGCACAGCACATCGGTTGATTGATAAATATCTGGCTGACGCAGATATAGCAGTAAATACAGGGGCGAATGGATTCCGGCACGCCCGCCGCCAGCTTGTTCGGCAGCTCCGGGTCCGCCAGTAGTTTGCGGCCCATGGCCAGGAAATCGAAATCACCTTGCGCGATATGGCGCTCGCCAGCCTCGGGTTCTATGCGCCCGACACCAATGACGGGAATGCTCACGGCGTGTGTCACGGACTTTGCGAACTCGACAAAGCCTCCGGGCTGGTGCACCAGGGGCGCCTCGGTAAAGGCGATAGCATGAGCCGTATTGCCGTAAGCGCTGACATCGATGGCATCGGCGCCGGCCTGCTCACACAGCGCGGCGGTGCGCACGCAGTCTTGCGGGCGTATGCCGCCTTCAATGCGGTATTCCATCGCATCCAGGCGCACCAGGATGGGAAAGTCCGGTGACGTCACTTCACGCATGGCCCGAATCACTTCCAGCAGAAAGCGCGCCCGGTTTTCCGCTGAACCGCCATACTCGTCAACACGCTGGTTGGTGTAGGGGGAGAGAAAACTGGCCAGCAGATAGCCGTGGCCCGCGTGGATTTCCACGCCGTCCATCCCCGCGCGTTGTGCACGTGACGCCGCCGCTGCAAACTGCTGTACCGTCTCGGCGATATGTTGTGCATTCATTTCATAATACTGGGGCCCCTTGCCATCGGGTCCCGCGGACTTCACGAAGTGGCCGATTTCCTCCCGGGTCAGCACATGAAACATGTCGCTGCCGCCAGGTTTTATCAGCGAGGGCAGGGGAATAGGGCGCCCGGCTGCGGTATCTTCCTGCGCCAGTTTGCCGCCGTGGTTTAACTGGGCCACGATTTTTGCGCCGTGTTGCTGTACCCGCTGTGCCAGTTCGCTAAGCCCGGGGATGAATTCGTCCCGGGAAAAGGCCAATGTATTGGGCATGGTCGAGCCATTGGGAAAGCAAGCCGCCGAAGTCTCCAGGATCAGCAAGCCGGCGCCCCCCCTGGCACGGGCCTCGTAATAAGCGATCAGGCGCTCGTTACAGTGGCCACTGGCATCCGCAAAGTTGGAGCCCATGGCGGCCAGCACAATACGGTTTCGTAGTTGCAGACTGCCAATGGACCCTGGAGACAGCAGTTTCTGATATTTTGACGACATGTGTTTTATCCTGTTGCGCCGTGTGCGCAATCGCAGAACAAACCCTCGGGGAAAAAAAACCCGGGACTGGCCCGGGTCAACATGGTGCTGGATTCAGTGCTCTTTAGAAGCTGTAACCTACGGATACAGCCCAGGTGCGAGGAGCGGTATACCCTGCGCCTGCCACGATACCAATATCGAAGCTGTTCACAATCTCGCGCTCATCGTTCAGGTTCTTACCCTCTACAGCAACGCGCCAGGCCTCATCATTGCTACGCCAGGCCAGGGATGCGTTCCAGAGGTAGTAGGCATCTGCCTGCTGCGCCGTTTTAATCGGGTTGGTCGTGTCGATAGGCGAGTTGGTATACATGTCATCCTGGTAGGAGACGTCGGTACTCGCAGTCAGGCCGCCCACTCTTCCCAGGGAAAAGTCATAGGTCGCGCGCACTTGGCCAGTCCATTCCGGTGAGTAGCCCAGTTCCGTAGTGTCGGCAAGATCAATCTTGTTGCCGTCGTCGTCAAAGCTTTTGAACTCGTCCACGTCGCTGTCCAGGTAGCCGACGTTAAAGTTGAGCAGCAATCCGTCGAGTGGTGTCAGCCAGGTCATCTCGAACTCACCGCCCCATTGGGTGACTTTACCGACGTTGGAGGTGAGACGCGTCAGGTCACTCCCCTCGAGCACGATAGTGGCCAGTTGTTTGTCCTTGTAGTCATTGTAGAAAAATTCGGTATTCAGGCGCAGTGTGTTGTCCAGCAAGGTGCTTTTGTAGCCCAGTGAATAGGTGGTGACGGTTTCCGGGTCATAGGCAGTGACGTTACCTCCGCTGTTATTAAAACCGCCCGATTTAAAACCAGTCGAGACGCCGCCGTACACCATTGAATCATCGTTCAAGTCATACCTGAGTCGGGCGCTGGGAGTAAATTCATCCCAGTCATCGTCATTTTTGGCATCTTCCGGTGCTGTGAATTCGAAATAACGGGGATTGAGCCAGCCGCCAAACAGAGGGCTTGCCTCAACTATCTCTTCCTGGCCCGGCTTGATAGCCAGTGGTAAACCAGGGATTGCAGGTGTCAGTGCCAGGGCATAGAACCCCTGTGTTACCGTTGCTTTCTGGTCTATATCTTTTTCATCCCGGGTATAGCGTCCACCCAGGGAGAGCTGCCAGTTTTCGGCAAAGTCCCAGTCCACATTGCCGTAGGCAGAGTAGGACTTGTTTGGCCGGTCATCCTTGGTATACGTTTTTTCGTTAAATTGTACGGCACGCAGGCGCACGGTCTGCAAGGTAGTATCATTGTCTACTGAGCGATCGCCATCGAGGTAATACAAACCCATGACCGCCTGGATGGAATCCCCGCTGAAGTTCAGCTGCAATTCCTGGCTATTGTCATCAGACTCAAGGTTTTTACGCAGGGTGTTGATCCACACCTGCTCGCTGCCATCGAAGTCGAATGGCTGTGTATTCTCCATATGGCGCAGTGCCGTAACCGACTTCAGCTGCCACTGGTCGTTCAGGTCCCACATTACCGTGGCCGCGAAATTGATCTGCTCAATTTCGTATTCATCGTAGCCATTGACAAAGCCGCTGGACACATCGTCTTCGTCATTGGGAAAGCTGGTGTCGTTTGGTGTGTCGAGGACGGCGGTTCCGGGACCGAATAACAGGTTGGCGGTGGTGGTAACTGCGTTGATGCCGACGATAGCGCCCTCATCCAGCGCAATTCTGCCGGGAATGGGTGGCAGTGAGCTGTCCTTGCTGTAGTCAGCAGCCAGTTTAATCTTCAGGGTATCAGTGGGCGTCCACATCAGGGTGCCGCGAACTGCGCCTGTTTCGGCGTCCCAGGGATCATCGCTACCGGCGAAACTGTTATCCTGATAGCCATCGCGTTCCTTGTAGGAAAAAGCGATGTCGCCGTAGAGCGTGTTGTCTACCAGCGGGCCTGAAGTACGTCCCTTGATGCGGAAGTATTCGTCACTACCCGCCTTGACCTCAAGATTACCCTCGAGCTCGTCGCCCGGCTCCCGGGTGATATATTTTATTGCGCCGCCGATGGTGTTGCGGCCATAGAGGTGGCCCTGGGGGCCTTTCAGTACTTCTATACGTTCCACATCAAAAACTTCCAATATCGAGCCGGAGGTGCGATTGAGGTAGACGTCATCCACGTACATACCCACACCCTGCTCCAGTCCCTGGTCGTTGCCGATACCGCGTATGAACACGGAAATGGCGCCGCCAACCAGGCCGCTGGTCTCATTCATGATCAGGTTGGGGGTCATGCGCCCGACTTCCGTAATCTCGTCGATACTAAAGGTCTGCAACTCCTGGCTGGAGAATGCCGACACGGCCATCGGTACGTCCTGCAGGTCCTCAGAGCGCTTTCGGGCGGTGACAACGACTTCCTCGAGCACTGCGCTCTGCGCCAGGGCGACATCTGCTGCGAGCAGCGAAGTGGCCATGGCTACAGCGGTGCAAAGTTTATTCTTTATCGGATTTAAACGCATGAGGTGCCTCCCGGCGGCAACAGATTATTAATATGGATGGTGCTTATTCAAATACCACGAATAGCATACCTCGCCCTCGGAATGGTTAAATGACCTGTTCAGTCACTCTTGTTAGCATTAGAGTTCGACAGTGACATCGCGGGGGAGGAGTGCCGGTACTGCCATCAGGTACCTTGCACAGTCAGTAGCGCTGACAGGCATCCCGCGGTGGTCGCTTTGCTGTGGCAGGTAGTGAAGGTTAATCAATTCACGCCGGTGGTCGCTGGCGCTGTGTCGGGACAAAAGTTGTCTTTCGAGCCAGGACAATCTGTTGTCGATTCGCAAGCTGCGCTAAAGGCAAAGATAGCCTTTTCCCCAAACAACTGGGTATACGCCTGGCAGATGCCAGCCTGGCCCCCCAGACCGGCTTTGTCCGCGGCCAGTTCACGAAACACACGCTCGCGTGTCCACAGGCCCTCCTGGAGGCCGATGGCCTGGGGCACCGGAGTGTCAAGTACCAGGTAGCGGCCCTGCGCAGTCCATGGGGACCAGTTTGGTAGATTTTCCTTGCTGCCTGTTCCAGGCGCGCCCTGATAGGCGAATTCACCCCAATAAGCTGTTATCGCGTCCACAAGTTCCAGTGCGCCCTCACGATTGTCATCATTGAACGTGTCCATGGGCGTATAGGTCATCTCATTGTCGGCGTCGGCGAATACGAAGGGAATTTCCACGCTGTGTCCCGCGCCCATTAGCGATTGGAGATCCAGGAACCAGTAAGACGGTACCTCGTCCCAGTCAAAGCGATAGACGAAGATGTCGCGGTGTCCGCCAGCATACATGGCGGACGCCGGCTCATCTGCGCCGGTGGCTTTCCACATGGCGGAGCCATAAGCGGTTACCCGGTCGTACAGGGCCTGCTCCCTCACCTTGGGAATCAAACCAAAGCGCAGTTTGGTGTACACCGGATCGCGGATCATCATGGTTTTCATTTCGTCGCGATTGGTACCGAGAATCACCGGTACACGGTTGAATTCGCCGCTAGCCAGGTGCTTCAACGGATCGCCCAGCGGGAGCACCGTGCCGTCGCGCAGCAGGTTGGGTGCCCGGTACATGCCGCTTTGCACCCCCCGCATTTGTCGCAGTAACTGCAGAGGCGATTTAGCGCGCAGGTAAGACATGGTGGTATCACCGTTCCAGGATTCCACAAGTGTGATGGCCTCCAGTCGGTTTGCGGCCATGCCGTCGCTTTGTACCAGCCGCAATAGTAATTCCGTGGAGCTGTTTACGCTGCCGGGCTGTGGATCGTCCAGCGAATGCTCGGCGCTGGCCATGCTGCTGGTCATCAGGATGCCGCTTTGGCTGATAGCCCGGTGGAACAGGCCCTGTGCAAGGGGCGACAGTAGCAGGGCAAAGGTGTTGACACCTCCGGCGGACTCACCAAACACCGTGACGTTATCCGCATCGCCGCCAAAGTGGTGAATGTTGTCGCGCACCCACTGTATCGCGGCGATCGTGTCCAGGGTGCCGAAATTACCTGAAGCATCCAGTGCGTCGCTGGCCTGCTCGCGCATGGCCGGGTGACTGAACCAGCCCAGGATGCCCAGGCGGTAATGAATGCTCACTACCACCACCTGTTCGCGTGCGGCCAGGTTGCGCACTGCACTGTAAAGATCTGCCGAGCCCACGGTATTGCCACCGCCATGCATCCACACCATCACCGGCAACTCGCTGTCCCCCGGGCTCCAGGATCTGGGTGCGGAGATATTAAGGTACAGGCAGTCTTCATTGCCCAGCCACTCCTGATCAGTGTTGTTTACCACTGGGATGGGGAACTGCGGGCACATGTCGGCATAGTGCAGAGCCTGCAAGGTGCCTGCCCATGGCCGCGCTGGCCTGGGAGCGCGCCAGCGCAAATCGCCTAACGGTGGCTGGGCGAAGGGGATGCCCAGCCAACTCCAGGTGTCGTGACGATCCGCAAATCCCACTACAGCGCCCGCCGCGAGTTGGCGGGTGGATTGTGCTGCGGCCACACGGGGATCGGCGTCTCTGCTGCAGGCCTGCAGCAGCAAGATGCCGATCAGGAAAATTACTACACTGTGAATTCGAAACGGTGGCATCTGGATGCTGGCTCTATCGGGTGCTATTAAGATTATCAGGGAATCTATAATACCCGTCCTGCAAGTGTTTTACCCCGGCGATTTATGTGTATCCATTGATCAATCAGGCAGAGCTGTTGTGCGTATCTCAGGTGGTGGTATCTTCTTCTTTGAGCCTTACCGGGCCGAACTGCCCGGGAAACTTGCCTTCCATGCCGGCATAAAAATCCCGGAAGTACTGCATGTCTGCTGACATGTTACCCGTGGGCGTCAGCGCAGGGCCAAAGCCGCCACGTTTGCTGGCGAAATTCAGATAGGTGGGCACGATGGGCACCCCGGCCTTGCTGGCGATGTGGTAGAAGCCGGATTTCCAGTACTCAGCCCGCTCCCGGGTGCCCTCGGTGGGTACCACCAGGATCATCTGTGATGAATTTTGCAGTGTCTCGGCCATGGCATCGACTATGTTCCTGTTTTCATGGCGCACGATAGGAGTACCACCCATGGCGTGCAGCAACCAACCCAGTGGTGGAAAAAACAGGCTGTGCTTGGCCATCCAGGTAATCTTGATATTGAATGCAGCCGCGAAAGCCAGCATCAGCGGCAGGTCCCAGTTGGAGGTGTGGGGGGCGGCTATCAGCACGCAGCGCTGGTGTTCCGGGCGCACACCCTCAATCTGCCATCCCAGCCTGTGTAGCAGCCAGCGGGCGAAACTTTGTTTCATGGGAGTGTCTTATGCTCGTTGAGTTGGCAGTCGGCGTTACAGAGATGGTGGGGCCAATGGTGGGCAGCGCCCTGAACCGTGCATCATTGGTTGAGCGACAGCATCAATAGGTGGGGGCAGCTTAGCACGCGCTCGCCCGCTACGCTATGCGAGGGGGTTACCCCGCTAGCCACGATCATCCCCATCGAATCAATATAGCGACTCGGTTTTCGAAAAGCCGGGCGGGTTTACAATCCAGTGCGCTAGGAAAACTGGTCGCGCAGGACCCGCTTTAATATTTTACCCGAGGGGTTGCGTGGAATGGTCTCCACAAAAATCACCTTGCGCGGTAACTTGTATCGCGACAGTTTTTCTTCGCAGTGGCTGATGATGGCCTGCTCATCCAGGTCACTCTCGCTGGAAGCGACAACCGCGCAGACTGTTTCTCCCCACTTCTCATCGGGCAGGCCGATCACTGCCACCTCAGTGACCGCCACATGGGCAAGAATCACGTTCTCCACCTCGGCGGGATAGATATTCTCGCCCCCGGAGATGATCATGTCCTTGATCCTGTCCTTGATGAAAATAAACCCCTCCTCGTCGATTTCCGCGATATCCCCGGTGCAGAACCAGCCATCATCATAGGACTCGGCGGTGGCGTCAGGTCGATTCCAGTATTCCTTCATCATGTGTGGGGCGCGCATCAGGATCTCGCCGGTGCCGGTACTGGCGCGATTGCCCTGGCTGTCGCGAATGCATACCTCGGTAAACATGGTCGCCTTGCCTGCAGATCCTATCTTGCGCAGCGCATCCTCATTCATCAACATAGAGCCCCCACCACCGGATTCGGTCAGTGCATAGCCCTGTATGACCTCCATGTTCTTATCGTTATAGATCTTGATAAGTGTCTCTGGCATAGGCGCGGCACCCGTAATAAAGAAACGGAAGTCCGGCGCATTGAGTTCGGCAAACTCGGGCACCTGGCGCATGAAATTCAGAATTGCCGGAACCGAGGCGCCAATAGATATTTTCTCCTCGACAATCAGTGACCAGACCTGGGAGGGGTCGAAATGGGGCATGGATACCAGGGTAACGCCGCGGGCTGCGCAAAACAGCACGCCGGTCAGGGCCGCCACATGAAACATTGGCAGCGGTAGCAGCAGTCGGTCTTTGTAGCGCGCGTCGACGGTGTTGGACCAGCACTGGGCAGCCCACATGATGGAATCATGGGTATGCACCACCCCTTTGGGCAGGCCGGTGGTGCCGGAGGTGTACATGATAAACATGTTGTCGTTATCACCGCCGACTATCTCGGGTTCTTCCTGGGAAGCCTTTGCCAGCAATGCCTGCAGGCTGGGTTCACCCTCCATGCCTGGGTCAGTGGTATTCACATAACTGGTAATCTCCAGCGAGTGCTCGTCACCGGCCTTTATTGCGGCGGCCGCATCTGCGAACTCGGGGTCGTAAAGCAGTGCCTTTGTCCCGCTGTCCGATAGAATAAAACTGAGCTCGCTGGCGGTCAGTCGTGTATTCAGCGGCACCACTACCAGGCCGAGCTTTGCGGCACCGTAGAACATACAGGCAAATTCGATACTGTTGTGCAGCAGCAGGGCCACCCGGTCCCCCTGGGCCAGGCCAAGGTCGTTTAATACGCTGGCGCAGCGGTTGGTCAGGTGGTTCATATCCGCATAGGTGGCCCGGACGTTGGTCGATGGTTCGACATAGGCTTCCACGTGAGTAGATACCACAGCGCGTTGCTTGAGCATCAGGCCAACATTCTTGATCATGATTGATTCTCCAGGTTTTCTATAATGGGGCTAGGTTTTCGCAGCCACTTTTCTCGTGTTGCGTGTTGCTTTCTTCAGTTTTTCGAAACTGTTCTCGATAAACTGAACTAGTAGATACGGGTTGTCCACGGCTTCCGGGGCAGCGCCCACGGCCAGGCAGATATCCCTATTGAAGCTGGCGAAGGTCACATTGAGACCGCCCCCTGGCGGCACAATAGGCAGGCCTTGAAAGGCGACCATCGGTACGCCGCCCAAATACAATTGCTCCTGGGGTCCCACCATATTGGAAATGACCAGGTTGGCGCTTGGCAGCGTTTCAAAAGTCGATGAGAAGTCGGATATGGCGGCACTGCCAAAGACAAAGAGAGAGTAAAACTGGCGCACAGAGTTGGGTAATTTGCGGCTCTTTTCCTTTATCTTGGCTATGGATTCATGTACCTGCTGCAGCCTTTTGCTCACCGTAGCTCGCGGTTCACCCATGGGCACAAGCTCCACACTGACCTGGTTGCCACCGGCATCGTGTTCGTCGGTACGCAGGGACATCGCCATCAGTGCAACCAGCGGCACATCAATGCTCGCCTGGTGATCCTTGAGGTAGTGGTGCAGGGCATCGTCGATAATAGTGGTAACCACATCATTTATTGTGGTGCCCGTTTTTTTCGCGATGGTCTTGATCTCTGCCAGGGGCAATTCACAGTTGGCATAGCGCCGCGCTGAAGACCCCGCCATATTATTAAACAGGGTTTTGGGGGCGCTGAAGGGCAGGGCGGATTCTCCTGGGCGCAATTTCAGCGATTGCGCACCCATTTTCGCAAACTCGGTTCCGGTGCCCAGAATGCCTGCCGGTAGATTGGAGAAGCGCGACAGTAGTTGTTTCAGCTGTGGTTGTTTCGTTCGCGAGCGCTTTTTTCGACTGGCTTTTTTCTCGTTGGGCATCCATACCGCGCGAATGGTCTTGTCGCCTGCCTTGTCGCTCATGGCTGCGCGAAACAGTTTTAATGCACCGCCACCGTCAATCAGCGCATGGTGTATCTTTATCATGATGGCAAAATGGTTGTCTTCAATGCCGTCAATGATGTAGCACTCCCACAGGGGCTGGTCGCGGTCCAGTAATGGGGTGTTAAGAAAGGACACCAGTTCGTAAAATTGCGGCATACTGCCCGGCGCAGGTACCGCCACATGTCTGACGTGGTAATTGAGATCCGGTTCAGCGCGTTGCCAGGAGGCAACATCCTTGCCCAGCCATTTCAGTTTCTGGTTAAAGGGCGTCGCCACCTCACTGTTGCGAAAGGTCTGCAATACCTTGGCTACAAAGCTGTGTTTCTGCCGCGCCGGTACTTTGAACATCTGGTATGCGGTCATGTGCATCTGGCGAGCGCTGTTCTCCAGGAGTAAAAACGCCATGTCCAGCGGTTTGAGTTTGCTCATGACGCAAGTTTTTCCTCTGCTGCTTGTTCCGGTGTGAGCGAGACAAGGGTTTCCAGTTCCTGTTTGAAATAGCCAAACAATTTCCAGCCGTCGGGCAGTACTACTTTGTCGGCCAGGATGCACAGGTTAACCGAGTCGCAGTAACTCCACATGGTCATATTGATACAGGTCCCGTCGCAGATCTGCCCGGTGGAATACCAGTTCTCCAGTTTATACTTGTCCCAATACAGGGTTTTGCGGGGTCCCGGTACATTGGACAATGCCACATTGGCAAACAGGCTGAGGCTGCCACGTTTCTTCTCGCGCAGCCACCAGCTGAACGCCTTCACTGCCAGGGGCGGTAATATTTTCAGTATGGCACTGAAATCGGCATTCATCGCCACGCTCTCTTTCAGGTGCTCCTTCATCGCGTTGGCGGCCTTATGCCCGGCGTGCAGACGCTCGATCGGATCCGCTATGTCGGTATGCAGCCAGCAGTAGTCCATGGTGATGAAATTGCCCATGCCTTCCATACCCTCCGGGCGTTCTCCGGCAAAGGGCGTGGCGGCGATCAAGGGGCTGCTATCGGGGTTATAGTAGCCGTCCTGGAATAGCCTGCGCAGCGCGCCGGCGGCGCAACACAGGAATACATCGTTTATAGTAACGCCCAGTCCCTTGGCGATACGTTTGAAATCCGCGAGCGGCATGCTGTCGCAAACAAAGGTACGGCCATAGCTCAATACGGCGTTGATAGGCGTTTGTTTCATCATTGACGGAGCGGGATGGGGCGGTTTGCCCTGGCTCGCATACTTCTGCTCCAGCGCTTTTTTTTGTCGCAGTCCCAGCACTACTTTGGGCAGGTTTATCAATACCACACCCGGCCAGTCTATGATGCCCATTGCCAGTCGTTTCAGCCATGAGGGGGCAGGGGCGGGATCCCAGGGGGGGACGAACACGGGTTTCAAGCCAGGGGTATCTTTATACAGCTGCTCCAGGCCATAAGAAGCGCCCACGCCATCGACATAGGCATGGTGCAGCATGGTGACCAGCGCTACCTTGCCATCCTCCACTCCCTCTACCACCCAGCATTTCCACAGGGGGCGTGTGCGATCCAACTGGTAGGCATAGACAGAGCCCATGAATTCACACAGGGCCTTGTGGTTCGCGGGCTGTGGTAGCGCGACGCGGCGAATATGGT
>Ga0316189_10004254_pt1 | contig 13794 bp, 14 predicted proteins | sample LowCovwburrow_MG_FD_204930 | JGI IMG/M metagenome (GOLD analysis project Ga0316189, IMG submission 204930) | Coastal sediment microbial communities from Maine, United States - Lowes Cove worm burrow | ecosystem: Environmental > Aquatic > Marine > Coastal > Sediment | place: USA: Maine...
AAGGATGAATGATCTTAGGAAAATGATCTGCAATGGTTTGTGGTACAGACTGATCTAGTACCATTTGTAAACCTGTATTTCTTAATTTAAAGCCCATCATATGCTCTGCATCAAAGAAATGATACATGGCTTCGTCCTTGATTTCTGGTCCAATTTCATCCTCATAAGAGGATAAAATGACACTAGCACAACCATCACCGAAAATAGCTGCACTTACAATATTTACCATAGAATAATCATCGAGTTGAAATGTTGCCGTTGGTGATTCTACCGCAATAACTACTGCGCGTTTATTCGGATTAGCCTTTAGAAAGTTTTTAGCATATATTATTCCTGAAACTCCCGCAGCACATCCCATTTCTGTGACAGGCAAGCGTACAATATCTTGTTTCATTTTAAGGCTATTAATAAGATAGGCGTCTAAAGACGGAATCATTATGCCTGTGCAACTCACCGTTATAATATAATCTATATCTGTGGGCTGTAAGTTTGCTTTATCTAAAACCTTTAGTAAACTTGCCTCGGCTAGCTTAATAGATTCTCTGGTGTAGATATCATTTTTTTCTTCAAAAGAGGTGTTCAAAAAGACCTCATCTGGATTCATGATAGAATACCGTCTATCCACTGCTGCATTTTCAAAAATCTTTAAGACTTTGCGCTTAAAACGTTCTTCTTGGCCATCGAGCCACAGTTCTACAAATGGTAGAATATCTTTTGTCTCTCTAGTATATTTTGGTAGTTGCTTCGCAACTGCTGTTATTCTTACTGCCATCTAAGTTCTAATTAACCACTGGTAACGGAATGCCCATTTCCAATCGATTTGTGATTTGAGGTTTAATTTTTTTGAGATATGTTCTAAATCTTCACGTTTAAAAGCACGAAGAATGGAGGTTAATCCGTCTTGTTTTATCATATAGTTCGAAATAACTATACCTAATAATTTAAATAATCCATACGCTATTTCACTTCGCTGTAAATCATTTACAACGATACCAATGGTTGCTTTATTTGAAAGGCTAGATATTAGGCTTACTATTTCCTCTTCTTTAAAATGGTGCAAAAACAGTGTTGTTAATGCAATATCATAATTGATTTCCTGAAACTCCTCTGAGAAAATATCTTCATTTCTAAAGGACAGCTCTGGATAATTTACAGATAATTCATTAGCGTAATCAATAGCATCTTGATTTGCATCAATCCCAATTAACTTAAAATTATAACCTTTTTTTCTTCCAAAATCGGCCACTAGTCTCAAAATGTCTCCGTGGCCACAACCTAAGTCTATAATGGTAAACATTTTGTCTTTAGGGAGTCCTTTTAACAACTGACCTATACCGTCTAAGGTGATACGATTACCACCAAGCCATTTATTGATACTTCCTAATTTATCTAATGTATCTCGCATTAATTCCCCTTTCATGGTAAAATCGTCCATGATTTCAGTATCATCACTGCGATATGTTGTATCTATAAATAAACTCATTTAACAGTCATCGGTTTTCCGTGGGTCATTTTTATGATTTTTGGTAACAAAAAAGGAAATATACGTAAAGCATTTAAAAGTATTGGAGCCAACCAAACTTGTCTAAACAAATAAGCAATAGTATGACCAGCTTTTAGGCGCAAACGAAAGGTTTTATACCATAGCTTGGTATATTGTTTTTCTAATTCGGTACGTGATTCAATTTTTCCTTGAAGATAATCAATAATCAGCTGAGATGCTAATTGTGCACTTCTAATTGCCATTCCCATGCCATTGCCGCATAAGGGGTGAATCATACCTGCTGTATCACCACACATGATGATATGATTTTCGATTGGTTTTTTTGTTTCGAAAGAAATCTGGCTAATCGTTAATGGCTGTTCAAATTGTGATTTCGTAGTGTTAAATATCTCTTTTAAAGCCAAATTCTTGAAAAGCACTTCATTCTGAAAAGCTTCAATATCCTTATATTTCTTGAAGGCTTCAAAATCTGTAATATAGCATAAATTGATATGGTTGTTTTCAACTTTAGACACTCCACAATAGCCCCCTTTAAAATTATGAAGTGCTACTTTATCTTCAGGGAAATTCCCTGAAACATGTATCTTAACGCCTAAATAAGGGGAGGTTTTTGTGATAAATTTTCGTTTGAACTTCACATCTAAATTCGAGCGTTTACCATATGCTCCAATCACAATTTTAGATTGAAATTGTTGATTCAATTTCGTGTCGATATAAAAATCATCAGCTTCAAAATTAACATCGATTACTGAATCTTTAAGGACCTCAACACCATTTTTAAGAGCTAACTGAAACAGTTGATAATCCATTTCATAACGGCTCATTCCGAAGCCTCCTAATGGTAAATTTGACATTATACTTTTATTATTATGCGTCGTTAATTCGAAATTAGAAATCTGTTTCGCGTCAAATTCAAAGGGATTAAAACCGAGATATTCTAAATATGGTAGAACTTCGTTAGATACATATTCTCCGCAGACTTTGTGTTTTGGGTAATCATTCTTTTCTATGAGTAAAACTTTAAATTTTGCTTTTGCCAAATGAATAGCACTTGTTAATCCTGCTAAGCCTCCTCCAATAACAACAACATCAAAATTTTGGTTTATCATTTATAGCTTCTGATAATGAATTACTTTAATCTTAACCGTATTACCCATCACAAAACTACTGCCACCAACTTTAAAATCTTTACGATTAATTTCAAAATCAGAAGTAACCTTATATTTACCGTTTGCCCTTACCACCTTAACTGCAAGGTTAACTGCCTTCGTAGTTCCTTTTATTGACAGATTGGCTTTAACGGTGTAACTATTATCTCCTTTTTTACGGATTGATGTGCTTTTTAGTATTATAAATTTGTGATTTTCAGAATTAAAATAGTCTTCTTCCAATAGATGTTCATCTCTGCTATCTATACCTGTAACTATTGATGCAACTGTAATTTCACCAGAAATATTATTAAGGGTTCCGTTAGTATCAAAATCAGTATTAATTGTAAATGTTTTAAAATCCCCATCTACATTGATTCCGACATTTTTAATAACAAAATTCACACTAGAATTGTTTTGAGCAAATCCAAACGATACACAAAAACATAATAATATGTAACAAAAGAAGCGTTTCATAAGTAAGATTTTACTTTGTTAAGTTAAGTTAGAATCTAAAAAACGAAAAATAATTTAACATTTTTCTAAAGAATCTCAGTAATGGTGAATTTAGTGTCTCTAAATTCGATACCATCACCTACTTGCTTGGAGAGTAGTAATTGTGCTATTGGTGTCCCAGGTGAGATAGCGTAGTACGTTGTATTATCAATTTTAATTTCTCCTACACTAATTGCAATAAAATAATTGGACTGTGACGTATAAATAACACTTCCAAGTGCTCCTTTAATGTGTTTAATTTCAGGATTTATTTTTTGAATTACCTCTTGAAGTTTTTGAATCTCTGCCAACTGCTGTCCTGTTTTTTCACGCTCTAACTGTAACATTGCTCTCCCTGTTTCGTGCTTATCGCCTGCGCTACTTTTAGTTTCGGATTCTAAAGCATTTTGTAAATCGCGAATACTGTTTTGAATAGCTTCTAAACGTTTATTTAAAGTAAATTGGCAGTATTGATGTAGTTTTTGTTTTAAAGTCATCTTTTTAATTTATACCATTAACAGAAAAAACTTTAATCAATTTTTTCCTTGTTCTTTGGTTTATCATAATACAAAGGACCAAACAATTGTATTTGTCTTTGGGTCCAAGTTTTTCGTCTCTGAATAAAAGCCGTTGCTGGTGTGGCTTTATATTTTCTTGGATTGGGTAAAATTACCGCAAGCGCACTTGCCTGATCTAAATTAAGTTTCGCCGCTGAGCGTTTAAACCAAAACTGGGAAGCAGCTTCAGCGCCATAAATACCATTACCCATTTCCACACTATTAAGATAAACCTCCATAATCCGCTCTTTAGTCCAAAGTAATTCAATTAAAAAGGTGAAATAGGCTTCGAACCCTTTTCTCACATAAGTTCGTTGCGGCCAGAGAAAAACGTTTTTTGCTGTTTGCTGACTTATAGTGCTGCCACCCTTTATTCGTTTACCAAGTTTATTATTTTTAAAAGCCTTTTCTATGGCACCAAAGTCAAATCCGTTATGATCTAAAAAATGCTGATCTTCATTACATATTACCGCTATTTGTAAATTTTTTGAGATCTCATCTATGCTTTTCCAGTCGTGATTCCAAATTAATTTCTTTCCCTCGTTTTTTTGCTCTATAGATCTTATCAGCATTAATGGGGTTATTGGTACAGGCGCCCATTTATAAATTAGAACCCATATTAGGGAAATAACAAAAAACCAAAAAATGGTTTTCCCTATGAATCTAAAAAACTTTTTAATCATGTTAATCTAATAAATCTGCCAATTCTTTACCAACCAAACTCCCAATAGCAATTCCCATTCCGCCTAATCTTACGCCACAATAGACATGATTGCTAAGCTGTTTCACGATGGCTTTCTTTTGTTGCCCAACGCCCATAATGCCAGACCAACTATGGTCAATTTCGAAATCTGTATTTGGCAAAATAGCAGTTTTTAGCAGCGCTGCGAGTTTATTTTGAATAATTTCGGTTTCCCCAAACTCAGATGTTTCTTCAGTTTTAAAATCTAAGTTTCGGCCGCCCCCAAAAAGAATACGATTATTAATATTCCTGAAATAATAGTAGCCTTCATCTAAATGAAATGTACCTTTAATGTGTAAATCCTTAATTGGTTTTGTAATTAGAACTTGCGCTCTTGCTGGTTTCACAGGCTGTTCTATCAATGTTATAGCGAATCCGTTGGTTGCAATGAGTACGTTTTTTGTTGAAAATTCAAAATTATTAGTTTCGATTTTTACTCCATTTACATTATCCTCAAAGTGTTTAACAGTACAGTTGTTTAATATTTTAATACCTTCTTGCTGGGCTTTACTCAATAAAGCCTCCATCATTTTACCCGTATCAATCTGACCTTCAAATTGATTGAAACTATACTTAGGCTTAATCGTTTTAAAATCGAAGCGATTCTCTTTTAATGAAAACACTTCGTCTTTAAAAATAGGTTTCAAAAGGGTATTTATGTTGCCTTGATTCTTAAGGCATGTATCATAAAGTACCTCATCAGATTCTAAGAATAACTCATAACCACCCAAATTTTGATAATCAATAGTTGTATCTCCTAAAGTCTCTCGAAGCAATTTTAGCCCATTAACTCGCTTTTTAATGAGTTCTATTACTTCGTCTTCAGAATGGTGCTTAAGGTCATCGATAATTTCACTCAGACTTCCAAAGCATGCAAAACCTGCGTTTTTAGTACTTGCTCCTTGTGGTAACATTCCTTTTTCTAATATTAGAATATTTGATTTAGGAAAACGTTTCTTTAATTGCAAGGCACAATTAAGCCCAACAATACCACTCCCAACGATCGTATAATCTACATGAGTTAACCAACTTTTTATTTCCCAATATGATAAATTCATAGTATAAAAAAAGCTCCTAAATTTAGGAGCTTTCAAAGTATAAATTAAATTCTTAATCTACTATAATTTTCTTAATGACTTTTAGTGGTCCGTCTAATATAGTTAATAAATAGACCCCAGATTGTGCTTTGTTTAATCTAATTACTTCTTCGAATCGGCTAACGCTATGATACGAATTTGTGAAGATTACTCTTCCTCTTATATCATAAACCTCAACATAAATAGCCTCTCCAGATTTTGGATTGAATACAATATTAAATTCTCCATTGTTTGGGTTAGGGTAAAGACTTAAGTTTTGTAGTTCGCTATCGTTAACACTTAGACTATTTAAAATTGAGAATGCATTAGATACTGCATAGAAAATATTATCTGCGGCCTCAACAAGTACTTTGGCATTGTTAGTGTCTGGAATATTAGGTACTGTAATTGTGGCAGAACCTGTATTCGCAACTCCAGATGCCAACGTTGTGAATGATGCACCATTATTAGTTGTAAATAAAATATTGACTGATTGACAATTAATTGTCGCGCCAGTAGTTGCGCCAACGCCCCAGTTGACTTGTTGACTTGAATTTTGGCCCCAATTTGGTGGCGTAATTACGGTAAAAGGGGTTACATCTTCTACTGATACTAGCATCTCTGCTGAACCAGTTGCTCCTCCATCTAACTCGTTATCTCTCACGGTTAATGAGAAATTCATGTCTCTTGCAACAGAGGGAACGACTTCCCATGTTGTTGCTAAGGAACCTGACATCACCGTATTTAATGGTGGCATGTATCTGTCTGGTGACGTTTTAGGGTCTAAAGATCTAAATGCTGGACCACCTGTATTTGTAGATTGTGGTGGCATAGTCGCAGGAGTTGTGTCCGTTTGTTCCCAACAATAGGTTAATCCTACTGCGGTATCAGTATCCGTTGCAGAACCTCTTAAAACAAAGGCTGTCGATTTAGGTATTGAAAAGTTAGCACCAGCATTTACTTGAGGCGCAGCATTACTTGTTCCACTACCTGTAAAACAATTACTACTTATACCTGCTGAAATGTTAAGCCACATTTCTTTTATATTTTCGCCATGAAAATAATCATCACTATTATTTTGAACATTCGGAGTACAAATACCTGCATAACCCATGATCGTAGAGGCGCTGCCCGGTTCTACAGATACGCTTGAACGGTTACAGTTATTATTTTGTGTGTGATTACCGCCAAACTGATGTCCCATTTCGTGTGCTACATAATCAATATCGAATGTATCTCCGACTGGACTAGAAGAGCCTGTTACACCTCGTGCTTTTCTATTACTACAAGGTGAATTTAAAGAAGCTACACCACCTCCACCTGTACTAAAAACATGCCCGATATCATAATTTGCTGATCCTATAATAGTATTACATGTTGTTTGGTTTTGTCCTAACATAGTGACTCCACTATTGTTAGTGTAGGGATCAGAGTTTACATCTGGCCCTAAAAAGATAATAGATGTATTATTGGGTACCATTACCATTGTTAATCCAAGATCACGCTCAAAAACAGCATTAACACGTGTCATTGTTGTATTCATAGCAGCAGTAACTTGTCCTAAGGTGCCACCATGAAACAATGCGTATTCAACCGTACAAGCCAATGCCAAACGATACGTTCTCAATGTTTGGTCATTAGCGTTTCTTAAAGCAATGTATTCTTCATCTGAAATGTCTAATTCAGACCTTACATATTCCGTTTCACACTCAAAGGATGCTCTTGGACCATCTTCATCAGAATTAATAAACACAATATAATTTCTTAAATCTGCCGAGTATGGTTCTATAAATACCGTTTTCTTATCAGAAAGCACCATACTACTCAGTCCTTTTTCTGGAGAAACACTAAACCTAATTATAGAAGTAGGATTATCTATGCCTTTACCGACATAAGATCGAATTTCTGGAAACTGAGATTGCAATTGAGCTGACATCACCGAGGCCTCATTAACCAAATAAGATTCAAAATCACCTTCTTGATTTGGAAAATTAATAATTACGCCGTCACTATCAGAACTTAATTCTCGATCTGGCGCATTTGATATACGTAACTGCAAAGCTTTAAGGTCTAAGCTCATCAAAGTTGAGTTTTTGGGTATAGATTTATAAAAAATGCCCTTTTCTTTTTTGACTTTATCGATGCTTGACTTTAACCAGAGATTTTCTTGCTTTTGAGCTACAGATATTGACACAAAGAATAGCGTGAATAGGATACTGTAAACAACATTAAGGTAGTGTGTTTTCATTATTAAATAGATTTGGGATTATCTTCAAAGATAAGTTCTATATTTAAATTATACAAAAACAACTCATATCACTTAATTTAATACATGAAGCCTTTAACTCTATTATTAATCATTTTTGTCAATATTTCTTGCGTTACCAAAAAAAACAGTGCGGCTCATATTATGAATGCCACGCCTCAAATGTGTCCAGAAAGTGGCGCTTGTAATTTTGAAATTCTGAAAAACAAGAGTTTTGAATTAGCTAAAGATGGTATTGGTATGTTTTATCCAAAATTCACTGAATCTAAATCTAGTGTTTTGAAATTTGAATTTAAAAGTGGGGAAATCGTAGATGTTCCTGATAGTGGCTTTACCGAAGTTGTTTATATAGAAATTGGTAAAGAAAAAGAAATATCAATTCAGAATCTGGATTTAAAACAAGTCAAGGCTTCCTATGGTAGGCTTTGTTTTTGCAGAGGAAAATCTGGTTATTTCACAATTAAAAAAGGAAATTTAAATATTAATAGTATTACCAAAACTCTATATGAAATTGAATTCGAATTTGAAATTAATGAGGTACCACAAACGTTAAAAATATTTAAAATAACAACTGAAATATAAAAAAGCGACTCAATGAGCCGCTTTTGTATTTAATCTTCAATCTCTTCTTTTATCACAAAATCCTCCATAAATTTAGTGGTATAGTTACCTGCTAAATAGTCTGGATGATCCATTAATTGCCTGTGAAAAGGAATTGTTGTTTTAATCCCTTCTATAACAAACTCATCTAATGCACGCTTCATTTTATTAATTGCCTCTTCTCGTGTCTGAGCAGTAGTAATTAACTTAGCGATCATAGAATCATAATTTGGTGGAATACTATAGCCCGCATAAACATGAGTATCTAAGCGCACACCATGACCACCTGGTGCGTGGAGTGTTGTAATTTTACCTGGAGACGGTCTAAAGTCATTAAAAGGATCTTCAGCATTTATTCTACATTCTATAGAATGTAAATTGGGAGTATAGTTTTTACCAGAAATAGGCACTCCTGCAGCCACTAATATTTGTTCACGAATCAAGTCAAAATCAATAACTTGCTCAGTTATTGGGTGTTCTACCTGAATACGCGTATTCATCTCCATGAAGAAGAAATTTCGATGTTTATCTACTAAAAACTCTACCGTACCAGCACCTTCATATTTTATATATTCAGCAGCTTTCACAGCAGCTTTACCCATTTGGGCTCTCAATTTATCAGTCATAAATGGAGAAGGCACTTCTTCCGTCAATTTTTGATGACGTCTTTGTATAGAGCAATCTCTTTCAGATAAGTGACATGCTTTTCCATTTGAATCACCAACAATTTGTATTTCAATATGGCGAGGTTCTTCAATAAGCTTCTCCATATACATATCATCATTACCAAAAGCAGCTTTAGATTCTGCTCGCGCAGATTCCCAAGCATTTTGAAGATCTGCCGGTTTCCAAACCGCACGCATTCCTTTTCCACCGCCTCCTGCCGAAGCTTTTAGCATCACAGGATAACCTGTTTCTTTAGCAACTTTTATACAATCTTCAAAGGTTTCAATAATCCCTTCACTACCTGGCACGCAAGGTACTCCTGCTGCTTTCATAGTCGCTTTGGCATTGGCCTTATCACCCATTCGGTTGATCATCTCTTCAGATGCTCCAATGAATTTAATGCCATGCTCTTCGCATATCTTGGAGAATTTTGCGTTTTCAGATAAAAATCCATATCCAGGATGTATAGCATCCGCATTAGTGATTTCTGCTGCTGCAATAATATTCGCTATTTTAAGATACGATTCGCTACTTGCTGGCGGACCAATACAAACCGCTTCATCTGCAAATTTCACATGCAAACTCTCTGCATCTGCTGTTGAATAAACGGCAACGGTTTTAATACCCATTTCTTTGCAAGTTCTAATAACACGCAGTGCTATCTCTCCTCTATTGGCAATTAGTATTTTTTTAAACATAACTTTTAGGTATTTAAAATTTCAAATTCCAAATTCCAACATGTTGGGAATTATATTTTGGAATTTTAAATTAGGTTATGATGGATCTACCAAATATAAAGGTTGATCAAACTCAACAGGTGATGAATCATCAACGAGTACTTTTACAATTTTACCAGAAACTTCTGATTCGATCTCATTGAATAACTTCATGGCTTCAATAACACAAAGCACATCGCCTTCTTTAATATCACTACCTACTTCAACAAAAACGGGTTTATCTGGTGATGGCTTACGATAGAACGTACCTATAATAGGAGACTTTATTGTAATATACTTTGAATCTTCATCGGTGGATTGAGAAGTTACCGGTACTTCTGAAGCAGATTCAGGCGCGGTCATTGGTTGTTGTTGAACCATTGGTGCTGCTTGCATAGGCATTTGTTGAACAAATGTAGTCTCATGCTCTGAGCCTGTTTTAATGGTAATTTTAATGTCGTCCATTTCTAACTTAACTTCACTTGCGCCAGACTTGGCTACAAATTTTATTAAGTTCTGAATTTCTTTTAAATCCATAATGTTTAGGTATTTGTTAGTTAGTTTTTTGTTAGGAATTATAAGCCCATTTAAAATAAATTGAGCCCCAAGTAAAGCCGCCACCAAAGGCAGCAAATATTATAGTATCACCTTTTTTAAGCTGTGATTCGTAATCAAATAATAATAATGGTAAAGTCGCTGATGTTGTATTTCCATACTTCTGTATGTTCATCATTACTTTAGCTTTGTCTATATTAATTCTATTTGCTGTAGCGTCAATAATGCGTTTATTTGCTTGGTGTGCAGCCAACCAGGTAATATCATCATTCGTTAAATTATTTCTTGCTATAATTTTTTCAGAAACATCTGCCATATTAAAAACAGCATTTTTAAATACCGTTTTTCCGTCTTGAAAAACATAATGCTTTCCGTCTTTAAAAGTCTCTTCTGTGATTGGATACGAAGAGCCGCCATAAGTAGCTTGCAGAAATTCTCTTCCTTCACCATTACTTCTCAGTAATTCATCTTGAAGACCCAAACCTTCTTCGTTGGGCTCAAACAATACAGCACCTGCGCCATCTCCAAAAATGATACATGTCGCTCTATCTTTATAATTTATAAAAGAAGAATTTTTATCAGCGCCTATTAAAAGAATTTTTTTGTATCGGCCAGCTTCTATGTAAGCCGCTGCGGTTGACATTCCGAAAAGAAAACTTGAACAAGCCGCTTCTAAATCATAAGAAAACGCATTTATAGCACCTATTTGAGTTGCAGTATAAGCCGCAGTAGCAGCCGCTTTCATATCTGGTGTTGCCGTACAAACAATGACTAAATCAATCTCTTTGGGATCTAATCCTTTCTTATTAATTAAATCTTCTGCAGCTTTAATGGCAAGAAAAGACGTTCCTTTTCCTTCTTCTTTAAGAATTCTACGCTCCTTAATACCTGTGCGACTAGTGATCCACTCATCATTCGTTTCGACCATAGTCTCTAATACTTTGTTTGATAAAACAAAGTCGGGAACATAGCCTCCGACAGCTGTAATTGCTGCTGTGATTTTACTCATTATTAGCTTTTAGATTAATTAAAAGTATATAAAATTGGTAAAAATGAATGCTTTTTATTCAATTTTCACCATTTTTTGGCAATTAATTATGCAAATTAAGTGGTTTTTGCTCGATTCAGAAAATTATAACAAAAAAAACGCTCACAAGTGAGCGTTTTCTTATATGCATGCATAATACTTATGCAGCATTTTCTTCTTCAGTAGAGTTGTCAATTAATATTTGACCTCTATAATATAATTTTCCATCATGCCAATGTGCTCTATGGTATAAATGTGGCTCACCAGTTGTTGGGCAAGTTGCTATTTGAGGTACAGAAGCTTTGTAATGTGTTCTTCTTTTATCTCTTCTTGTTCTTGATATTTTACGCTTTGGATGTGCCATTTTAAATGTTATTTATCCGTTAATAGTTTTTTTAAATTATTCCAACGAGGATCAATACCCTCAGATGTTTTTGTTTCATTATACTCACTAGGACTTAGCTCTTCTAATTTTGAAAGTATATCCGATTGTAATGTACCATCTTCTATACCAGGGTGAACGCGTTTAACCGGTACTGCCAAAACAATGAGCTCATATATAAATTGTGCGACATTGATTTCGTAATCTCCGTGAGGTATAATTAAGATATCTTCATTATCATAATTATACGCGTTACCAAACTTAACGACTAACTTAAATTGGTCATTAATAGTTTGATCATAGGATTCGTCTGTAATATCACAATTAACATTTACGGAGCCTACAGCTGAAAAATACAACTCTAAAAAGGTTGTTTTTTTTTCAAACTTAAGATCAATTTTTACATTAACTGAGTTAAACTCATCATATTCAAAATTCTGAAAGAACGTATTATCAATTTGGTAATCAAAATGATGCTCTCCTGCCTTTAATCCTATAAAAGGAATTGTATAAGCTTTTAATGCCTTCATTACCTCATTCATTTTGAGCGTGCAAATATATAAAATTTTCCTTATTTAATAGCTAGATATCAACAATTTTTGTTTATAACTATCTAGACGCTTTCTTTAATGGGTTTTTACCATATAAGTCATGGTTAGCTCTATTTCTAAAAATTTTAATTGCCGTATGGATAGCATGCTTCATAGAGCTTTCATCTGCCACGCCCTGTCCTGCTATTTCGTATGCCGTGCCGTGATCTGGAGATGTTCTTACTTTGTCTAAACCTGCTGTATAGTTAACACCCTGACCGAATGCAATTGTTTTAAAGGGAATTAAACCTTGGTCGTGATAAGAAGCAATAATAGCATCGAAACTCTTGTATGTGTTTGATCCAAAAAAACTATCCGCAGAATAAGGTCCATAAACTAAGCTTCCATCAGATTTTATTTTTTCTAAGGTTGGTCTTAAAATGGTATCATCTTCATTTCCAATGACTCCATTATCACCTGCGTGTGGATTTATGGCCAAAACAGCAACTTTAGGTTTTCTAATACCAAAGTCTTGCTTTAAAGATTTTGTCACTGTTGCTATCTTTTCTATTATAAGGTCTTCCGTAATGGCATTACTAGCATCTTTAAGCGGCACGTGATCTGTTAAAAGTCCAACGCGTAAATCATCAGACACCATAAACATTAAACTTTTTCCATTTAATGCTTTAGCTAAATAATCGGTATGTCCTGGGAAATTAAATTTATCGGACTGTATGTTGCTTTTATTAATAGGTGCTGTTACTAATACATCTATTAATCCTGCTTTTAATGCTTCTGTAGCTGCTTCAAGTGATTTTATAGCATATTCACCTATGTGTTTATCCGCTTTTCCAAATTCAATTTTCACTGGCTCTGTCCATACATTTACCACATTGACTTTGCCGTGCACAATTTTTTCTGGAGTATCAATATTAAAAAAATTGATTTTACTGTTTAAGTGATTTTTAAAAAACTGCATGGTCTTTCCTGATGCAAAAATAACTGGAGTGTTTAACTCCAAAGATCTTGGGTCTTCGTAAGTTTTTATAATAATCTCTGGCCCAATACCATTAAGATCACCAACGGAAATACCAACAATTATGTTTTCTTCTTTTTTCATGTGTTTGCTCTATCCTATTTTTTTATTAAAATTGGTAATTGGCGTGCAATATGTATTTAACTTTGCAACTACAAATTTAACTAAATAAAGTACAATCTATGTTTACTGGCATTATTGAAGATTTAGGAACAATTGATAAAATCGTAAAAGAGGGTGGAAATCTTCATATTACAATGAATTCATCTCTTACGGGTGAATTAAAAATTGACCAAAGCGTGGCTCATAATGGTGTGTGTTTAACCGTTGTAAGTATCGATGGAAATACATACACGGTAACTGCCATACAAGAAACACTGAATAAAACAAACCTTGGCTTACTAGCAGAAAATGGCATTGTAAATATAGAACGCGCCATGAAACTTGGAGACCGTTTAGATGGTCATATTGTACAAGGACATGTTGACCAAATA
>Ga0316189_10004256_pt1 | contig 13790 bp, 14 predicted proteins | sample LowCovwburrow_MG_FD_204930 | JGI IMG/M metagenome (GOLD analysis project Ga0316189, IMG submission 204930) | Coastal sediment microbial communities from Maine, United States - Lowes Cove worm burrow | ecosystem: Environmental > Aquatic > Marine > Coastal > Sediment | place: USA: Maine...
GGTCCTCATATGATATAGTCGTCGAATTCTCGATACTGTCGGCAAAAGGCCCGAGTCCGGAACCCAGGACAATGCCGACCTGAGGACCTTCACCTCCTGTCCTTTCGCGGATCACTTCGGCAGATTGTTGGACCATTTTATCCATTATTATCACTTTTCACTAAATTTTCAGGTCCAAACGACAAGGGCAGCAACTCACCCAAAGTGACGGTTTTGAGAACGCCCTCTGGTCCACAAATATTGATCTCGACATCATCACTGGCAAACTCTCGAATGCGTTGACGGCAACCGCCACACGGTGAGACCAGAGCATCACCCGTGCCAATCACACAAACTTCTTCAATCACGCGTTCACCGTCCATGATCATATGGGCAATTGCTGAGGCCTCTGCACATTGCCCTTGGGGGTATGCCGCGTTCTCAACATTACACCCGGCGTACAGCTTTCCATTGCCTCCGCGCACAACGGCACCAACCTGAAATTGCGAATAGGGAGCATAGGCTTTTGCCATCGCCTCTTTCGCTTGTTTGAACATTGTATCGTCCAACGTCACACTCCGTTATTCACCGTAAGGTATCCAGATATTCTTGACTTCGGTAGCATGGGACAGGAACTCCCGGCCCTCGCCTCTCTCGACATTCAGCCAGTCACGATCCCGTCCATAATTGACCCAACTGCGCTTGATCGTATGGGCCGATGCAGCTTCAACAACTTTGCTATCCTCTGCGCTGCCAAACGACCAAACCGCATCAACCTGATCATGCTCCGCCAGAACTTTAATCAGGCTGCTGCAATCACCGGCGATAAGGTTGACCACCCCGCCAGGTACATCTGAGGTTTCCAGAACCTGATAAAAATCAGTTGCCGACAGAGGATGGGCGTTTGACGGAATCAACACAGTCCGGTTGCCCATGGCTATCGCCGGGGCCATCAAGGAGATCAACCCAAGCAGCGGGAATTGATCTGGGCAGGCCATGCCAATAATTCCAACAGGCTCATTCATCGCCAGCGCCACCCCGCGCAGGGGCGGAGAATGAACCGTGCCTTCATACTTGTCCGCCCACGCCCCGTAAGAGAATAAACGTGAGATTGAGGCTTCAACTTCAAGCGCGGCCTGCTCCGCACTTTCTCCGGTCATGTCGATCAGGCGTTGGGCGAATTCATCTGAACGGGCGGATAAATTCTCTGCAATGTAGTAAAGGATTTGTGCCCGGTTATGGCCTGTTGTTTTTGACCAGCCTTGCGCCTTGGCAGCCGCCTCAACTGCATTGCGAATATCCTTGCGGTTGCCGTCGCCGACCAGACCAATCGTTTGCCCGTCTGGTCCAAACACCGGCAGGCTGTACCCCCCATCCGGGCGGGCTTGTTTGCCTCCAATGTAAAATTTTGCTGTTTGATCGATAATCGGTTTTGTTGACGCGGAAGACTTGCCCTTTCTAGCCACACTCTTCGCAAGGGGCTTAGAGCCCTTTTCGCTGGCCGGGACCATATACTCACTAAGACCCTCGCGACCACCTTCACGTCCAAACCCGCTTTCCCGGTATCCGCCAAATCCAACCGCAGCATCGAACTGATTGGTACAGTTGATCCACACCACACCGGCCTTGATCAAAGGAGCAACATCGAGGGCCAGATTAATATTCTCACTCCAGATACTGGCGGCCAGTCCATAGCGTGTATTGTTGGCCAGCGTGACCGCTTCATCCGGGGTTCGGAAGGTTGTTGTCACCAGAACAGGCCCAAAAATTTCTTCCTGAGCGATGATCATCGAAGGTTCTACGCCGGTCATCAGAGACGGCGGATAGAAACAGCCTTTGTCTGGTAGCGACGCTTTTGGTTGCCAGAGCTCGGCCCCGTCCTCAACGCCTTGCTTGACCAGTTTGGTAATGCGCATCAGTTGCGACTTATCGATAATCGCTCCCATATCGATGCATTTATCAAGCGGATCACCAAGCCGGAGTTTCCCCATTCGGTTTTTTAGTTTTTTCACAACTTTATCTGCGATTCCTTCCTGAACCAGCAGGCGTGAACCGGCGCAGCAGACTTGTCCCTGATTGAACCAGATCGCATCAACAACGCCTTCGATGGCGCTATCGATATCGGCGTCTTCAAAGATGATGAACGGTGATTTTCCGCCCAGTTCCAGTGACAGTTTTTTGCCCGTCCCGGCGGTCTTCTCACGGATCATACGCCCAACATCTGTTGAGCCGGTAAAGGCAATTTTATCGATCCCCGGATGGGTGACAATCATCTCGCCGCATTTTCCATCACCCGTGACGATATTGACAACGCCGTCCGGCAGTCCCGCTTCCCGACAAAGTTCAGCAAACCGCAAGGCGGTCAGGCTTGTGTATTCAGCCGGTTTCAAAACCACTGTATTTCCTGTCGCCAGGGCCGGGGCAATTTTCCAGGCGAGCATCAACAAGGGGAAGTTCCACGGGATGATCTGCCCGACAACGCCGTGGGGAGCCTGACCGGGAAATTCACTATCGAACAACTGGGCCCACCCGGCATGATGATAGAAATGACGGATCGCCAGCGGGATATCAATGTCACGGCTTTCGCGGATTGGCTTGCCATTATCCAGCGTCTCAAGAACGGCAAACATCCGCGCGTGTTTTTGCATCAGCCGGGCTATGGCATAGAGGAATTTAGCACGCCCATGACCGCCAAGCGCCTGCCAACCTGGCTGGGCTTTGCGGGCCGCTTTGACGGCTGCGTTGACATCCGCCCCAGAGCAATCGGTAATGGAGGCCAGTTTTTCGCCAGTTGCCGGGTTCCGCGTTGCGAATGTTGTTGCCTTTTTTACGGGTGTAAACTTTCCTCCGATGAACGGGGCGAGGGTTTTTTTATGAGAGCGCAACCAGGCATCGGCCTCACTGCGGCTTTCCGGTGCCGGTCCATATTCCATTGTTTTCAATATCTTTGCCACGCTCATTGCCTTGCCTACTACTTATCCTATGGGGTGACGATGACTGGCCGAATACCGGCCCGTCAGATTGTGTTCAAGTTGGCGTTCAATATCGCCGAGCAAACTGGAAGCGCCGAACCGGAACAACTCTGGCTCCAGCCACTCACGGCCGAGTTCTTCGTTCATCAAGAATTGATAGTTTAGAGCATCCTTAGCCACACTGACACCGCCAGCCGGTTTGAAACCGACTTTGTATCCCGTGCGTTCCTGATAATCGCGGATCATCCGCACCATCACCAGCGACACTGGCAAGGTCGCATTGACCGGTTCTTTACCCGTTGAAGTCTTGATGAAATCCGCCCCGGCCATCATGCAGACAGCAGAAGCCTTGGCAACATTTCGCAGAGTCTTGATCTCGCCAGTCGCCAGAATGGTTTTCAGATGGGCCGGGCCGCAGGCATCTCTGAACGCTTTGACTTCCCGGTATAGCTCTGTCCAGTTGCCGCTCAACACATGCTGGCGGGTCAGGACGATATCAATCTCCATCGCTCCGGCGGCGACCGACATTTCAATCTCTCGGAGCTTTAATTCAAACGGGATTTGTCCGGCCGGGAATCCTGTCGAGACCGCTGCCACCGGAATGGCCGTTCCCGCCAGCGCCTCAACTGCCGTTTCTACCATTTCATGATAAACGCAAATCGCTCCGGTGCGCAGATTCAAACCTTCCAACCCCATCCCCTCAAGAATATCCTGCCTTACCGGTTGTCTGGCCTTGGCACATAACCTTCGCACCCGTCCCGGCGTATCGTCTCCGGCCAGTGTCGTCAGATCGATACACGAAACGGCTTTTGTCAGCCACGCAGCCTGCCATTGTTTTTTGACAGCGCGCCTTGTGGGCAGGGTAGCCGCACGACGCTCGACAGCGCTCTTGTTTACGCGTGTTGAGTCAACCCAGTCCAAATCCAGTTCTGTCCCCGGATTACGAAGATGGCCTTCTTGATTTATGGCTGTCTTTTCAATCACGCACTACGTCCTCTAAAGTCTCAACTGCTAACAGATCACGAACAGATTGGGCTGTCTTTTCACCGACAAACAGGTTGGTAATGATCCCGGTTCTCAAGGAAGCCAGTACAGCCTCAGCCTTGCCATCCCCGCCAACCACTGCGATCACTTTGCTGCCGCGAAGTTCATTCAAACTTAATCCCAAAGTCTGTTGGTTGAGGATCGAGTTGACCGGATTTCCTTCCGCATCAATAAAGCTTCCCATCATGTCACCGACGGAATTTAGCGATCTCAAATCCTGCATTTCATGGTCGGTGATCATCCCAACCTGTCGAACATGGGTGTGCTCCCCAACCGAGCCTATGCCAACAATAAAGGTTTCGGCTTTTCGGGCCAGATTAAGCAGGTCCTGAACGCTTTTTTGGGCCAGAAACAGCTCTTTCTCCTCAAGCGAGGAGGATATATAGGGCACCGGCAGAAAATACCCTTCTCCACCGGTCTTTTCGACCAGGCGGTGGACAACATCATATGGATTGGCGGACAGGTTACGGGTCAAGCTACCGGATACGGAAACGAACCTGAGGTCCGGGCGATCCAACTGCGGCAGGTCATCAACCATCGCCGACAGGGAGCGTCCTTTTCCCACCCCGATCAGGGCCGGACCAGGTTTTTCAAGAATCGCATGAAGATACATCGCCGCCGCCGCCCCAACAGAGGCAAATCCGGCGCGTTGATCAGGGTCGCCTTGCTGATGAATATGCGGCGCAACGGTACAGCTCTCCAAGCCAAAATGGCTGGTCAACATCTCTTCCAACTCGAGGCATTCTGCGGGCACACCCCGGATGAACACCTGAACCAGTCCTTCATTGCGGGCTTGCACGATCAGGCGGTGCGCCTTGACCGAGGAGATATTCAAACGCTTGGAGATCTGCCCCTGCGTATAACCGCCAATATAGGAGAGCCAGGCAGCGCGTGTAGCAAGACTATTGTCTTTCATGTACCCCTCCCCACTGGTTAACTGAAAATATTTATAGTCAATGAATTTTTTTTCATTTTGACTCTTGCAAGGTATTTGAGTCAACCTCTATATAAAATTAATTCACATCTAAATGAACTAATTCTATATCAGTAATAGATCAACATGCTCTGAACGATCAACAGAAACAGGAATCTTATGTCAGTACCTCCAAAAAATGTTATGTCACAAGCCACATCACACACAGACCCGATTGAGGCGGTTGAGCGGTTGTGCGAAATTTATGCTGAGGGAAAAGAACTCCTAAGATCACACTTTGAGAAATTCAAGGAAGGTGATTCGGACCTCGAAAAAGTAGATGCCCGATATCCCTACTTATGGATTGACCTACCCTCTGTGGTAAAAAAAGAAGATGGGTTATCCTACGGATCCGCTTCAAAAGCGGGTCCGTTCGGGGTTACTGTTACTAGTCCAGAGTTATTTCGCAGTTTCTATATTGAACAGATTGGCCTGCTGGTTGAGAACCACAAAGTGCCGATCTGGGTCGGTGTATCGAACCGGCAAATCCCTCTGACCTTCGTTCTGGAAACCCTGCTGACGGATTTAAAGCAGGAACGCTATGGTAACCTGGCAGAAATATTTAATTTCCCCAATCTTTCGGAGATTGATGACCGGGTTGCCAACGGAACTCACACCAACGAAGAGGATTGTCCCAGTCCGTTAACCCTGTTCAGCGCGGAACGCGTCGACTTTTCCCTGTTCCGGCTGCGTCATTACACCGGCACCGCCCCAGAGCATTTTCAGCGCTTCGTCCTGTTCACCAACTATCAGCGTTATGTTGACGAATTCATTGAGTATGGTCGGAAAGAAATTGAAGAAGGGGACAGTTTCCGCTCATTTGTCGAGCCAGGAAACGCTGTTCATTGCAACCCGAGAGTCACAGATCACCTGTCCTATGGAGAGCCGGCGACAAAACTGCCACAGATGCCCGCTTATCATTTGGTACGGGATGGGCATATGGGGGTAACACTGGTCAATATCGGCGTCGGCCCGTCCAATGCCAAAACCATTACCGACCACATTGCTGTATTGCGTCCGCATTGCTGGGTGATGGTCGGTCATTGTGGAGGTTTGCGTCATACCCAGAAACTGGGTGATTATGTCCTGGCTCACGCCTACGCGCGGCTTGATCATGTGCTGGATAACGACCTGCCACTTGAAATCCCCATCCCGGCAATTGCCGAGGTTCAGGTTGCCTTGTCGGCCTCAGTTAGCAAATTTACCGGCCTTTCTGGAAATGAGTTGAAGCAGCACTTGCGCACCGGAACGGTGGTCTCGACTGATGATCGGGATTGGGAGTTGCGCCATGACGAGCTGTCAACCTTCTTCAACCAGTCTCGTGCCATTGCGGTGGATATGGAATCGGCCACCATTGCCGCCAACGGGTTCCGATTGCGTGTTCCGTATGGTACGTTGCTCTGTGTCTCAGATAAACCTTTGCACGGAGAGATCAAGCTCCCCGGTATGGCCAATGCCTTTTATTCCAAGCGGGTCAGTCAGCATCTGAAAATCTGCCTTGATGCCGTCGATGCCATGCGCGAAGGTGTCGTCCATCAAACCCTGCATTCTCGTAAACTCAGAAGTTTCGACGAACCGCCGTTCAGGTAACCCAGATTAACTTCCGTATCCGGAACCGAGCCGAAATGAGTAGCCCCTTCGTCCACTTGCGTATATCTGCGCACTTTTTCATGATCTTTCTCGGCTTTGGGATATTCTTGCCGTTCCTGCCGTTATGGCTGACCGGGCGAGGCCTGTCAGCAGATCAAATAGGGCTGGTGTTGGCAGCTGCCCTGTGGTGCAAAATTCCGGTTGGACTGGGTATGATGCAGGTTGCTGATCAAACGGGACAACGCAAAACACTTCTTATCGCGATCAGTTTACTTACCCTAGGCGGTGTTATTGGGTTTATCTGGCTTGACGGGTTTTGGCAGCATCTAATTGGGTGGACGATTGTCGGGACGTTACTAACGACGATGATCCCTATGACAGACAGCTTATCAGTGATCGCGGTTAACCGTCACGGCGTTGATTATGGCAAAATCAGGCTTTGGGGGTCGTTCAGTTTCATTCTCGCCTCAACCCTCGGCGGGTATTATCTGCAAGGTAAAGACTCTGAGACTGTTTTAAATTTGCTGATCATTGCCGTGCTGCTGATGGTTATCGGCACGGCCTGCCTGCCGAACCTGACCCAGCCGGCCCGCTCCAATCGTAACTTTGCCATCGGTGAACTGTTGCGATCACCCAGAACCGTCGCCTTCTTCCTGACTGTCTCAATCATGCAGGCCAGCCATGCCGGACTTTACGGATTCGCGACCCTTAGCTGGCAAAAGGCCGGCATCGGCAATGATGTTATCGGATTGTTATGGGCAGTTGGGGTGATGTTTGAAATTCTGCTGTTTATGTTCAGTTCCCGCCTGATTTCCAGGTTGGGCATTTCTGGAATGTTAATCGTTGCCGGACTGGCCGGTATGATCCGTTGGTTGACCCTTGGCACGACCAGTTGGGTTCCTACCTTGTTTGTTGTTCAAGCGATGCACGCCCTGACATTTGGCTGTTGTCACATTGCCGCCATTACCTACATCAGTCGAACCATTCCGGCTCCCCTGTCCGCTTCGGCACAGGGCCTCTATGATGGCCTTGCCATGGGCTTCCTGTTCGGTGTTTTTATGCTGATTGCAGGACAGGTTTATGCTCATGCAGGAGATACAGTGTTCTACGTAATGGCCACACTTTCCGCCGTTGGATTTATCGGGGCGATTATGCTGAAGAAAAAACAAATCGCCTGAGGTTTTATTTTGTCCCGAACAATCGATCTCCGGCGTCTCCTAAACCCGGCACGATGTACGCATGCTCATTCAGTTTCTCATCCAGAGCCGCCAGATAAATCTGCACTTTAGGGTGATTCTCAAGCAACACTTCAACCCCTTCCGGGGCCGCAACCAATGCCATGAATCGGATATGTTCATCCGGAATGCCGTTTTTGTTCAGCACATCGAGAGCATAAGAGGCTGAATAACCCGTCGCCAGCATCGGGTCGGTGACAATGAACAAACGACCGGTCACTTCCGGCAACTTGACCAGATATTCAACTGGGCGTTTTGTTTTCGGATCCCGGTATAAACCGACATGGCCTACTCGGGCCGAGGGCATCAACTCGAGCAAGCCATCGGCCATCCCGGTTCCGGCCCTGAGGATGGGGACCACGCCGACTTTCTTTCCGGCGATCACCGGTGCCTTATCCATTCCAGTAACCGGGGTGTCAATTGACTTATAATCAAGTTCCAGATGGCGGGTAATTTCATAGCCCATCAACAGGGCTATTTCCTTAAGAAGGGCGCGAAAGGTGCGAGTCGACGTATTGACATCGCGCATGTGCGTCAGCTTATGCAGGATCAGAGGATGGTCTAGAATATTAAGATTGGGAAACTGTTGTGTTGATGACATGGGTCGATCCCTTGATTCGTAAGTTTACATTTATGGTTCTCATCCAAATGGCTTAACCGGAAAGCGATGCCACTCGATTGTCGAGTGATAAAGATTTGAGCAATTACGGCAAGTAAATAATTAAAATTATCGTCTACTACGGTCAGCCAATGTTATGTTTTTTTATCAGTCGCCGGAACTGATGATACCCAAGGTTCAGGTTTTTGGCCGCCTCCGTTTGATTGTACCGGCTGGCATTCAAAGCCATGGCAATGATGCTTTGCTCAAATGCATTGACCGCGATGTGGAAGTCATCGGGAAGCTGCGAGATCGGCGCAGGGACCCCAATTTCACGCCACGGGGTTTCAAAAGGATCGAATATGATCTCGCTTAGGGGTTGCTCCTGATCCAGGTGTCGGTGGACACTACGCTCAATTACATTCTTTAACTCTCGCACATTGCCTGGCCACGGATGGACCAGCAGGGCCTGCTCGGCCTCGGATGAAAACCCACCAAACACAGTGCGGCCTAGCTCACGGGTCATTTCAACCGCGAACGCCTGGGCCAACAGCAGGATGTCCATTGGCCTGAAGCGTAGCGGCGGGACATTGACCACCTCGAAGGCCAACCGGTCGAGCAGGTCTTCGCGAAACTTACCATCCGCCGCAAGGGCGGGTAAGTCCGTATTGGTCGCGGCGACAACCCGAACATCGACCTTCAGGGTTTCACTGCCACCGACCCGTTCAAATTCCCCGTACTCAAGCACCCGCAGTATTTTTTCCTGCGTCGCCAGCGAGGCTGTAGCGATCTCATCAAGGATCAACGTTCCGCCATCGGCACGCTCGAAGCGACCCCGATGACGGCGCTCTGCCCCGGTAAATGCCCCGGCCTCATGACCAAACAGTTCAGAATCGAGCAGAGACTGGGTCAGAGTGGCGCAGTTGACCTTGACCATTGGATTGCCCCAGCGACGCGATAAATAGTGCAATCGCTCGGCAACCAGCTCTTTGCCCGAACCCCGCTCGCCAATCACCAGACAGGGCTTGTCCAGTGCAGCCAGTTCAGACACCTTCTCCAGCACTCTGAGGAAGGCTGGATCTTCGCCGAGGATGTTTTGCTGGGTATCCATATTTTCCTTGCTAATTAGCGATTATCACTATCGATTATAGCCGTTTATTTACTATATTCGCAACATATTTTCTTGGCGATTTTTGATGTTTTCAATAATTACAGTGCATTAGCTTTTTGGCACGGTACCTGCAATACCTCTGTCAGGAACAACACTTGCTACAAAGGTTAAAAACAATGGGAATTTTCTCGCGCTTTTCAGATATCATGAATGCCAACATCAATTCTCTGCTCGATCGGGCAGAAGACCCTGAAAAAATGGTCCGTATGATGATTCAGGAAATGGAAGAGACCTTGATTGAGGTCCGCTCTTCTGCAGTTAAATCTATCGCCGACAAGAAGGAACTGATCCGTCATGCTGAGAGGCTGGAAGCCGGTCAGAAGGAATGGACCGAAAAAGCAGAATTTGCGATTTCCAAAGGTCGTGAAGATTTAGCCAAAGCTGCTTTGGTCGCCAGACGCAAACTTGAAGACCAGGCTGCGGCCCTGGAAACCGAGCTTTCGGTTATTGAAGACTCTCTGGCTCGTTACAATGATGACCTGTCGAGATTGCAATCGAAGTTGGACGAAGCAAAAACCAAACGTAAATCAGTAGAGGTAAGAATGAAGACGGCCCAAAAGCGGGTTCGGGTTCGCCAGACCCTGCATGATGGACGTATCGACGAAGCCCTTACCCGTTATGAAATTCTTGAGCGGCGGATTGATGAGTTGGAAGCCGATGCGGAATCTTATGATCTGGGCAGTGACGGTGCACGCAGTTTGGATGAAGAATTTGCTGACCTTGAAGCCGAAAGCGGCATTCAGGATGAGTTGAGCCAACTGAAGGCAAAAGTCAGCAAGAAGAAGAAAGCTTCCTAAGCGGGGAACAAGTCATTACTCTGATGGGTAAGTCATCTCGTGACAGTGATAAAGCCCTCAGACCCTGCTTGTTAAGCAACCACCAAGATAAAAGGCAACTCAAATGATTTTCGGTACGTTTGGATTTGTAATGATGGTCCTGTTTCTATCAATGGCGCTGCCGTTGTGGATCATCTTTCACTACATCACCAAATGGAAAATGATGAACAGGGAAGATCAAGAAGATCATGTTGCCGTTGATAAAGAGAAGTTATTGGCCCTGTCCAAAACGGCAACGTCACTGAAAGAGCGCATCGTGACGCTGGAGCGTCTTCTCGATGCAGAAGCAAAAGGCTGGAGAGAAAAATGAGCCACTATCGCGCAAGACACCACAGACCGTGTGGACCCCATAGACCCCATTCAAAGGGGCCGGGCGTTATTCGCCGGGTCACCCAGGCCATTGCTGACCACTTCGGATTTGACCGGGGATGGGTTTTGGCCGGATTTATCGTTGGGCTGATCATCAATTTCCCCCTGACCATCGGCGTCTTTCTGGTCGCCTGGGTGTGGACGGATAACCCGCACAAACTAGAGAGCTTTTGGGAAAACTTGAAGGACCCGTTCCTTCACATGAAATCTCGCCGGGCGCAATCGGCGGGTGGTTATTCAGAGCCCCCTCACCACAACAATTCTGGTTCCGCTGACACTCCTGAGCCATCGTTTGAAGCAGATCCGTTTATGGATGAATTAAAACGAAAGTTTGAAGACCTGGAAAAGCGCGCCGGTAAAATGGAGCGACACGTCACTTCGGATGATTACGAGCTGAAGCAAAAATTCAAACGCATGGAGGATGAGAAATAACCGCTGTTGACATTCCTACCGGATGCTAACTTTGGTTTAAGGTAAATTCCCGACCGTTTTTCAAGGAAGGAACCTTTTGCCTGGCCTTCGTCACCTGCTCCGGTTCAATCTCAGCCATAATAAATCCCGGCTCTTCCCCGCCATCGGCCAACACTTTCCCCCACGGATCAATAATCAGAGAATGTCCATAGGTATAGCGCGTGCCGCCGTGGTGTCCGCACTGGGCCGGAGCAAAAACATAACAGCCATTTTCAATTGCCCGAGCCCGCATCAGGATATGCCAGTGAGCTTCGCCGGTGGGCCGGGTAAATGCTGCTGGGATACTCAGAAAAGAAGCCCCGGCTTGAGCCAGAGATCGGTATAATTGCGGAAAGCGCAGGTCATAGCAGATGGTCATACCGAGTTTACCCCAGGGCAAATCAACTAATCTGGACGTATCACCGGGCTCGTAGGCTTTTGATTCCCGGTACGATTCACCGCCATCAAGATCCACATCAAACATATGTATCTTGTCGTAGCGGGCGACCGACTTGCCCTGCGGGTTTATCAAAACGGAGCGATTGGCAAATTTCGGATGACCATTGGCATCAACGGCTATCTCATGCTTCAGGCCAACCGAACCTGCCAAAATCCACTTACCTGTTTTGCGCGCTATTTCCTGAAAAGCCGCCAAGGTCACATCGTCTTTTTCCTGTGACGTTTTGGTCGCCAGCGCCTTGCGGTCCATATCCATGACGTTGACCACTTCTGGGGTCATGATGATATCGGCACCGGCGGCTGCCGCCTGTTCAATCAATTCACAAGACGCTTTTAGATTGTCATCAACAATCGGGCCGCTTGTCGTCTGTATACAGGCTGCTCTGAAGGCCTTGCTCATGATTTCAATATCCTGATTCAGGCGCTTTGCAGAAGACCATCGAGTCTTCCTTTTGCCTCAAGGGCATGCAATTCGTCACAGTCACCAATATGCATGTCGCCGACGAAAACCTGAGGCACGGTATGACTGCCTGCCTTGGAAGTCATTTCCTTACGCAGCTGTGGGGACATCATAACATCTATTTCGTTATATTTAATGTCCTTGCTGTCCAGCAGAGCTTTCACCCTGTAACAGAACGGGCAAAAGGGAGTCGTATATACTTTTATCTCAGACACAAAAAATTCCTTGTTCTTAATCCTGAATATTACGGATCATTGCATAGGGCGTATATGACCTTTTCGGGGCCATCGCGTCAAACATTCAGTCCGATCCCCCTCATATACTGTCTCACTTGGCAATTTTCCAGCCCACCCTCGAATCATTTTAATAATTAGAACTATTCAAATGTATGCCAAATTGTGTACAATGCCGGTCAGAATAATAAAACTTGTCACATATCTGGGAGGATATCATGAGTCGTATAACGTTTTTATTGGCGGCGTTCGCCGTATTTTTAATGGGGGCCATCGCTGGACCAGCCACGGCTGCTAATGTCAAAATTACACCACTAGGCGGACAGGACGGTGAATTTTGCCGACTGGATCGGGCCATGATTTTCGAAGATCCGAACGGCACCCGCCTTCTTTATGATGTCGGTCGTACTGTCGCAGGCGCCGATGACCCCCGGCTTGGCAAGATTGACGTTCTTCTGGTTAGTCACATGCACGGCGACCATGTCGGAGACAGGCATACCAAGGCGGTTAATGCAGGAACTTGCGCCAAACCGGATTTTTCGGTCGTCGCTGCCCCGGTTACCAATACTGTCAATATTGCGTTCGCCAAAAAGGCCAAGATTGTCACCGGCAGTGAAATGCCTCCGTTCTTTGGCGGGAAGCTGAAATCTCTCGGCGGCAATCCCAAAGACTCGATGCTGGTACGATTTGGGGCCACAAAAACAGTTGGCGGTGTGGGGATCTCTACCGTCCCGGCGGCTCACAGTAACGGCCTGAATCCGGCGTTTATCGGAGGTGAATTGGGTGATGCGATGAAAGCAGCCGGAATTGGGGGATATGTTGGCCCCCCAACCGGATATATCCTGCAGTTCAGCAACGGCCTCGTTGTCTACCTTTCCGGCGACACCGGTATGACCGCTGAACAGAAAGAAGTCGTCGGCGGTTTTTATAAGGCCAAGTTGGTCGTTATGAACATCGGTGACACTTTTACAACCGGCCCCAAAGAAGCCGCGTTTGTGATCAATGAAATGATCAAGCCGGCTTCGGTAATCCCGTCTCATGCCAACGAAGAAGCCACAAAGGGCGGCGAGGTCATTGCCGGAACACGCACCGAAGCCTTCTCAAAAGCGGTCAATATTCCCGTTCACCTTCCGCTAAGCGGTAAGACGATGGAATTTGATGGTGGCGGAATGTGCGTCGCTGGTTGTTAAATTTATATCCCCATGAGAAAGGCTCCGGACATTTGGCCGGGGCCCTTTTTTATTGAGTCCGCAGAGATAACTAACCTGACAATAAAGTTGGCAACCACAGGGTCAGTGCCGGAAACAGGATCAGGATCACCACGCGGATAATTTCGGCAATAAAGAATGGCGCGACACCGATAAACGTTTGATACAAGGGGACGTCCTTGGCAAGGGTCGAGATAATGAAAACATTCATCC
>Ga0316189_10004257_pt1 | contig 13790 bp, 8 predicted proteins | sample LowCovwburrow_MG_FD_204930 | JGI IMG/M metagenome (GOLD analysis project Ga0316189, IMG submission 204930) | Coastal sediment microbial communities from Maine, United States - Lowes Cove worm burrow | ecosystem: Environmental > Aquatic > Marine > Coastal > Sediment | place: USA: Maine...
GCCGAAGGCCGCAGCTACCTGCTGGGCTCAAAGGTTGCACAACTGGCTGGTTATCGCGACAACCGCCCTAACCTTGCAGATATTGCCATGGATGACCTCAAGGCTCTGAATGCTGCAACTGGTGAATCAGTCCATCTTGCGGTCCGTCAGGGGCGTGAGCTGGCAACGCTCACCGTTCTGGAATCACATCATGTGGTGAGGGTTTTTTCCGGTGGCGATGCAAAAACCGACTCTTTTCATGCCACAGCAACCGGCAAGGCTATTCTGGCATGGTTACCTGATGCGGTGATTGACCGCCTGTTGGCTCCCAAGACTCTTAAAAAATTTACCGAAAAGACCATTACCTCACGGGCAGAACTGGTTGAAGATTTGCGTCAGGTACGCCGCCATGGCTATGCCGTTGATGATGAGGAATTTCAACCATCCGTGATTTGTATCGGTGCCGCCATTCGCGACAACACCGGTGCTGTACAAGGTTCATTTAGCTGTTCGCTGCCAATCATTCGCGCCGATAAGGAACGGCTGGATACGATCAAACAACAGGTGCGCGAAACAGCTCAGTCCATTTCAAAAAAGCTCGGACACAGCACAGCGGCCAAAGCCGGGCAGGAAAATACACAAACAACATCTCATTCTCAGGGAGAAAAGAACCATGCCGATGCCTGAAAACATCAAAACCAGTCCGGATTTTCCCGTTCCAGAAACCATGAACGCATGGGTTTTGGGTGATCCTGGCGAATTATCCACAACAACAAAGCCTGTGCCGGTACCCGGCAGGGCTGAAGTACTGGTACGCATTGATGCGGTAGCGATCTGTGCCACTGATCTGGAGATTATTTACCACGGACCGCCTGCTCAAATTCACGGTGGCGAGCCCTTCAACAAAAACTTCACACCCGGCCATGAGTATATGGGCACCGTTGTGGCGCTTGGTCCTGGAGTCGATGAATATGAGGTTGGCGAACGTGTGACAGTTGAAATCCACGCCGGCTGTGGCCAGTGCAAACGCTGTCGTCAAGGCATGTACACCTCCTGCCACAACTATGGCAAAAACTATGGCGACGTCGACAAGGGCCACCGCGCCAACGGCTTTACCACAGATGGCGGTTTTGCCGAATATGCGGTCAACAATATCAATACACTGATCCATGTTGATGATTCAATGTCGGATGAAGAGGCAACATTGGTTGTCACGGCTGGCACCTCGATGTATGGCCTGACAGAGCTTGGCGGTCTTGTTGCCGGTGAAAGTATTGTCGTCACCGGCCCGGGACCAATTGGCCTGTTGGGGGTTGCCGTTGCCAAGGCACTGGGGGCACAACCGGTCATTCTGACCGGTACCCGTGATAACCGCCTTGAAATCGGTAAAAAACTCGGTGCTGACCATGTCATCAATGTTCGCAACGAAGACGTCGTCGACAAGGTTCGCGAACTGACCGATGGCAAGGGTGTTGACTATGTGCTCGAATGCGCCGGTGCACCCAACGGTGTCAACGAAGCAGCCCAGATGGTCAACCGGGGCGGCAAGATCTGTCTGGCCGCTTTCCCGAGCAATAGTCCTGAAGTCGATGTCGCCCATCTGGTGCGCAACAACATCTATCTGTACGGCATTCGTGGAGAAGGCAAAACCGCCACCCACCGGGCAGAAGCCTTCATGCGCCAGAAGCGTTTTGATTCCACCCTGATTCACACCCACACTTTTGACATGGATGATCTCAAAGAGGCCCTGCGCTATGCCAAGGACCGGGTTGAGGATGCCATCAAGGTCGTGGTTAAAAACCAGCACGCGGTATCCAAACAACAAGCTGCCGAATGAGCTCGGTCTGACGAGGCAAGAAATGCTGACCTGTGACACATACCATATTCCAACCAGTTTGCCGCAAGCACTAGATATGCTCAATCAGCAAAAGGGCAAGGATGTTCGTATTCTGGCCGGGGCAACCGATACCCTGCCCTGGGCCCGTCAGGGGCGGGCTGGAGATGTCACGGGCGATCATAATGTCAAAACTATCATCGATGTCACCCGCCTGCCCGAATTGCGATGTTATGAGGTTAAGGCTGGACGGTTGCGCATGGGCGCCGGTCTTGTGTTTCAGGATTTTCTGGAAGATGAGGCCTTATCGGCACATCTGCCCAATATGCGCTATTGCGCAATCTGGTTTGCCGATGATCAAATCCGCCGTCAGGCCACACTGGCCGGCAATCTTGCCAATGCCTCACCGGCTGCTGACGGTACCCCGCCCATGGTTGCCCTTAACGGGGAAGTCGAACTTGCCAGTCTGGCCGGGTCTGAGGTTGTCAGGCGTCATGTCCCGGTCAGTGAATTTATTACAGGTCCGGGCAAAACAACCCTTGCAGATAATGAACTGATTACGGCTGTAACCTGCGACTCAGCCCACGGTTTTGGCGGCTCGTTTGAAAAAGTCGGACAACGGCGTTCGCTGGTCATTTCGGTCGCTTGCGCCACCTGCTGCGTCAAGGTTTCTGCTGACGGTCAACGGTTTGAAGACATCCGTCTGGCGCTCGGCGGTGTTGGCCCTGTGCCAATCCGCCTTGATGATGCCGAAAACAAGTTGCGGGGAAGCGAAATTACCAGGCAAACAATAGCCGAGGCAGCCAAACTCGCACCAGCCCGCGTTGCCTCCCGCTCCCGGCGTGATTATCGAAAAGAGGTTATTCAAGGCTTTACCGAACGCGCGATCATTGATGCACTGGCCGATTGCGGCCATGGGCTAACGGACAAGACGGAGGAACTGGCCCATGTATGATCAAATCATTAAAGCGACAGTCAATGGCCGGAAAGTCTCAAAGACAGTAAGAGCTGGCAGCCGCCTCATCGATTTTTTGCGCAATGACCTGCAGCTTACCGGCACAAAGGAAGGCTGTGGGGCCGGTGAGTGTGGCACCTGTTCGGTATTTGTCGACGGCAAGCTGATGAAGTCCTGCCTGATGCCGGTGAGCCGGGCTGAAGGCACCGTTATCGAAACCATCGAGAACCTGTCAGGTGGCAGCATACTCGGTGAACGCACAGCTGTGCAAAAAGCCTTTCATAAAATGGGGGCCAGCCAGTGCGGCTATTGCATACCGGGCATGGTGATGGCGGCAACAGCCGTTCTACAAGACAACCCCGAAGCCGGACGCGAGGAAATCAAGGAGCGTATGGGGGGCAATATTTGCCGCTGTACGGGATATCAGAAAATTATTGATGCCGTGGAACTGGCCCGTGATGTGGTGAACCAAACCCAACCGGCCAGCATATTGGACACTGAAGAACATCATGACAGCTTTATCGGTGCCAGTGTCAGACGCATCGATGCCCCCGGCAAGGTCACCGGCCAGCTTAAATATGCTGGCGACATGGTACTGCCCGGCATGCTTGAGATGCAGGTGTTGCGCAGCCCTCATGCGCATGCCCGCATTGTTTCGATTGACTATCAAAAGGCATTGCAGGTGCCTGGTGTTCATGCGGTCATTACTGCTGATGATGTACCGGGAATCGATGGTTATGGTGTCTTTGTTCATGACCAGCCGGTTATGGCGCGCGACAAGGTTCGCCATGTTGGTGAGGCGGTTGCCGCTGTTGCTGCTGATGATTTGCAGGCTGCCAAAAAAGCTATCCGGCTTATTGACGTTGTCTATGAGCAACTACCGGCTGTGTTTGATGTTGATGGTGCCCAAAGTCCCGGTGCAGCCGTTGTTCATGACTATGCACCTGATAATCTTGTCAAACACATTCCCATCCGCAAGGGTGATGTCGAGGCCGGTTTTGCAAAAGCTGATTTCATCCTGGAAAACACCTACCAGACCCAGCCGGTAGAACACGCTTATCTCGAACCCGAGGCCGGTGTTGCCTATGTCGATGCCGAAGGTGTTGTAACCATTCATTCACCGAGCCAGAACATTACCCATCATCGCCATATGCTGGCAGATATTCTCGATCTGCCGATCAACAAGGTGCGGATGATCATGAGTCCGGTCGGCGGTGGTTTTGGCGGCAAGGAAGATATGCTCTATCAGGGCATGCTGGCCATAATGACCATGAAGACGGGCTATCCGGTCCGACTGGTATTTACCCGCGAGGAATCGATTACGGTAAGCGCCAAACGACATCCGACACGCATTCACTATCGCATGGGAATTACCAAAGACGGGCGGATCACGGCCAGCCAGATCAAGTGCGAAAGCGATGGTGGTGCCTATGGCTGCTCAACCGAAGGGGTGATGCGCAAAATGGCGATCCTCGGGGCAGGACCATATGACATACCCAATGTCAGCATCGACACATATGGCTATTACACCAACAACACACCTTCAGGTGCATTTCGCACCTTCGGCGCCATGCAAAGCGAATTTGCAACCGAAGTAATGCTCGACCTTGCTGCTGAAAAGCTGGGGCTTGATCCGTTTGAAATACGCCGCATTAACGGCATGCGCGATGGTGCTGTCACCCATACAAAACAAAAACTTGAATCTGTCAGCTTTCAACAGGTACTGGAAGCTGCCCGCGCGGGAGCGCACTGGCAAAGCGGTCCGCCTAATAATCGAGGCGCAAATCGTAAGGATTTGTCGGGCAGCGGCAACCGCCCACCATGCCAGTTGGGGGCACGGTTTTTATCAACAAAACCTGATGGCTCAACCGGACGGGTTCGGGGTCGCGGCATGGCCGCATCCTGGTATGGCATTGCCCGCACCGCAACCATTGACAGAGCCGGTGCCTGGGTCGAGCTGGATGATGGCGGCACAGCAAAGGTGCTAACCGGTGTAACCGAAATTGGCGAAGGTATTTTAACAGTACTGGCCCAGGTGGCGGCAGAAGAACTGGGCATTCAGCCTGGAAATATAACCATTGGCGATAATGACACCGCCCGCTCACCTGAAGCAGCGCACGCCGGAGCAACCCGGCAGACCTATATGATTGCCAATGCGGTTGCTCTGGCCTGCCGCAATGTCCGCGAGCGTTTTGATGCTGAAATTGCCGCCTTCTGGGACGTTGAGCCTGAACAGCTTGAGGCCTCAAACGGCCATATCCGGGTACGTGAAACCAACAAATCCATGACCATGGCAGAAGCGGTGGCCGTGTGTAAGGGCCAACGCGGCGTGGTGCCGGTCGGCTCAGCCAGTTATACCGCTCCCCATACCGGACTTGATCCGGTCGATGGTTCGGGCAAACCCTGGCAGGCTTATGTTTATGGCTGTCAGGTCGCCGAAGTTGAAGTGGACACGGTTACCGGTGAAGTGCAGGTTCTCGGTGTCTGGGCTGCCCACGATGTTGGCCGGGTGATTAATCCGCAAGGCGTTGAAGGACAAATCGAAGGCGGTGTTGTTCAAGGACTGGGTCAGGCCCTGATGGAAGATTACCAGCAGGTAGAGGGCCATGCGGTCAGCCATGGTTTTGACAAATATATTCTGCCAACTTCACTTGATGTACCCCACATCACCTCGATTATTGTCGAGGACCCGGACCCCCTCAGCCCGTTGGGGGCCAAGGGTATCGGCGAGCCGGCACTGTTGCCAACCGTTCCGGCAATTATCAATGCCATCTACGATGCAGTCGGCATACGTCTGACCTCATTACCGGCAACACCGGTAAAGGTTCTGGCAGCCCTGCGAGATAAAACAAGAGGAAAACCCAGATCGCTTGAAGCAGCGGAATAGCTTCCAAGGGGGTGTCCTCTTGCAATCACTAAACGACTGAAAGACAAGGGAGAATTAATATGTTTAGCTATAAAAAAACGATGTTAACCGGCCTCATAAGTGCATTTACCGCTATATCGGTTTTCACCGAGGACGCCCGTGCGGAGTTCCCGGAAAAGGCGATTGAGTTTGTGATACCGTTTGGGGCAGGTGGATCAGCCGATATTGAGGGACGGCTACTAGCCAATGCCATGAGCAAGGTGCTCGGTGTGCCAATGGTACCGGTCAATAAAGTCGGCGGTGGTGGCGCTGTTACCTACACGCATCTCAAAAACTCCAAACCTGATGGCTACACGGTTGCCTGGGCATCAACGTCACTGTTAACCTCATCTGGTATCGGGAACATCCCGTTTGACCACAGCGCCCTGGACCATCTTGGTCAGGTGGAATTTCAGCCGATGATCGTTTCGGTTAAGGGCAATGCCCCGTGGAAGACCTTCAAGGAATTCGCTGATTACTGCAAGGCTAACCCCGGTAAGTTGAAAATTGCCAACTCCGGCACCGGCAGCGCCACCCATATCGCTGCAGTTGCGGTTGAAAATGCCATGGGCTGCAAGGTCATCCACCTGCCTGTCGGCATCAAACGCCGTAATGCTACAGTGCTATCGGGCGAAGCCCATGCCGCAGTCGGTCCGCTGACGGCAACCCGTCGTCTGGCTAAGGCAGGCAAACTGCGTATGCTGGCCGCCCCGACTTCAGAACGCAATCCGGTTGCACCAGATGTGCCGACCATGAATGAACTGGGTTACAAAGCTGACCTCGACCTGTTTCGCTCACTGGCTGTCCCCAAGGGAACACCGGCAGATGTCGTAGCAAAACTCACTGATGCGATGATCAAGGCCGCCAACTCAAGGTCATTTCAGGATCTGGCCAAGAAAAACGGCTTCACCATCAAACCGCTGACTGGCAAGGACTTCGACAAACGCCTTGAAAAAGACGGTGCCGTGGTCATCAACATCATGAAGGGTGCCGGTATCTATAAAATCAAAAGCAATTAACCGCTGCGGGCTGATTTAACCAAACGAAACACCAGGGAGAGGAAACACGATGTCAATGCCACTGAAAAATGTGATCATTTCAATGGTCATGTTACTGATTGGCAGCTGCTATCTGTACTTCTCCCTGCAATTGCCGGTGCGTTCTATTCAGAACGTGCCCGGCCCCTCCTTTTTTCCACTTATTATCGCTGCCTTCGTTTTGTTTCTGTCCGCAGTGTTGCTGGTTAAAGGTGTCATCAACTTGCGCAATGAACTGCCGCAACAATCCGGGCATGCAGCACCAGCACGGGTAATGGCGACGCTGGTCTTGTTCGTGCTGTATCTTGTTGTTTTGCCCTATGCGGGTTTTCTGGTTGCCAGTATTCCCTTTTTTGCCGGCTTGATGATGTTGTGTGAACAAAGAAAACCCCTTCTTGTGGCTGTTGCTTCGGTCATGATCCCGTTGTTTCTTTATGTCCTGTTCCGGCAAGGGTTTAATATCCTTTTGCCATCAGGCGTGTGGATGTAGATTGCCATGATCCAGGATGCCGCACTCGGGTTTTCTCAAGCCAGCCAGGTTTCCAGCCTCATTGCGACTGCGATTGGCGTCATGATCGGGTTGACCGTCGGCATGATTCCCGGCATGACCATCAGCACCGGGATTATCATCGTTCTGCCGCTGACCTATGCCCTTGATCCCAATATCTCCATTGCGTTGCTATTAGGGCTCTATGTTGCTGGTATGACGGGCGGCAGTTTTACCGCCATTCTACTAAACATTCCCGGCACGCCCTCTGCTTCGGCAACCGCAATCGACGGTTTTCCGCTTAAGGAACGGGGCGAAGCCGGACGTGCGCTTGGCATCGCCATTGTCGCCAGTTTCATAGGTGGTATTGTCAGTTTCGCCTGTCTTTATCTGATTGCCCCGCAACTGGCCGATCTTGCGTTGAACTTCAGGGCACCAGATCTTTTTGCCTTGGTCTTGTTTGGTCTGACCATTATCTGCAGCTTTGCTGCCAAGTCATTGATCAAGGGGCTATTGTCGGCCGCCCTCGGGCTGATGATTGTCACCATCGGCCAGGATCCGATGATGGGCACTGCCCGCTTCACTTTTGATAATGTCAATCTGTTATCAGGGGTGCATTTTCTAACGGCAATGATTGGCCTTTTCGCCATCCCCGAGCTGGTCAAGAGCATTTGTACACCAGTCACGATGGTGCCTGAAACGCAAAAGAAAATCGGCTCGTTCTGGAGCGTGTTTCCACGGTTTTCAGACTTGAAAAGGATTATCCGGCCCGTGCTGATCGGCTCACCCATCGGGTCTTTCCTCGGCCTCCTGCCCGGTGCCGGCGGGCCGATTGCCGCCTTTATCAGTTATGACTATGCTAAAAAGTCGAGCAAAAATCCCGAAGGATTTGGCAAAGGCTCAGTCGAGGGAATTGCAGCACCGGAATCTGCCAATAATGCGGTCACCGGTGGTGCACTGGTGCCGATGATGACACTTGGTATTCCAGGTGACCCGGTTACTGCCATTCTTATCGGTGCCCTGCTGGTGCATGGTCTGGCACCCGGCCCGCTGTTGTTTATCGAGCGGGGAGATTTTGCCTATGGGCTGATTTTTTCCTTCCTGTTTGCCAACATTTTCAACCTGATCCTTGCACTGACAGGCGTTCGTTTGCTGGTCAAATTGCTTAATACGCCGCGCGCCCTGATGATGCCGACAATAGGCCTGTTATGCGTTATCGGCAGCTATGCCCTGCGCAATTCGTTTTTTGACATCTATATCATGCTGGCATTCGGAATCATCGGTCTGATCATGCGCTGGGTAGATATGCCGGTGGTGCCGTTGCTGTTGGCACTGGTTCTCGGCAAACCGCTTGAGGAGCATCTTCGCGTTTCCCTCACCTCTTCGCAAGGTGATTACATGATCTTCCTGCAATCACCCTTTAGTGTCGGTTTTCTGTCGCTGGCGGTCCTCTCGGTTATCTGGTCACTGGTTATTGAACCCTGGCGCGACAAGCGGCGTGCCAACAACGTGTAGAACAGCCAGAGGCTAATAATAAAGACAAATTGGATTTCAAATGCATAACGAAACACCACATTCCAACGAAATGCGCTCGCGGGCAAAGGCCATCAAGGCTGCCGGGGGGCTGCAGGCAGCCCTTGAGAATGGCAGCCTGTCGGCACAGTTCGAAACCAGCCTGTCAGAAGGCATTGTTCTTGGCCTTTTAAAACAGGGCGTCAGCAAATATCTGGCCATCTTCGGTCATGGCTCTACTGATCTTGGTGAGGTGTTGCGGGTTTATGAACAAGAAGGCGTTACCCGCACCTATAATTTCCGCAATGAGGTTGCCATGGCCCATGCTGCAACGGCATTGTCCTGGCAATATGGTGAGGTCCCGGCAGTTGTAACCTCGATCGGCCCCGGTGGACTGCAAGCCATGGCAGGCTCTCTGGCCGCGGCTTCAAACGGTGTCGGCGTCTACCATATCTATGGCGATGAGACGACCCATGGTGAAGGCTATAACATGCAGCAAATTCCCAAACACGAAAAGGGATTGTATGGACGGCTGACTGCAATAATGGGTGAAAGCTATGTGCTGCATACCCCGCAAGCGCTTCGTGACATGCTGCGTCTGGGAACCAACCGGGTACATCACCCGACCAAGGCTGGCCCCTATTACATGCTGCTGCCACTCAACACCCAGCCCCAAATGCTTCAGCTTAACCTGAATGCCTTGCCGGAACGCATTCAGGTGCCGCAACAGGTTCCAGCAGCCCAGGACGCCTATGCCGGGGCGGTCAAACTGATCCAGCAATTTGACCGCATCGTCATCAAGGCCGGGGGCGGCTGCCGTAGTGCTGCCCAACAGGTGCAAAAACTGGCAGAAGCGACCGGAGCGGCTGTTGCATTATCACCGGGCTCAACAGGTGTTTTGCCTGATGATCACCCCCAGAACATGCATGTCGGCGGCTCGAAAGGGTCCATCAGCGGCAACTACGCCATGCGCGAGGGCAATCTGTTGATCGTCATCGGTTCACGCGGGGTTTGTCAGGCAGATTCTTCCGGTGTCGGATATGAAAAAGCCGAGGCTGTTATCAATATCAATGCTGATCTGACAGATGTCACCCATTACAACAAAACCCATGTGCTGCAAGGCGATATTGGTTCGATCATTGATCGTTTATTGGAAACGTTGGAAACCAGTGGCGGAGCAAATCTTGATACCCGCAAGTCTTGGTTGAACACTTGCAAGGAACAAAAACAGGATTGGCAGGCTTTCAAGGTAGAGCGTTTCGCAACACCGCCACTTGCTGATGATGCCTTTGCTACACCGGTACTTACCCAACCGGTGGCGATTAAAACCGTTGCTGACTTTGCCAAAAGCATCCGCGCGGCCAAATTCTTTGACGCAGGCGATGTACAGGCCAATGGCTTCCAGATTGTTGAAGATGATACACCAGATGAGACCTATACCGAGTCCGGGGCCTCCTATATGGGCTTTGCTGTTTCCGGAGTCATCGCAGGCGGTTTGGCCGATAACCCGCAATACAGCATTGCCTTTACCGGTGACGGCTCATTTATGATGAACCCACAAGTGCTGATCGATGCTGTTGCCCACAATGTAAAAGGCATGATTGTCATTTTCGACAACAGGCGCATGGCGGCAATCACCGGCCTGCAAGAAGCCCAATATGGAAACGGCTTTCGAACCAGTGACGGCGTTCCGGTGGATTATGTGCAACTGGCCTCGGCAGTCAGTGGTATCAAGGCAATTCATGGTGGAGAAGATGTTGCCTCGCTCGAACAGGCCCTCGTCACAGCACACCAATATGACGGCATGTCTGTAGTGCACGTACCCGTCTATTATGGCAGCGACGAACGCGCTGGCATGGGAGCCTATGGTTCATGGAATGTCGGCAACTGGGTTGAAGATGTTCAACGCCGCTGGCACGCACAGGAAATTTGAATTCATAACAGGAACAATGAAAATGTATAAAAATTACGGTCTCTATATTGACGGTGCCTGGCGGGAAGCTTCTGACAAAGCTGAAATAGCGGTCCATGATCCGGCAACAGAGCAAGTTATCGGCACCATCCCGGCGGCAACAACAGATGACCTTGATGCGGCTCTGGCAGCAGCTTCGCGCGGGGTTAAAGTGTGGCGCAAAACCAACCCGTGGGAGCGCGGGGCAATGTTGCGCAAGGTTGCAGAACTGATCCGCCAACGCATCGCTGAAATAGCTGAAATCATGTCTGTGGAAACCGGCAAGCCGATTGCTGAAGCGATGGGGGAAACTGGTGCAGCTGCCGATCAATTCGAATGGTACGCTGAAGAGACAAAACGCATATACGGCCAAACCATTGAAGGGCGAACCGATGATGTACGTATGACCGTTCGCTATCAGCCTGTTGGTGTGGTCGCAGCTTTTTGTGCCTGGAATTTTCCAGCCTTGCTGCCATCTCGCAAGATGGCGGCTGCCTTGGGTGCCGGCTGTTCGATTATTGTCAAACCGGCAGGTGAAGCACCTGGCTCGTGTATGGCGCTTGTTCAAGCCTGCCATGATGCCGGTATTCCAGCCGGCGTTGTCAACTTCGTAACCGGTGCGTCTTCCCTGATTGCACCGCATCTGGTGACATCACCCATTGTCAAAAAAGTCTCGCTTACCGGGTCAATTCCGGTCGGGCGGCAAATCCTGCATCTGGCGGCTGACGGGGTGAAAAAGGTGACAATGGAACTGGGTGGTCACGGACCGGTTATCGTGTTTGAAGATGCTGATCCGGTGGCGGCAGCCCGGGCTTGTGCGGCCACCAAATTCCGCAATTGTGGTCAGGTCTGCATTTCCCCGAGCCGGTTTTATGTTCATGAAAACAGCTATGAGGCATTCGCAACCGAATTCGCCCGTATAGCTGAAAGTTTGAAAGTCGGTCGCGGCATGGATGAAGGTGTCGAGATGGGCCCCATGGCTAACCGGAGGGGACTGGATACGGCCCTTACCATGATTGAGGATGCAGTCGGCAAAGGCGCTGAAGTCCTGGCAGGAGGTAAACAGCCTGATGCCTATGACAAGGGCTTTTTCCTTGAGCCAACAGTTCTCGGCAAGGTCAGTGACGAAGCCCGCATCATGATCGATGAACCATTTGCGCCGGTTGCCCCGATCACCACCTTTAAAGATTTTGACGAGGTTATGGAGCGGGCAAACAGTCTGCCCTTTGGTCTTGCCGGTTACATTTTTACCGACAATCTCAAAACCGCTCATCTGGCATCTGAGGAACTCAATCAGGGCATGGTTGGTGTCAATGAAATGTTGCTTGCCACGGCTGAAGCACCATTTGGCGGCATCAATGAAAGCGGCATGGGCCGTGAAGGCGGATCACTTGGCATCAAGGATTATCTGGTGCCCAAATATATCAAGATGAAATTGTAACTGACATGACAGAAAAGAAACCACCAAAAGGCCTTGAGAACGGCCTGACAAATTATGGCGATGCAGGCTTTGCAGTCTATCTGCGCCGGTCATTTGCCAAGTCGATGGGCTATTCCAGCGAGATGCTGGCCCGACCGATTGTCGGCATTGCTTATACGCCGAGCGGTTTTAATAATTGCCATCGCCATTTCCCCGAGATGCTCGAGGCCATCAAGCGTGGTGTGATCGCCAGGGGCGGGCTGCCAGTTGAGTTTCCGACCATTTCACTGGGCGAAGTGTTTCTCAACCCGACGAGTCTGTTCTATCGCAATCTGATGTCGATCGACACAGAAGAGATGATCAGGGCCCAACCGATGGATTCGGTTGTCCTGATGGGCGGCTGTGACAAAACAGTTCCAGCCCAGCTTATGGGTGCGGCATCGGCTGATCGCCCGGCAATCCAGATCGTTGCCGGACCGATGATGACCAGTCAGTACAAGACCGAACGGCTGGGGGCCTGTACCGACTGTCGCCGCTTCTGGGGCAAATATCGGGCCGGTGAAGTATCCGATGAAGAAATTCAAAACATTGAGGGCGGGCTTGCCACAACAGCTGGCACCTGTGCAGTGATGGGAACGGCTTCAACCATGGCCTGTCTGAGCGAAACGCTGGGCATGACATTGCCTGGAACGGCAGCCATTCCGGCAGTACACGCAGACCGGCTGCGGGCGGCTGAAGCAACCGGCATGCGCGCTGTTGACCTGATCGGTTCGGACCTGACGCCGTCAAAAATCATCACCGAAAAATCGGTTGCAAATGCCATGCGTGTGCTTCTGGCACTGGGCGGGTCCACCAATGCCATTGTGCATCTGGCCGCAGTGGCGGGCCGCCTTGGTCTTAAGGTGTCTCTGGACAAGATGAACGCCATCTCGGATGAAACCCCGGTGCTGGTCAATCTCAAGCCAACCGGTGAACATTATATGGAGGACTTCTTTGCCGCTGGTGGTATGTCGGCGGTGTTACGGGAACTCAAACCCTTGCTCAATCTTGACTGTGTGACCATTACCGGTGAGACGCTGGGCGAGCGGATGGATGCCGAGCGTGATGGCTGGATCAATACAAGCGTTATTGCCCGTGCCAGTGAGCCGGTCGAACCGGTGGGTGGTCTCGTTGCCCTGTTTGGCTCACTTGCCCCCAACGGGGCCATTCTGAAACGTTCGGCAGCAGATAAAAACCTGTTTGAAAAAGAAGGCCGGGCGGTGGTGTTCTCCTCGCTTGATGATCTGGCAGAACGCATTGATGACCCTGACCTTGATGTCACGGCAGAAGATTTTCTTGTGCTGCAGAATGCCGGACCGAAAAGCCCTTCCGGCATGCCGGAATCAGGTTATCTACCCATTCCCGCCAAACTCGCCCGCAAAGGGCTGAAAGATATGGTGCGGATATCAGATGCCAGAATGAGTGGTACCGCATTTGGCACCATCGTTCTGCATGTCTCCCCCGATGCAGCTTCGGGTGGACCTTTGTCACTTGTGCAAAATGGCGACCGGATACGCATCAGTGTCAAGGACCGCCGCATTGATCTGTTGGTGGATGACGCAGAATTGACAAGACGCCGTGAAAGTGGAATGGCGCAGATGAAAACAGTGGCGCCCGGTCGCGGATATCAGAAACTTTATTATGACAGCGTCCTGCAAGCCGAAGATGGTT
>Ga0316189_10004259_pt1 | contig 13790 bp, 14 predicted proteins | sample LowCovwburrow_MG_FD_204930 | JGI IMG/M metagenome (GOLD analysis project Ga0316189, IMG submission 204930) | Coastal sediment microbial communities from Maine, United States - Lowes Cove worm burrow | ecosystem: Environmental > Aquatic > Marine > Coastal > Sediment | place: USA: Maine...
ACTCGATGAAGGCTATCCGGCGATGGCGCCGACGCTGGGCAACAAGCTGCTATACGAGCAACTGTCCCGCGTCAACGAATCACTCGGACGGGGCCCGATGGGAGTTGTTGATCCGTCGCGGCGTGGCGCAGCCGACATTTCCTTTGTCGCGCCCTACAGCGACTCGCTCGCTGGCCTGGGCGCCATGGGCAAGGGCGGGCACACGCCGGATGAAACCGTTGAACTGGACTCGCTGGCACTCGCCACGAAGCGCGCGGCGCTGCTGATCTACAGGTTGAGCCGCGATGCGGCGGCTACGCGCTAGTGGGTCACGTTCACGGCGATCCGGGCAAGAACATGCGGCGCGTCATTATTGCGCTGCTGTTGACCGGCTCGTTCATGATTGTCGAGGTCATAGGCGGCGTGATATCGGGCTCGCTGGCGCTGCTCGCCGATGCGGGTCACATGCTGACCGACACCATGGCGCTGGGGCTTGCCGCGATCGCATTTCATGTCAGCAATCGACCTGCTGACTCGCGGCTTACCTACGGCTATCGCAGGTTCCAGATTCTCGCGGCGTTTGTTAACGGGCTGAGCCTGCTTCTGATCGTCGGCTGGATCCTGTTTGAAGCACTGCAACGTTTTTTCGAGCCGCAGGAAGTCATGGGTGAAACCATGCTGACCGTCGCCGCAATCGGACTGCTCGTCAACATTATTGCGTTCGCGGTGCTGCACACCGGCGATCGTGAAAACCTGAATATTCGTGGCGCCGCAATACACGTCGCCGGCGATCTATTGGGGTCCGTTGCTGCCATTGTGGCGGCGATCATCATCATCCAGACCGGCTGGACGCCGATTGACCCGATACTCTCAGTTGCCGTGGCCGCTTTGATCATGAAGAGCGCCTGGACACTGGTGAAGCGCAGCGCGCATGTCCTGCTGGAAGGTGCGCCCGAGTGGCTCGACGTTGGCGAGATGCAGCAGCACATTGTCGATGGCGTCCCGGAAGTTACCGGTATTCATCATGTGCACGTCTGGGGCCTGACGCCGCAGGATCTGATGCTGACGATGCATGTGAACCTGCAAGACTGCAGGGACGATCCCACCAAGGTCATCCCGAAGGTAAAAGCCGTGCTTGAAAACGTGTATGGCATTGGTCACTCGACCATTGAGATCGAGACTGACGATTGCGCTGACGATGCGGAGCACACGGGGCAGGATCATGACCACGCTCACGCACACGGTCACTGATCGTCGGGAGTAACCGTTCCGATATAGGGCAGCGTGCGGTCGCGCTCTGCGAAGTCCAGGCCGTAACCGACCACCCATTCATTGCCAATGCCGAAACCGACGTAGTCAATCGCGACATCGACTTCGGCCGCATCAGCTTTGTGCAGCAGGGTGCAGGTACGCACGGATGCCGGACGATGCGATTTGAGCATGCCGATCAGGTAAGCGAGCGTGTGGCCCGTGTCGACAATATCCTCGACGATAAGCACGTGCTTACCCTCGATACTGCCACGCACGTCCATGACAAGCCGCACGGCACCGGTTGATTTGCTGCCGCGCCCATAGCTCGAAACCGCAATAAACTCGATGCGACGCGGCACGGTAAGTTTGCGTGACAGGTCAGCCAGGAAAATAAACGAGCCCTTCAGAACACCGACAAGAACGATCTCACCCTTGTCTGCGTAGTCCTGTGAAACCTGCGCTGCAAGTTGCACAACGCGCTCCTGGATGTCTTCTTCACTGATCAGTACTGGTGGTAGCGTATTTTCCATACCGGCGAGCATAGGTGAGTTCGGGGGTGGATGCCATGAGCGAATCGGGTATTGTAGCGGTCTGATGAAGAGATCAATCGCAATTGCGGGCAACATGGGCACCGGAAAATCGACGCTGGTGGAATTCCTGCACACGAATTACGGAGTGCAGCCATTCTACGAGCCGAATGACGAGAATCCGTACCTGAAAGACTTCTACAAAGACATGAAGAGTTGGGCCTTTCAGTCACAGCTGTATTTTCTGAGTAACAAATTCCGTTTGCACCAGGAGTTAGACAGGCAGCCCGGTGTCGTGGCACTCGATCGTACGATTTTCGAGGACGCCGAAATTTTCGCTACCGCTTTGTACCAGATGCGCAAGATCTCGAAACGTGACTGGCTGACCTACATGGGTTTTTACGAGGCCATCCTGGATGCAATTAAACCGCCTGACCTGATGATCTATCTGCGCTGTAGCATGCGCACATTGCGCAATCGGATCAGACTGCGTGGCAGGGCGATGGAAAGTGACGTGCCATTGAGTTACCTGAAGCGACTCGACCGGCTTTACGAGGAGTGGATTACATCGTATGAGATGAGTGAAGTCCTGGTGCTCGAAACGGATGACATGGACTACATCCATGACCTCGTGCACCAACTCGATGTCATGCAGCGGATTGAGAGCGTCTTACCCGTCAATCAACCCTGAAGCCCATGCGTCGCAGCGACGCTGCACCCTGGTCAAACTGCTGCCGGTCGGCGTACGTCATAACGACCTCAAACTCACCAATGCCGCGTCGAAACCAATCGAGATGCAGCTCCGGCGAGCCGGACTCGAGGCGCGCGATAAACGCTTCTGCTCGGTACGGTTCCGCAAACGTCAGCAGCGTCGACTGCCCTATGTCGGAATACAGCTTGTCGCCGGCTGGCTTTGAAGGGGAAGCATTGCCGAGTACGTAGTCAAGGTGTCGATAGATGTAGCCCGAGTACCACGTTGCGCCCTGCGGGATGTTGTCACCATCAACTGAAATCCGGCCAGGCCCATAATTATAAGCGGCCAGGGCAAGGTGCAGGTTGTCGTCATAGCGGGCAAGCAATTCCCGGAGATAGCGCGCACCGGCGTCAATATTGGTGCACGGTTCGTAAAGCTCGCTGAGGCGATGCACGCCCAGGTGCTTTGCCGTACCTGGCCAGAGAATCTGCATCACTCCATGTGCGTTGGCTTTGGAGCGCGCCGTCACCTCAAAATCACTTTCGCCGCGAGCGACGGCGAGCAGCAGCGTCAACGGCAGGTCGTGCTGCGATGCCGCGGCTGCAAAGCAGCTGGAATGTGGAAACCGATACGCGGGTTCGATGTGTACCTGGCTTGTCGAGTAGTTTGCCCAGGCGGCATCGAGTTCGTCATTGCTCATGCTTGCTTCGCTGTCGGTTACGAGTAGCAAGACAAAGATCGCGACGGCAACGTAGGCAGCTTTTTCGAGTCGCGTGTGCATCCTAACTCTCCGGAATATTCAGGCCGGTCGCGGCCGATATCTGCTCGAGCATCTGCGGGATCTCGACATCGTCCGAATAGGCGAGAGCCACTTCGTAGACGCCCGCCTTCTGCTTCACAACTTTGTAGTCGAAGCCTGTAACGCGCTGCAGTTGCGCCACAAATCCGTTCGCGGCAATTTCGCTGCTAAACGGGCTCCAGAATGCATACCAGTGCTGTTCGGGCGGCACGACGAGCGGTGGCGCTGCTGCCTCCACCGTCGTAGCCGCAGCGCTTGCCTGCGCTGCTTCGGGCTGGGCCTCAGGCACTGCTTCGACCTGAGGTTCGGGCTCGGCCTCAGGCACTGCTGCGACCTGGGGTTCGGCCTCGACCTCAGGCTCTGCTGCGACCTGAAGTTCGGGCTCAGGCTCACGAAGCGGCTCGGCGACCGCCGCCTCCTGCGTCTCTGCAACAGCGATTTTTGCATCGGGGATTCGCGGTACACCGATTATGAGTATCAGTATCGCGACGGCCAGCATTGAGCCGACCAGTATTCCAGTCAGGCGAATCATCTTGGTGTCCTCACATCACGTCACGCACGCGTACCGCGCGCCAGTCGACATGTTTTGCTGAACGTGCGGTTAGCATCGCAAACTGATTCAGCCATTCGCGCAGCGCGGCACCCTGCAAACCGGGTCGGACAAACTCCGAGCAGCGCACCGGCAGCTGGTCAATGTGGTTCGCAATTTGCCTGGCGCTGCGCGGGTCCGTAACGGCGATGGCGTAATACGTGTCGGTGTCCGGCTCAAGCAGCCATTCGTAGGTTTCTGTGGCGCGGCTATTGCCTGTTGTCGCGATGGGCACTGGAAAATACAACGCTTCATCACTGCGTGCGATGCGGGCGACGGTTCGTTCGCGGCAGTCGGCATCAGCCAGTCGTACGAGGCCATGGTTTGCATGATGCGCGAGAAAAAACACGATCGAGTCGGAACGACTATCGGCGCGCAACAGTGACTTACCGTCACCGGTTGTATGCATGATCCTGACGGGGCCGAGCAGAGCGTCGTTGCCGGCATTTGGAATGGAAATCGTGGCGCCGCTGTCGCGTTGTGGTGGCGCGGGCAGTTTGTCTGCAGCAGCCGTTGTAACCGGTGGCGCGGTCTCCTGCCATGGTAATTCTATATAGGCGCTGCTGGAGAGGGCGTCGAGGTCTCCGTTGGGGTCGCGCGGCGTCAGCGTTACCCAGTACTGGTACAGGTTGCCGTCAATGGGATGTGCCTTCCCTTGTAGCTCGGCAGTGACCTGGTCGGCGCTGTTCGTCAGTTGTAATGCTTCACGGCTGGCGAGATTGTTACTGATCAGTTGCACAGCGCCCGACAGTTCGTCTCCGTCGACAGGGACAGCGCTGGTGGCGACAACGTATTCGTCCTCGCGGCCCTGCAACAGTCGGCAACTCAAACGATGGGCGAGTTGCGCCGCGAGTAAGTCGGTTTGCGACACATTGAACGGCACATCGCGTTCGCCGAGGAAGGTCTGGTCTATTCTCGCCTGGCGCATCGCCTGTCGCTCTGACGTCGTCAGCTCGCCGCGCCAACTGCGCCCGAAGCCAGTCACCCAGTTGCGATCCTCAAGGTCCAGTGCGCGAATGCTGACGCTGTAACTGGCGTCAAGATTCTGCGTCAGCTCAATGCCGATGTAATAGTGAACGGCATCGTTTTCACAATCATCACTACGCAGCGCGCCGCCATTGTTGCCGCGACCTTGTTGCCATCCAATTGACACCCCTTTGGTATCGACGGCCGCATCGAGGAGCCTGTCACGAAGCGACAGCGCGAGCGCGTTGCTTGCGGCTGCTGGTACGTTGTCCTTTAGCACCACAAACATGACGGTTTCGTTCTTGAAGCGCGGATGTACAACGAGCTGCTGCTGCACGAACGGAACCAGATCGCGCTCGAGCCAGCGGTCCAGGGATTTCTCGCGCGATTGCGCCGTGGCCGGAATGCCCTGGGCAATAATTATGGCGATGACTAGCAGTGTTCTTTTCATCAGGTCTCATCCAGTCGCAGATTGCCATCCTTGCCGATCACAAGGTCGCCGCCACTGCGGCCGTTCATTAGCGTATCGAGCTGCGAGCGCAGCATTCCCGGCAACGTGACGCCCCAGGACACGGCGGATGTTGTTGTGCCCGTCCTGGCCAGCGCGTCGACTACCGCAGGCGGTACGGTCGCGGTTTCCATTTCGTGAAACGTATTCGGTGTTGAGGCACTCCAGAAGCTGATACGACTGTCACTAACCGTCATCCGCTGAGCACGTCCGGATTCGATGGCATACAGCCCGACCTTGCTGGTAGCCACCAGTCGCATCAGCGCCTGGTCAGATTCAAAGCGCAGTGAAAAACCGTCCTCGTCGTCGGCCGCCTCAGGCGACTCGATGGGCGCGGGCGCTGTCTGTGGTGCTGCGACCGGCGGGGCTTTTGGTTGCCACTTGGGTCGAGTAACAACAACAACCTTGTTCGATTCAACGGTCTCCGGAGGGCGCGCCAGTTTTGCGGCTGGCTCCGCCACGGGTTCAACAGGTTGCTCAGCCACGGGTTTAACGGGTGGCTCGGTAATGGGTTTGGCAGGCGGCTCTTCGCTCGGAGTTTCGACAGGCGCCGGGAGCGGAGTGATCGGCAAACTTTGCACCAGCGCAAATATCGCCATCAGGCACAGCGACAGTATCGCCATGAAGCGCATGACGTCCGTTTGCAGGTCAGCGGCACCGCCGGCGTCGCCATCGATGTTACGAGTCAGCGGATAAGCAAAACGTGAGCCACTCATGCGGGTTCGTCCCTGGCCTTCAGGTGCTGTTCGATGCGACTCAGGCTTGCACGCATTTCGGATGTATCTGCTCTTGCGGCCGTGTCGTAACGTCTTTGCAGGCTTGCTCCCAGCTTGACCGTCTTGTAGACGCGCATCAGGTAGCCACCCACGCCGCCAAAGATGGTTGTCGACAGTGCCAGCAGGATGCCGCCGTCTATCATTCGCTCGAGCATCGCGAAAGCACCCTGACTGAGTGCGATGTCACGATCGCCAAGCGCGAATATCAACGCACTGCGCATGCCGATAGCTGTCCATATGACGCCGGTTCCGAAGAACAGCGTTGTCCATATCTCGGTGAGATTGTCGAGTTGCACGACCTGGTTTATTTCACGGTCTTCATCGAGGTAGACGCGTAGCCGGCCAAGACTGATGAAATAGGCCAATAGCAGGAATGCGAACACCGGGATCGACGAGCCGAGGTTTACGTAGGCCCACTGCAACCAGGTGCCGGGTCCCTCAAGGGCGGTGTCGCCAAAGGTGACATAGCCCATACGCTGCAGCAGGTAGAGCAGGGCGGAGCCGCCGATCAGGGTGCCAAGCAACCCGGACAGCATGCCCTGCAGCCATATTCGGCCCCGGCTCACGGCAATACTCCTAGCGACCCGCGCTGCAAGCGGTGCAGGTAGCCTCGAGTACCAGTTCGACTTCCTGGTAGAGCCTGTCGGCACGATAGTAGCCTTCCTGATCGAGTGACACGCGCATCAGACCGCGCTCCTTGTCAGACAATTCCTGTTCCATGTTCATAAGTACGCGCTGCTTGTTCGGGCACGTGTGCGAACAGTTGTTGTAGTCACCTTTCAGTGACATGAACTTGACGTTGAAATAGCGGTTGTAGTTCTCCTCAGCCTGGCGCTTGCTTAGCAGTCCGCTGTCGGTCGCCCAGACCAGAAACTCACTAAAGGCTCGCTTGTTTTCAGGTTTGGGATCACCTTCGGCGATGTTCAGCAATTCATCGTAGTAGCGATCGAAGTGCCCGACGCAGCCGTTCATAAGCGACGCCTGCACCGAGCTGATGGCGCTATCCAGGTTGCGCGATTGTGGTCCTTCGCAGCTGGGCTGGTTGGAGGCGCAGGAGGCCAGCAATGACGAAATGAGCAGTGTCAGTAATACAGTTATCTTATTCACGATGTAGGCTCCTGGATTCTATTGTTCGAGTGGGCTTCGATAAGCCTGCTCGATGCTGCCTGGCGGCGGGCCGGCGACAGCCGCCGCACTCTCGTCGTCACCAAACAGAATGGTTTTCACGCCGCCCACAACTTCCATCATTTCCGGCGTGATGATGCCGAAGGACTGATTCAGCTGTTCCATCAACGTTGCCCTGGCAATTTCCTGGCGGGTCCTTGCGATTAATGTGCTGGTCTCTTCCATGTCGAGATAGATGTCCGACGCCAGTACCGCAAGCGACTGGTCGCCTTTGGCGCCGGACGTAGCGACCAGCTGATAGTAGTTTTTGAAGCGTTCCGACAAGCGCATACCGGAGCGGCCGCGCAGTGTTGGCGCAGCAGCGGCGCTGGTCGATGTTGAACTGCTGCCGATTAACGTCTCCTGCAGCGTCCAGGGGGTCATCTTCTTGCCGAGTTCATTGCGCAGGCTCTTTTCGAGGCTCACGCGAGTGTTGTTGACCGTGTGTTCCATGTCAGGAAGGCGCTCTTCCATGATGGTGAGCATCTCCAGGTAGGTTGCGCCAATCTGTCGCGCCAGTCGCTGGCAACCGGCGTCATTCTCTGCGCCGTCACATTTGCTCTCCTGGTAAAGCTGTTGCTGCTGGTCAAGCTGGCCAATCACTTCCTGCAGGCCGGTCTCCATGTCTCTCGCAACGTTCCCGGTTTGTCGCAGGTCTTCAACGACAGTCGTCGGAAACAGTCGAATTGTCGGCGTGTTGGCGGATGCCAGCTCAGCGCAGAGCAGGGCGGCGGCGCATGTCGTGATGATGAACGACAGTCTGCGTGTATTCATGGCGCGGTCCTCGTAAGATAGTTTTTGTTCGCCGTAACAAACTACTCGCGTGCGCATGAATCGAAGCTGAATGTGGAGATATGTGAAAACCCCTATTGCATCTGCTAATGCGAATCATTATCATTTACGCTCAAATCAGCAAATAGCAGTCAAAACAACAGCTTATGAAATGTAACCCGGATACTATGGCAAGCCTGAAGCGCGGGCAAAAAGCCGTCATTTCAGCCGTGGATGCGGCTGATCCGCTGGTACAGCGTCTTATGACGCTCGGTCTTGTCGAGGGTGCGCTGATTGAACGCGGTTGCGCGGCGATCGGTGGTGACCCTGTGGAATACCGGCTGTTTGGCTCTGGAATTTCGTTGCGCAAAGAACAGGCGCGGTCTTTTTCCGTCGCTGATATCAGCGTCGCCTAAGCCACCCAGCCAGCAAGCCACGTGACATCGTCGCGCCAAACAGAAGTTCGCATTTCTGCGAGCAACATTCCTGTCGCCGGAAAAGTCGATGCGACGTTTGCTGTTGTTGGCACGCCCAATTGCGGCAAAAGCACGCTCTTCAATCGATTAACGGGCCTCAAGCAGCGCATCGGCAACTACCCCGGTGTCACCGTCGAGCGGCACGTCGGCATATTCAAGCATGCCGGGCAGTCATTTGAGCTTGTTGACCTGCCGGGAACGCACGGTCTTAGCGCTCACTCCCTCGAAGAACGTATCGCCGTAGATGTGATCTTCGGACGCATGTCAGGTACTCGCTCGCCCGATGGCGTGATCGCCGTCGTTGATGCCACCAACCTCTACCAGGGACTTTTCCTGCTGCAACAGCTGGCGGAGCTGGAACTGCCGATGGTCGTTGCGTTGACGATGGCCGACGCAGCGGACGAGGCGGGCATATCGATTGATACCGAGGAGCTCAGTAAAGCGCTCGGTGGCGTGACCATCTGCACCGTGGTCGCGACCAGTGGCCAGGGGCTTGGCAAATTGCGCGACGCGATTGCCGACTTGCCTGCCGCAGCGGCGCCACATATCGGCACTGTATGGCCGGAACTTCATCGGGCCGCAGAGGTGCTTGCGGCACGCGCGCCACAGCCAATTCGTATTGCCGAAGTGTCACGACTTCTTATTGATGGCGCGATTGACGCGAAAGACCCCGTGCTGGCGCAGCTGGGGGAAGACAGTTCTGAGGCATTGCGAAAGGCCAGGGACGAGCTGTTCGGCATCGAGCCGCCGCTGGCGCACGAGGCACGCGTTCGCTACCAGTGGGTGCGGGACAAGCTGCAAGCTGTGCAGAAACAGGCACCGCGGTTTGCCAACTGGCGTTCTCGAATAACGGGTTTCTTCAATCAGCCGGTACCGGGAACGATTGGCCTGTTCGTCGTCATGGCAATCGTCTTCCAGGCGGTGTTTGCGTGGGCGACACCGGTCATGGATCTGATCGACGCAGCGACCGTGGCGCTGGGCAGCCTGGTTACGAGTCAAATGGGCGAGGGCGCTCTGGCGAGCCTCATTTCTGATGGCATTATCGCGGGTGTTGGCAGCGTCCTGATTTTCCTGCCGCAAATAATGATCCTGTTCCTGTTTATTATCTTGCTGGAGGACTCCGGCTATCTTGCGCGAGCGGCCTATTTGCTGGATCGCGCAATGCGCATGGTTGGCCTTTCGGGACAGTCGATCATTCCGATGATCTCGAGTTTCGCCTGTGCGGTACCTGGCATCATGGCGACACGTGTTATTCCCAACCGCCGCGACCGCATCGCCACGATCCTGGCTGCGCCGTTCATGACATGCTCGGCTCGCCTGCCTATTTATGCCTTGTTGATCGCGGCATTCGTGCCGGCGCAGAAAGTCGGTTTCATGAACCTGCAGGGCCTCGTGATGTTTGGCCTGTACATGTTTGGAATCATCGCAGGCGTGCTGACTGCATTGCTGATGCGCAAGACGGCGCTGAGAGGGCCGAAGCCGTCATTTGCGCTGATGCTGCCCGAGTTCCGCCGGCCGAACCTGCAAACAGTGGCGATTCAGCTGCTTGGGCGAGTTCGCGTGTTCCTGTACCGGGCGGGCACAGTCATTTTTGCCGTCGCCGTCATCGTTTGGTTGCTTGCCTATTACCCGCGTCTGGACGTGGACAGCGCCGTCGTCACAGAACAACAGCTTGCCGGACAGACGCTAACAGTGGAGAACGTCGCAGCAGCACGCCAGCTCGAGCAAAGCTGGCTCGGTCGCATGGGCAGATTTGTCGAACCGGTGTTCGAGCCGCTGGGCTGGGACTGGCGGGTATCGTCTGCCGTTATTGCCGGATTCCCGGCGAGGGAGGTTGTGGTCGCTGTTCTCGGCACTGTCTATGCCGTCGGTGACGATGCGGACGATGCAACCCTGTCAGGCCGCCTGAAGGCCGCTAAGCGCGACGATGGCACGCCAGTGTTCACCTTCCCCATGGTTGTGGGATTGCTCATCTTCTATGCCTGTTGCCTGCAGTGTGCGGCAACGATTGCCGTCATCAGACGGGAGACCAACTCCTGGCGATGGCCGATTTTTGCCTGGGTCTACATGACCGGTATCGGCTACTTCGGCGCCTTGCTCTGTTACCAGCTGTTATAGCCTGCAAAGTATGCTTGCGGCGCGTTCGAGCGTTGCGTCATCTTTTGCGAAGCAGAACCTGAGGTGCGTGCCGGTAAAGTCCGTCTCGCAAAAGACCGAGAGCGGAATCGAGGCAACACCGATGTCGCTGGTCCAGCGCTTCGCCAGCCCGACATCCCCTTCGTCACTCACTGCGCCGTAATCGAGTAGCTGGAAAAAGGTGCTCCTTGCAGGCTTGAGTGTGAATCGAGAGGCTTGTAGCAGGCTGCAAAAAAGGTCGCGTTTTTGTTCGTAGAATGCCGGCAGTTTGTCGCAAAAGTCGGGTTGGCTGTGCATGAAGTCCGCGAGCGCATATTGCATCGGTGACGACACCGTAAACGTCGTGAACTGATGCACCTTGCGGAACTCGCGTGTCAGGGCAGCGGGGGCGACGCAATAGCCCACTTTCCAACCGGTCGCGTGGTAGGTCTTGCCAAACGACGACACCACAATGGTCCTTTCCCAAAGTTGCTCGTGGCTTAGCAGGCTGTGATGTCGGCGTCCGTCAAATACGATGTGTTCATAGACCTCATCCGAGAGTATGAATGCGTCACATTCGCCGAGTATATCGGCGAGCGTCTGCAAATCTGCGCTCGACAGCGTCGCACCGGTCGGGTTGTGCGGGAAATTCAGGATCAGGAGCCGAGTCCGGCCGCTGATGGCCTCCTTAAGGCGTTGCCAGTCGACGCTGAACTCGCCGTTCACGATCGCCAGCGGCACATGCAGGGTGTGACCTCCGGCGAGTCGAACTGCCGGTTCGTAGGAATCGTAGGCCGGGTCAAGCACGATGACCTCGTCGCCAGGATGCACCAACGCCTGGATAGAGGCGAACAATCCCTCGGTGGCTCCCGCGCAAACGGTCACTTCCGTGTCGGCGCACACCTGGCGACCCTGGAGTCGCGCGACCTTTTCGGCGATGGCCTGTCGCAGGGCAACAACACCAGGCATAGGCGGGTACTGGTTGGCGCCGTGCTGCAAGTGCCAGGTCACGCGGTCCAGCAGTTCGGCTGGCGGCTCGAAACCGGGAAAGCCCTGTGACAGATTAATCGCATCACAATCTGTTGCCAGTTTGCTCATCGTCGTGAATATGGTCGTGCCGACGTCGGCCAGTTTGCTGCGGGGTACTTTGGACATCGCGATATCCTACTGCAGAATGGGGCGTCGTGGTGCTGTAGTGATATGTCCCTACCGCGCTCGAGACCGCCTTCCGCTAAAATGCGTAGATGGGCCGCAACGTGATTATCATGGGGGCCGCGGGACGCGACTTTCACGTCTTCAATTGTTGCTATCGGGACGATGGCGACTGCCGTGTGATTGCGTTCACCGCTACCCAGATTCCACATATCGACCACCGCCACTATCCAGCCGTGCTTGCAGGCGAACACTACGCTGATGGCATTCCGATTGTTCCTGAAGAAATGCTGGATGAACTCCTGCACACCAACGACGTCGACGAAGTCGTCTTTGCTTACTCCGATGTCACGCTTGAGTATGTCGATGAGCGCCGCAAATTGGTGGAGTCGCAAGGTGTCAGGTTCAGTACCTTTGATGTTGATGCGACTATGCTGCCCTCCAGCAAACCCGTGATCGCGGTGACCGCCATACGAACCGGTTGCGGCAAGAGCCAGACAGCAAGAAGAATCACGGCACTGCTGCGTGACATCGGCAAACAGGCGGTCGCTGTCAGGCACCCGATGCCATACGGTGATCTGGCGAAGCAGGGCGTGCAGCGTTTCGCGACCGTGGAGGACCTCGACAAGCATGAGTGCACTATCGAGGAGCGCGAAGAGTACGAGCCACACATCAACAATGGCGGCATTATCTATTCCGGCGCGGATTACGCGGCAATTTTACGAGAGGCTGAAAAGGAAGCGGATATTATCGTCTGGGATGGCGGCAACAACGATACGCCGTTCTACAAGCCTGACCTCTGGATCACGGTCACTGATCCGCACCGCGCGGGACATGAACTGGACTACTTCCCGGGCGGTATCAACTTTGCTCGCGCCGATATTATCCTGATCAACAAGGTTGATTCCGCCAATCAGGCGGACATCGAAACGATCGAGTCAAATGCGGCTCGCCTGAATCCGACGGCAACCATCATTAAAGCTGAGTCCGCGCTGGACATCCCCGATCCGGATGCGATTCGCGGCAAGCGCGTTCTCGTCATCGAAGACGGGCCGACCACGACGCATGGAGGAATGCGCATTGGCGCAGGCACCCTCGCAGCGACACGCAACGGTGCAGCGGAGCTGGTTGACCCGCGGCCATGGGCGGTCGGCGAGATCGCGGACACCTTCAGGCAGTACCCACAAACGGGGCCATTGCTGCCGGCGATGGGATATGGCGAACAGCAGATCATGGATCTGGAAGCTACGGTCAACGCAGTGGATTGCGACCTGGTTCTGATCGCAACGCCGATCGATCTCAGCGGCTTGCTCAGCATTGCAAAAGCAAACATGCGAATAGGCTATCGCCTTGTCGAACAGGGCGACGAATTGCGCGAGGCCATAGAAAAGGCCGCCATCACATCGTGAAGGCGGCCAATACCTGGTCGGGGTAACTGGATTCGAACCAGCGACTTCTACCTCCCGAAGATAGCGCTCTACCAGGCTGAGCTATACCCCGTGTCGGGACTCGCAGATCTCAGGATCGGCGTGAAACAGAGAATTCGGCGAGTGCGATCAGTGCCTGTTTGTGGTCCGATTCGGGAACATCAGACAAGGCGGCAATTGCTTCAGCAGCGGCCTCCTGAGCGCGCGCGGAAGTGTACTGGAGGGCTCCCGTGGATTCAATAATCGATGTGATTTTGTCGAGCTGATCCAGGCCGCCTTCGCGTATCGCCTCGCGAATAATTGCCACGTCACTCTCCGATGCCTGTTGCATGGCACGAATAAGAGGAAGCGTAGCCTTGCCCTCGGCGAGGTCGTCGCCGATGTTTTTGCCCAGTTCTTCGGCGGATGCGTTGAAGTCGAGCGCATCGTCCACCAGCTGGAACGCGCATCCCAGATTCTGTCCGTAGCTGATCATCCCGTCTTCAACTGACTGCTCCTGCTCGGCAAGTACAGCTGCAATCTGCGCTCCAGCCTCGAACAGGCGCGCGGTCTTGCGATAGATGACCTGCCGATACGCGTCTTCACTGGTATCGGGA
>Ga0316189_10004260_pt1 | contig 13788 bp, 9 predicted proteins | sample LowCovwburrow_MG_FD_204930 | JGI IMG/M metagenome (GOLD analysis project Ga0316189, IMG submission 204930) | Coastal sediment microbial communities from Maine, United States - Lowes Cove worm burrow | ecosystem: Environmental > Aquatic > Marine > Coastal > Sediment | place: USA: Maine...
TCTACCTCCACGGGATCGGCCCCGATGACACCGACAAGGCCGTCCCGATCCGCACCGACGACGCCCTGCGCCTCGAGACAGGGGGTCTTGCCGCTGACGATGTGTCGTGAACTCATGCCGAAGCGCGTATTTGCCACGGGATCACACCCCACTCGACGCCCATCCGCAGCATCGCCCCCAGCATCGCGTTGACGCTCGAGGGCGCCTGGTGGGCGTACTTGGCCTTGAGCCGCTGCACGTCCGCCTCATCGATCTGGCCGAGGGGCCTGGCGCCGAGGTTCGGCACCAGGTACGCCCTGATGTACTTTTTCCGGTTGTACACGGTGCTCGGCTTGAGCCGGTTGGCGAGGACGTACTCCGTCATGAACCGCTCGCTGAACTCCTCCAGCGTCGGCATCTTCGCCGGCTTCGTCGTCGACTACCGTGCAGAAGCGCTGCGCGACCTGCGCAAGCACAACTTCACCGAGATTATCGACCACTACTTTGCGCTTGGCGCGCACCTGAACGCCCGCGACCGGAAGGCCGTCCGGCGCACGGTCTCCGGCCTCATGAAGATCCTCCACCCGCACCTCGGTTTGGCGATCGAGGGCCGCCGCCGCGTGAAGGAGCAGCTCAAGAAGATGGGCTCTTTTGAGTGCTACCACACGTCCTTCAGCTACCAGGACACGGAGTCGGGTGAGGAGAACTTTGTGGGGGTGCCCGAACAGGGGGGCCGTGACCTAATCGCAGCGGACCCACTGCCGCCGGGAACAGTCTACACAGCGTCAGTGAGCGGCGACGGCACAGTTGGCCTCTACCGGCTGGATGTCAGCATCTCGTCGGGTACGGGCAAGCTCAAGCCCGCGGGTGGCGTAAGCGGGATGCTCAAAGAGCCCGTTGGTCGGGCATTCAGCTACCTCAAGGCCAACAAGAACGCCTTCGGTGTCGCGAGAGAGCTCGACACCTCGGACTTCCACGTCGAGGCCATCGACCTACTCGGCAACAAGGTCGACGCTGAGGTCGGCATCGCGTTCTTCGTGGCCACCTTCTCGTCGTTGCGGAAAGCGTCTCCGCTGCCGGGTCGGCGACATGAGTATTCAGGGGAATATCAAGCCCGTGCGCACGCATTTGGGGGAGGGACGTTGCATGTGTCTGGGAGTCCTTGTGGGGCTAGCCGGTCCAAACTGCGAACTTGAGGAGGTGTAGGGTGCTCGGAGGTTGGACTGGGGACAGCGCACAGACGCTCTCTGCGGTGGTCGAACCGCTCATCAGGCGCGAGGAGCCCTTCTGTTCGTCTCCGTGCCCCAAGTAAGAGCGTCGACGCCAGGCCCTGTCGCATCTCATCTTGATTATTTTGGCAGAGCCCACCTTCACTCGCGCGGACAGGGCCGTACGACCCCCGGACCGCCCCCCCCACGACTTCTGCACTGCCAGCAATGGACACCAATCCGCTCGCCGCAGGGCAGCCAGACATCTGCGAGCTGCGTCAACGGAGCAGCTTCCTAGAGCTGACATTCCTCGCCCAGAAAGCTTCGTCCGATGATACCGGGGCCTAGGGGGAGTAGCCCGCGGCGAGGCGTCTCCAACTGCGAATTTCGGCGATGCGCCAGGTGCTCGGAGCCTCGCGAAGGCTGAAGCGGTGACGGCGGACGGACGCTCGACCGGCTGCGTCAACGGCTCAGCAGGCGCGCGTGGTGCGTTCGTAGGTCAGCTCTTCGCCCTTGCGGGGCTTCGCGACGCGAGGTCGGCGGCTGGACGCGCGAAGTCGACCGGGACGCCTCGGCGCGGGCTCAGACGACCAAGGGCAACTGTCCAGGAGGACAGCGTCGCGGCCTTGCGCGGGCGCCGTGCAGGAGCCGTGCAGGAGCCTGGCGATGGCGGCGGGATAGGTGACGACCTCGGTGGCCCCGCACTACGGCATCACCCTCGCGCCGAGGTCGTTTTTCGCAGGGGTCCAGTCACTTGGTTCGACCGTGAGACGCGCAGGCCCGACGTAGGCCCTGACCGTCCGCTCCAAGCGTGCCGGGCGGATCTCTCTCGACGCCGCCCGCCACAGCGCCGAACCCACCGTCGGCGGGACATGGGCCCGCGGGCTCCCTTGCTCCTCCGCCCATGGATCGTCGGGCGCGTCGAGCCGTGAGACTTCGAGGACTATCGAGAGTGGGTCCATCATTTTCGTTCGTGTGGGCACCGCTCAGCTCACCCGACTTTCTCGACCACGAGGAGGTTGTCGTAGGGAGCTAGAGGATTTGCCCGGATCGGACCCGGGCTGGCATCGGATGAGACCCACACCACGTCGCCGGCCTGCAAAAAAGCCGTGAGGCCAAGATTGCAGTCGCAGCGCTCGCCGGCGGTCACCCACAGCGTGCGCTGCTGCTGCCACTGTTGATTGACCATGAGCGCGGTGCGCCACTTGATCCTCACGGCCGGATCCTCACCGGCATCTGTGGTGAGCCGCGCTTGAATCCGGTACAGCCCGCCTGCGCGGATTTCGACGCCGTCCTTCGCGCCCGTCACGATGCCAGTCTTGTCGTACCGCACCTTGTCGAACACCAGCCGGGCCTGACTCGAGGTGAAGCCACCTGTGGGTAGCTCTGGCCCTTGGGCGCCGTTCCAGGCTGTAAGGACAGCGGTCTCGCGTGGCGTGGAGTCGTAGAGCGTCTCTCCGCGACCGCTAGTGATCACGACTTCGGCGCTGGCATGTATTTCGGCTTCTGCTGGCGCGTCACGCAGTAGCGACTCGCTGGTGAGAGCCAGCCCTTGGTCGTCAACAAGTTCGTGATCTGACACGAGATCCACGCGCATATCGAGCCCGCGGATACCTGCCGAGCCTTGAAGGTCAAGGAGGCGTGGAGTTGTCCCAGAGCCACGGCCGGTGAGTGCATCTGCAGCGAGCGCGTCGGCCACGCGAAATTCGCACTCGATCACGCCCCGGCTGACCCGTGGCCACCAGGGGGGGTCGTCATCGTTCTGCTCGCCTGCTGAGCTCACTCGGACCCCGATCTTGGGCCAGACCTCGCCCTGCGGTACCCGTACGCTGCCCGCGATCGCACCTCGTATCTTCTGGCGGAGGCGTCGCAACTCGAAGTGATCTAGGGTTTCTACCCAGATCCCGTACTCATTGCCGTCAAGCTCCCCGACAAGGATTGTGTCACGACCCCAGGTGCCGAACACGGAGTCGGAGTAGAAGTGGACGACCCAGCCCTTGTTGCCGCTGGCTGAGAGGGTCCCGTACTGATTACCCCCACCGGTGGTGCGGAGCGCCCCATGCTCGCAGTCGATCGCTCGAACGAAGTCGATCTGGTTGCCGGTGAACCCTTGTCCATTGTCGTTGTTCAGCGCCCAGCCCTTGCTTCGGTAGGCCTCTATGCCCCGAAATGAGCAGAGTGCGACGTGATGAGGATCCGGATTTCCGTGCTGCCACTGACCGTTGTCCATGTAGAGCCGGCGTTCGATCCGTACGGTGTCCCCGGACAGGTCTTTGCCGATAATACGCCCAAATTGCCACGACTGTGTGCCGGCGATCTGCAGCGCATGCCGACCGCACCAGCTCGGATCGCGGTTTGAACCGTGCTCGGAGACTGTGAAGCCCCCCAGGGCTCCCCCCCCGAGGAATCGGCCCGCGGGCCCCGCGGCGGTACCGTTGTGAATCGTGAGGAGGGGGGCGTCGTCGTCGCCCGCAAGCAGAAATTGGACTGCCTCGTGCCCTGCCGTTTCGATGCGCGGTCCTGGCCGATGTTCGGCACCTGTGGTTGAAATAACGAGTTGTCCCGCTTTGACGACGTAGCGTCCTGCGGGGATGTAGCCCAAGGCCTCCCCGAACTCGCAGGCTGCGAGGAATTGGATAAAGGCAGAGGTGTCATCGGTCGCACCATCGCCGGTGGCGCCGAATTGTTGCGGGGTTACGGTTGTGTCGCTCATCGGTATTTTCTGGAGTGTGTATTCGTAGGACTGGGAGCTCTGGGTCCGGCGCTGGATCGGGCACCGGACCGATGAGCGTCATGGCATCGAGGAGGGGCGCCCACTCGCGCCGACAGGCCTACGAGCGTGGACGGTGATGCCGGAGTCAGTTCCACGGAATGCCGCAGATACCGATGTCTTGCCCGCCGGGGGGAATTCCTAAATCGGGATCGAACCAAGGGATGCATTCCGTCGAAGCCCCCGGGCAAGGGTCATCGTCGCCGAGATCGCACCACGGGCTGCAACACCCGGCGGTCTCACAACCCATGACGTATTCGGGGTTGAGGCAGTAGTGGCCGGGTGCGCAAGAGTTTTCGGAAAAGCAGTAGTCACCGTAGAAGCCGGCCCCTTCTGAAGCGTCGTTGACGCAAACGAAGCCATCACCGCCCCGTTGCGGGACACAGGTCTGGCCGTACTCGCAATCCGCTACCACTGGATCGCACGTCGGGAGGCAGAGGATCAGCAGATCTTCGTCATAGATCGAGCACGCAAAACCCGAGTCGCACGTTGCGTCCTCCGGGCCGGTGCCCTCGCAGAAGGCGACACAGATCCCCTCGCCCGAAACATGGTCGATGTTCATGCACATAGCGCCCATCTCACAGCTGTCGACACCGCTGAGGTTGCCATCCGTAGTGCAGATATCGCCCGGCTGACCCGGATTCGGATCCATCACCGTGCACTTGGTCGCGTTCCACGAGGAACCGCCGTCGTCGGCCCACGGCATGCACTTTGTGCCGGATGGGCAATTATTGGGCGACCAGACGTCGCACTGCAAAATCCTACTGACGCCCGGGTCGTTGTAGGTGCCGGGACCGTCGGTCGGGTCTTTCGGACCGGCCGGCTCCGTCGTAGCGGTCAGGTTCGTACCCGCCGTGCTTCCGGTCTCAGAAGCGGTGGTGTCCTCGGCACCACCTGTGGTGCCCGTGCCGCTGTTGGAGGTCGTCGTGGGCGTGATCTCCATCGCGTCCAGATCGCAGGCGGACAGAAGCATCGCTCCGGAGATGAGTCCGGTAAGAATCCCTGTGATTTTCATGGTTGTCCTTCGTCGTGCAATGGCGTGTGAGGTGGAGCAGATGGACGTTTAGAGTTCAATCCTCGGCGCCATCGCTATATGGATCGGGTGCGCGGAATAGCGCTCGCTGAAGGGCGAGTCCCTTCTCGCTGGGAATGTTAGCCCCTGTGGGAGGCAGAGTTGCATACCTGCCATTCCTGTACAATAGTTTTGTTACAATTAGCTGAAGTCAAAACTATAATAACCGACATCGCGCGACAGGGAGTCTCGCCAGCGTCGCCGGGGCGAAGCTGGCGAGAAGAGCATCCCCCTCCTCTTGTGGCGCAGAACGCCTCGATGAGTCCGGCGCCGGCCTGCTGGAACGCGGTGACGTCCTCATCGGGCACGGCGAGGGCGTCCTCAGAGAGCACAACCGCTTGCCACGGCTCCAGAGGAGCTTCGTACCGCCTTCTTCGCCAGTCTCGCGGGTCTCTGAGGGGTGCGCCGGCTTCAGGAGACCCGATCGCGACGAGTCGCGCCGTCCGAGAGAAGCTCCTTGAGCTGAGCACGTCGGATGAGACGGTGCTCCTGCGCGAAGAAGACCTCCTTGTCCCGACCGTGGATTGCCCGCCAATCCCGGAGTCGACGCGGCACCGTCCGCAGGTGGCCCGTCGGTCTGGAGAAACCCCGCCAGTCAAGAAGCGTACGGGGTGCTCGTGTCGCCAATCGGGAGAATAGTGATAGGCGACGAACCTCGCATCCCCGACGTTTGCCCAGAGGCGACCGCGACGGGAGCCCCCCTTCTTCTGCTTGTCGAGGACGAGGAGGCCGGTGTCGTCGCTCTGGATCACCCAGGAGCGGAGCACTCGCCGTCCGCGAGCAGGCAAGCGACCTCGAACGCGTCGCGGCGAGGCGTCTCCAACTGCGAATTTCGGCGATGCGCCAGGTGCTCGGAGCCTCGCGAAGGCTGAAGCGGTGACGGCGGACGGACGCTCGACCGGCTGCGTCAACGGCTCAGCAGGCGCGCGTGGTGCGTTCGTAGGTCAGCTCTTCGCCCTTGCGGGGCTTCGCGACGCGAGGTCGGCGGCTGGACGCGCGAAGTCGACCGGGACGCCTCGGCGCGGGCTCAGACGACCAAGGGCAACTGTCCAGGAGGACAGCGTCGCGGCCTTGCGCGGGCGCCGTGCAGGAGCCGTGCAGGAGCCTGGCGATGGCGGCGGGATAGGTGACGACCTCGGTGGCCCCGCACTACGGCATCACCCTCGCGCCGAGGTCGTTTGTCGCAGGGGTCCAGTCACTTGGTTCGACCGTGAGACGCGCAGGCGCAGGCCCGACGTAGGCCCTGACCGTCCGCTCCAAGCGTGCCGGGCGGATCTCTCTCGACGCCGCCCGCCACAGCGCCGAACCCACCGTCGGCGGGACATGGGCCCGCGGGCTCCCTGGCTCCTCCGCCCATGGGTTCAGGCACATCGCCTCCGGCTCGGCGCACACCGTAGCGCGGACGCAGGGCGGTCGACGCGGAAATGGCTCCCTCAAGCCAGCGGGTCGAGGACGTGATGCAGGCAGATGTTCGCCAGCAAGGGCGAGAGCACCCCTCCCTGGAGTGTCCCCGAGGACATAGAGAAGGTCAAGGGCGTGGGCCGAGCCGCGCAGCCACGCTCTGCGAGACGAGCGGGGAGGGCTAGTTCATCCAGCCCTGCCGCCCCGCCGCCCTGTATTCCTTCGGCCTAGCGCTTCCAGGGCGGCGGCTTGGCGCCCTCCCAGGGGACGTCGAGCCCTGCGACGCTCGTCAGGCCGTGCTTGAGCAGGAGCTTCGGGACACGCTCGTCGTGGAACACCAGGCCGTACTTGCCCTCCGCCTCGCGCGAAGCGGCGAGCGCCCCGGACTCGGTGTCATCGACGAAGTTCTCAAAGCCGTCGCGCCCGGAGAGCTCGATATAGTGGCAGACCCGGTCGGTCGCGTTCCAGAAGCCGTGGGAGATCCCGCGCGGCTTGATCACGTAGGATCCGGCGGTCGCGCGAAAACGAGTCCCCCCTTCGCCGCCGACCTCAAACTCGAGCTCACCCTCGATCACAAACACGGCCTGATCCTCGTGCGAGTGGGTGTGCGGCACGAGGAGCTGATGGGGCTCAACCCTCGCCTGCATGACCGAAAAGTCACCGCCCAAGTCCGCCGAGCGCACCTTGACCGTCATGTTGTTGATCACCTCGCCGCCGTTTGGCGTGACGTGCAGATAGCTGTAGTCTTCTTGGGACATCGTCGTTTCTCCTTGTATCTCGGCGCTGATGCGCCCCTCCACGGTGATGACGGGCCCAGGCCGATCGCCACACCGACGACCGCACCTCCCCGCCGCTCTCCGCGGAGCGCGACCTGTCAGCGACCCGCTGACCATCCTGTTGTAGCCGGGGGGAGCCGCTAGGGACCACGCCATGGGCGACAAAGACAGATCATATGACGACACCGGAGGGGCGTCGATGCTGATGAGTCCGGTCCTCAGCACTGTGCTCTTCGCGATCGCTCGCGGCCTGACGATGGAGGCGATCACCGGCGCGACCGGCCTGACCCCGGACGCCCTCGTCGACCCCAACGCCCGGATCGACGAAGCCGTGATGCCCCGCCTCTGGTCCCTCCTCGGCGAGCGCTTCCCCGGAGAGGCGCTCACCCTCGAGATGGCAGCGGCCGCCCCCCCCGAGGTCTTCGGGGTGGTCGCCCACGCGGCCCAGTACGCCGCAGACCTAAGGGCCGCGCTCCACCTCTTTATCCGCTACCGCGTCGTCCTCTCCAGCGGGCTCGACGTGAGCCTGACCGAAGAGCCCGAAGGCGCCCGCCTCGAGCTCTATCACCCCGCCGATCTCGAAGATGACGGGCACGCGAGCGAGCTCGGCGTCGCCTTCGCAGCGCGCCTCCTCCGCGAGCGCCTCGTGGGCCTCGACACCGCAAAGGCGCTCCTCGCCGTCGAGTTCGCCCACGCCCCCCTGGCGCCGAAGCAGGCCTACGAGGATTTTTTCCTGGCGCCAGTACGCTTTGGCGCCCGGAGCAACGCCCTGGTCCTCCGGCCGAGCTCGTTGGACACGGCGCTCGTCGGCTCCAACGCCCACATGCTGCGCTTCGTCCAGGCCCACCTAGAGACGACCCGTGAGCGCCTGAGCCAGCGCGATGACAGCCCCGAGCTCACCGCGATCCGCGGGGCTGTGAGCCGCAACGCCGAGGGCTCGGTCTACAGCGCCAAGGCCCTGGCCAAGCGCCTAGGTCTCAGCTTGCGCACGCTCCAACGGCAGGCCCGCAGCCTGGGGATCAGCGTCCAGGGTCTGCTCGACGAGGCCCGCGAGGCCAACGCCCGCGAGTTTCTCCAAGATCCCCGCCTGAGCATCGCCGAGATCGCCTTTCTCCTCGACTACTCGACGGAGAACACCTTCGCGAGGGCGTTTCGCCGGTGGACCGGCGAGACTCCGGCGCAGTGCAGGCGACGTCTCCTGGCCTCTCGAGGTCCCTCCTGAACCTCCGCTCCTCCTCCGCCGGCGTCGCCGCGATGAGCAGGTGCTCGTGCCGCAGTGGTGGCAGGGGCTGACCCGATCATGGTCGCTCACCGGGCGCAGCTCACCGCGCCTCGGCTGGCGATCCCGTCGCCAGTGGGCCGGGGGCGATAGAGGGCGGGCGACCGCGAAGAGGACGGTCGTGAGCGTCGGGGCCCTCCGGATCGAGGGCCCCGTGTCGCGAAGTGATCGGTCTTTGTCGCCCATTGAGTGGTCCCTAGGGGCTGTTCCTGGCTAGAGTCGGAGCGTCACAGGAGTCGCGACGACCCGCTCGTCTTCGATGACTCGGACAGGGCCCAACTCTGCCCACTCTTTGCGAGGATGAACACCGCGATGGACACCGTGCGCTCACTTTGGCCCCTCCTTACGACCCTCAGCCTGTCTGTCGCCTGTGGCGGAGCCTCCCCGCCGCCTGCCGATCCCCCTCCAGGCCCGAGCGAAGCCCGGGAGGTGCTTGACGAGCGCGCTGGCCTGGTCTTGGTCGAGGACGCCTACGGTGACAGCGCGAGCGAGCTCGTGTACCTCGATCAGAACTGGGGTCCGCTGAAGACGCTTTGGTACTATCACGCGGATCAAGGCTCGGTCTTGCTCCCCTACGATACCCTCGTCAGCCTCGAACAGGCGGAGAGCCAGGAGCCGATCATATCGCCCGAGTTCTTGGCTCGCTTTCGTTGGCTCAACCAACGCGCCACCCCAAACAACCCAGACGCGCTCCCGGTCGGGTTTGCCCGGCACAAGGATAGGGTGGGGCTGACGTGCGCGGCCTGCCATACGGGGCAGATCAACTATCAAGGCGCGGCCCTTCGCGTTGACGGTGCCCCCAGCCTCGTCGACATTCCAGGGTTCTTCGCGGAGATTGAAGCTGCTCTCGCCCAGACGAAGAGCGATGAGGCCAAGCTTGAGCGGTTCGCCGCGGCGCTGTCCAAGCGTCGACCGGGTGCGGTCACGCCAGAGGACGCGAGCAAGCATCTGGATCCTACGCTGGCGTGGTTTGAGAGCTACAACCAGGTGAACCACTCCGCGACCCCAGAGGGGTTCGGCCGCCTGGACGCGATCGGCCGTATTATCAATCAGGTCATTCGCTTCACCAGCGATCCTGTCCACAGCCTCCCGCCAAACGCGCCGGCGAGCTTTCCGGCCCTGTGGGACGCGCCGCGGCTCGACTATGTCCAGTGGACCGGCTTCTCTGGCAACGCGGGCGCGGGCTCCCTGGGCCGCAACGCCGGCGAGGTGATCGGCGTCTTTGGTACGGTCGACGTCGTCCACTACGATGACGAGATGGCCGCCAAGAGGGGCTATACGTCTACGATCGAGGGTCAGGAGCTGGTCGCGATGGAGGAGGCGCTGCGCGACCTGACCTCGCCCCTGTGGCCCGACGCTGTGTTGCCACCGATCGACCGTGAGCTGGCCAAGACGGGGGAGTCTCTGTACGAGACTAATTGTGTCTCGTGTCATCATGCGATCGTACGTGATGATCCCAAACGCAGCCCGATAGCGCCGATCTACGGGGTGGAGGTCGTCGGCACCGACGCGACCGAGGCCGACAACCTGCTAGGCGCCCGGGCGCCCAGCGGCAAGCTCGAGGGAGCCGTGCACTTCACAGAGGGCGAGGCTCCCTACGAAGCGGAGGTCCCGGTGTTGTTGCTCCTGGGCGATCTGGTCACGAGAGCGCTCTCCGCCCAGCCTGGGGCGGCGGTCAAGGCCATGGCCAACAGCAAGCTACAGGGGCTCGAGGAGACCGAAAAGCAGGGGGACTACCCGCCAAAGACGGAGGAGAACCCGCTGGCGCCGCTGCGCTCATACAAGGCGCGCCCGCTGAATGGTATCTGGGCGACCGCCCCGTTCTTGCACAATGGCTCGGTGCCGACGCTCTACGATCTCCTGCTTCCTCCGGAGCTGCGGCCAGCGACCTTCGCGGTCGGCCGCTACGAGTACGATCCCAAGAAGGTCGGCTACGTCAGCGATGGCGCGGTGCCCTTCGTGGTCGACACCAGCCTCGAGGGCAACGGCAACGGCGGGCATGAATACGGCACGACGCTCACCGATGTCGAGCGCTGGGCGCTCGTGGAGTACCTCAAATCGCTATGAACCCCCGTCGGGGGCAGCGCCAAGCCGAACGATCGCTCGCAAGAGCCCGTCAAGCCGAACCTTCGCCGTCAACTTCGCTCATCACCTGCGACAGCCGGCCCTCGAGTCCAGGCCCCAAAGACCGCCCCTCGCGCTGTCGCCGCGCCCTCGGCGCCCCGCTCCTCCAGCGCCACCAGGCCGAGCTCCAGCGGCCATCGAGGCCCGAGCCAGCTCTGCCGCCAGGTCCCAGGCCGGCGCTGGGCGCAGCTCCCAGGCCCGCTGGGCCACCCGGGCGCGCATAGTGCTGATCCCGGCTCAAGCAGAGCGCTCTGCCAGCTCCTCAGCGGAGGGCCTGCCCATCGAGCCGGCCTTCACGTCGGCCTCCGGCATTCTCGGAGACAAATACAGTGTTTTCAAGCGGCTCCCGGGCTCCGGCGGGCCTGCCAGCAAGCGCCGCCGCGATCGGGGGGGCGGCCTGAGGAAGAGTTTCTGTGATCGATTCTCAAACACTCGGGTCCATCATATAAAAACACCCGCAGCGCCGCCTTGGGCGACCCTGGATCCTCAGTCGATGCAGCTGGAGACCTTCGCATAATGAACACACATAACCTTGACCTTCGTCGCGCCTGCGCGTTGTCGCACATCTTGCCATCGATCGCTATCGCGCTCACCTTTGCATGCGGGTCCAGTGGGGAAGGCAATGAGGGAGACACCTCGAACGACGAGAGCCCCTGCTATCCGACCGTCAAATTTGCCGACCCGCGCCTCAGCCACCAGGTCTTTCGCCGCATCGGTGTGCCAGAGATGCCCCTTACGGTCACCGAGTTCAGTGCCCTTTGGGAGGGCGACCACTGGGACCCCCACTACTCCTCTACGATCAACGGCGCCGACTTCGCCGGCATCCGCGACCTGGAGGGAATTCAATGCCTTCCACTTGAGCGTTTCAGCTGCAGCAATTGCCCGGTCAAAGACCTCAGCCCGCTCGCGGAGCTCCAGGAACTCGACACTATCCTGATCACGGGCGCTGACGCCCCGGACCTTGCACCGCTCGCGGAGATCGAGACCCTGAGGTCGGTCTCCCTTCGTGGTTCTGGAGTCACGGATGCGTCGCCGCTCCTCCACGCCGGCGCGTCGCTCCCCTCGCTTCGGGAGATCAACCTTTCAGACAACGCGATCCACACGATCGAAGGGGCACCCACACTGCCCGGACTCCACAAGCTCGATCTCGCAAACAACGCCCTCCAGGCTGCGCCTCCGGTGGCGGGGTTCCCTTTGCTCGACAGGCTATTGCTCGACAACAACCCCCTCACCGATCTCTCGTCGCTCGCGGAGCACCCGGCCCTGAAGGAGCTCACGGTCTCAAACACCCAGCTCGAGACCCTCGCCGGCCTCGAAAGCACAGCGCTTGTCGACCTCGACGCGGCGAACAGCATGCTGATCTCCGCTGATGCGCTGCCACCGACAGTCGAGCGTGTCGACCTCAGCGGCAACAATCTAACCGCGGCGCCGACCGTCCCGCTGCCACAACTCAGCTATCTCGCCCTCGTGAACAACAAGCTCGAAACCCTGGCAGGTCTCAACACCCCGGCACTCGAGAATCTGCGAGCGTCGAACAATCAGCTCACAACGCTTGATGGGATCACGTCGACAACCGGGATCAGGAGCCTCACTGTCAACAACAACAACCTCACAGACCTCGCCGGAGTCCCCCTGGCGGTGAATGGCTCGCTCCACGCCTCACACAACGCGATCACCGACCTCAGCGGCCTCAGCGAGGCCCCTCTTCTCGCGCACCTCGACGTTTCCTACAACCCGCTCGGCGATCTCTCCACTCTCCCAGCGCTCACCCTTCAGTCGAGGTTGAGCCTCGAAGAGACCGGGATTGAGAGCGTTGCGGAGATCGAGAAGATCACGTTCACCGGAGAGTCCGTCGACATTAATATTGCAGGAAACCCGATCAGCGACTTCAGCCCACTTGCGGTCTACGACGGCCCCGGCACCAGGCTCACCATCAACGCTTCGCGTACCGGCGTTGATGACCTCACGCAGGCGCTTCTATTCCGCCCGGACACGAGTCTTGACCTCAGCGGCAATGAGATCTCCGACGTCTCCGCCCTCGTCGATCCGAGCCTTGCACTCGAGAGCCTCGATCTCAGCAACAATCAGATCACAACCCTGCCGCCGATGGCTGGGATCTCCCTCGATGTCAACATTCTCGATCTCTCCAACAACCTGATCGCGGACCTTGAGTCCTTCGCAGGGGTGACCCTCGGGGATGGGTTCCCGGGGCGCTCTGTCTACCTCGACGGCAATGCGCTCACCTCCCTGAGCGGCCTCGACACCGCCACAGTCAATGGTCTCAAATATCTTGGCCTCTCCAACAATGCGATCACCGATGTCTCGGCGCTTGCTCTCGACGCGGACCTCACTGAGATCTGGCACCTTGATCTATCCGACAACCAGATCACCGATATTCCTGAGAGTAGCTGGAAGATCACGATGCTCAATATCTCGGGGAATCCCATCGAGAGCGTCGGAAAGCTCAGGGTCAGCACCCTGACCTGCGAGCGATGTGCTCTGACAAGCTTTGCGGGGCTCGCAGATGTGCTTCCGGAGCTCAGTGCGCTCGAACTCTCGGACAACCCGATCTCCTCGCTCGTTGGGATTGAGGGGGCCAGTGAGCTGTGGGCGCTCGAGATCAATCGCATTGCCGCAGTCGACTTTTCGCCGATCAGCGCCACCAAGCTCGGGGCAGTCTCGGCTGACGACAATGGTATCACCGACGCCTCTCCATTCACGACGTTGCCCGAGGGGCCTACGATCAGCCTCCGTGACAACCAGATCACGGATATTTCGCTTGTTGTCGAGCTCGCTGCCCCCTACGCAGAGTTCGACCTCAGCGGCAATCCGGTTGATATCGACCTATCTCTCGATGCCCTCTACACCCGTTGTCTTCGTGCGGACATCTCGATCGCGTGGGAAGGGTGGTCTTGTTTGATACCGAACTACGAGAGCCGTCCTCCCGCTCCAGCCCCCAATAGCGCTCGTGGTACCGCTCCGTGAGCACGGATGAGGCCGACCACCGCCAGGGCCGAGCAAGGCGGGCGGCATTCGATCCGCGCCTCGCGCGGAGACACCTTTTCAATGTCTCTTGGGGCGGGCTGCAGACACCCGTGGTGAGCACGTGGGCGGTGAAGAGGTTTAGAAGACCGGGACTTTCGGCGAGGCGCCGGGTACACGGAGGCTCGTGGAGGCTC
>Ga0316189_10004261_pt1 | contig 13783 bp, 12 predicted proteins | sample LowCovwburrow_MG_FD_204930 | JGI IMG/M metagenome (GOLD analysis project Ga0316189, IMG submission 204930) | Coastal sediment microbial communities from Maine, United States - Lowes Cove worm burrow | ecosystem: Environmental > Aquatic > Marine > Coastal > Sediment | place: USA: Maine...
TTTCTGGGAGAGGTTTCCATTTTCATCCTCCTTTGTGTGCAATATCTTTAATTATGACACAATTTCAATGGAAAATCGGGTAACACTTTTCCTGCCATCTGGATTCTGATCATCCCATTTCTTGTCCTCCTATTCCTTTTTCAGAGCCTCAAAACCAGAAATAATATCCAGCAGTTCATTGGTGATGTTCATTTGGCGTTGTTCCCGGTACAGCTTTTTTAAATCCTCCTGCAGTTCCGTAATGTTTTTTTCCGCCGCCTGCATGGAGATCAGACGGGCCGAATTTTCTCCGGCCAAGGATTGGACCAACGCCCTGTATATGGAGACATACAGATGCTGGCGAAACAGCTGGCGGAAAAGCTCTTTGCCGGGAAGTCCCAGAAGGGGCAAGCATTTGCCTGGCCAGGGGCTGTCTTTCCGATGAAACACCCAGTCTTTGTCCAGCGGCAGAATATGATAGCAGGCCTGTTCATACCCGGTCTTTCCCGAAAGCACATTGTGGCAAAGGTAAAACAACTCGGTTCCCTGCGCGGTTTTCCAGTCCTCCAGTTTGCGGATCATATCGTCGACCATGTGATTGACGCTGGCCAGGCTTCCGGGCGCCTGATAATGAAGGGCCGGTTCGGTGCCCGTGTCGGCAAAGGCAGCCGCGACTTTTTCGCCCACGCACCAGAATCCGGCATCCATTTCCTTTCCACGCAGTTTTTGATATTCTGCAAGGGCTGTGGCCGCAATTATTTCATTAAACCGGCCGCACATGCCTTGGTCTGAGCCGATGACAATGAGCACCGCTTTTTTCCTTGAGACAGGTCCGGGCTCCACGCCTGCGTACCGGAACAGGGCCTGCCACCCTTGATCCACGACCCTTCGATAGGCCTCCAGAGACACCGCGGCCCGTTCATATTGCCGAATATTAACGGCAGCCAGGGTTTTCATGGTTTTGACCACCGAGAGCAGCTCCTCAGCGGTCCTGATCTTTTTGTCTAATATTTCCAGGGACTGCATCGACTTCCTCGAATCCCTTCAATCCATCGGCGATCGCCTGCCCCATCTTTTCCCATAACGGATCGTCGAATCCGACTGTTTCAATGCGCTCTTCTAGTTCGGGAACGGTCGCATCGATTTTTTCAACAATCGCGTCCTGGACCTTGGCCAGGTACTTTTCAGGGATATCATCCAATAATCCTTTGGTCACGGCCAGCATAACGGCAATCTGCCGGGCCGCACTCAACGGGGAAAACTGATCCTGCTTCAAGACTTCCCGCACCCGGATGCCGTGGTTCAAGCTTTTTTTGGTGCGGTCGTCCAGGCGGGCGCCGAAACGGGCAAAGGATTCCAGTTCCTGAAATTGGGTATAGGAAAGCCTCAAATCGCCGGCCACTTTCCGATAAGCCGGAATCTGGGCCTTGCCCCCTACCCGGGAAACCGATTTGCCCACATCCACCGCCGGTAGGATTCCTTTCTGGAACAGATCGGGGGAAAGGTAAATCTGACCGTCGGTAATTGAGATCAAATTGGTGGGAATGTAGGCGGAGATGTTCTGGGCCTCGGTTTCGGCGATGGGAAGGGCCGTGAGACTGCCCCCGCCCAACTGGGGTTTCAGATGCGTAGCCCTCTCCAAGAGTCGGGAGTGGATATAAAAAATATCTCCAGGAAACGCCTCCCGGCCCGGCGGCCGGCGCAACAACAGCGAAAGCTGCCGATAAGCCATGGCATGCTTGGTCAGATCGTCATAAACGATCAAGACGTCTTCGCCCCGGTGCATGAAATACTCGGCCATGGTGGTGGCCGCGTAAGGGGCGATATACTGAAGTCCTGGCGGATCATCCCCCTCCACCACCACGATGGTGGTATAATCCAAGGCCCCCTGATCCTTGAGGTCGGCAACGGCTTTGGCAACACCGGCGCTTCTCTGGCCAATGGCGCAATAGATGCATTTGACGCCTTTACCCTTCTGGTTGATGATGGTATCCAGGGCCATGGTGGTTTTTCCCGTCTGCCGATCTCCCAAAATCAGTTCCCGTTGCCCCCGGCCGATGGGAATCAGCGCGTCAACCACTTTAAGACCTGTTTGCAGAGGCTTTACAACCTGAGACCGGTCCAGGATTCTGGGAGCCTCCTTGAGAACTTCATGTCTTTGTGCTTCCTGTACCGGTGCAAGCCCGTCAAGGGGGCGCCCCAAGGGGTCCACCAACCGTCCTGAAAAATCCTGGCCGACAGGCACATCCAGGATGCGGTGGGTCCGGGAAACGTTCTGACCGGCGGCAAGGGCGCTGTTGGGTCCGAAAAGAACGATGCCTACGCGGTCGGGGAGAATGTCCAGCACCATGCCTGTGCTGCCGTCGTCAAAGAGCACGAGTTCTTCGTATTTGACACGGCTCAACCCCCCGACCCAGACAATTCCTTCATCAACGGATCGAATGGTTCCAATTTCTTCGGTTTCCAGAAGGGGATAATACTGATCCATCCCTTTCCCCATGGCCCGGGACACATCACCAAGGATGGCGTTGATATCAAATTCTTTCATGCTGCATTCCGCATGTTTGAGCGAAGAGCCAGAAGCATTTCCCTTTCCAGGTCTTTCAGATATTTTTCCAGATTCCAGGCCACTTTCTTATCTCCTGCCAACGCTTCAACACCCATCCCCAGATCCCCGGAGATTTCAAAACCAACGGATCCGGAAGATGGAAACCATCGGGTGAATTTTTCCCGGATGCTTTCTTTGGTGTCATCGGACAGTTCAAAACCGGAGATCAGCCGCACGGGTCCGGCATAGGTGCCATCACGGAAGTCTTTTTTGTCTTCTTCCATTTTTTCCATGAACACAGAAATGATTCGCGATTCCATCTGCTGGTCGAAACCGGCGGTGGAGCCGCGTCGGCTGCTGTCGCTTCAATAGGTATGGCAACAAGCTGGCCAGTACCAAGAAAGCAACGGTTAAAAGCGCGCACTCGTTCAACCACTCATAGCCTTTCGTTCGCATGAGGTCGTTTATTCCTTTTCTTTTGAAGGTTTTCAATCCGGAAGTCTGTCAGGATGCCACATGGCGTACTTCATATGAGATCAAAAGAAGCAGTTTCCGTGAATCGTGAAATTCTGACCGGGTCTCAACAGCAAAAACGAATCTGAGCCGCGATTTATCCCCAGACGGAGAATTATCAGTCGAAGCCACTGTTTCAAAATTGCTCAAACCTATGCATCATCTCTTTCAAGTCAAGTGACCTCTTCGGTAGTCATGTCCGTTTGGCATCTGAGGACTTACACCGCGTCTTCGGCTTATCCGCGATAGGCCATGGCAAGATCATTCATCGATATGAAATGAAACGACACAAACAAGAGCCGACAGCAGCCAACCCGATCGTCTTACCGTCGACGTGATTTGAAAAAGTCCCAGATGATCTTGGCGGCATCGAATTTCTTCAGCAGGTCGTCATCGGCCAGATCGGCCGTATATGTGCCGGGCCACACATGTCCCCAGCCCTTGATCAGCCAGAGAGCGACTGTGGTTTCGTCTTTACAGTTCTCCCAGGTTATAATCGGCACGCTCTCGCCCCGCATTTTTTGATTGAATGGCCGCGGCAACAAATCCAACATCGTCTACTTTGTTGTCGGCGGCTTTTCCGCAACAGTGTCCGGCATTCCAGTGCTGCAGAAATCCCATGATTCCGAAACCATTGGGATACATGACGATAAAATTCTCACTGTCCGCCAAGCGGCCGAAAAATGTCAAACATAAAGATCTGGCGTCGGTTGCCCAATGACCAATGCCGGGCCATGCCCGTGCCGGTTGCCGTTTACAGACGGTCGCGGCCGAGACGGCGCCGGTCATGTCTCCTCGCCGTTCAGGACATGCCGTGTGCAGGACGACGGCACCGGCTCGTCAGCAGCCTCATCCAGACCGTTCAAATGAAAGGCGCCGTCCACATCGCCCACGGCATTTTTACCTTTTAGTTTCACGTTGAACATGGCCTGATCCGCCCGGGCAAGAATGGCGGTGATGTTTTCGGCGTCGTCAGGATAGGTCGATACGCCGAAGCTGGCCTGCAGCCGAACGCCGTTTTCAACTTCAGTCAGGAAAATCGTGCGCAGCAGCTTCGCGCGGATCTCCTGGGCTTTCTGCACGGCCCGGGCCTTCTCATGGCCGGGAAGGACGGCCACAAATTCGTCGCCGCCGTAAGCCACGCCGTAGGAGGGTTCGGTGATGCAGCTTTCCAGCACCGCAGCCACTTCCGCCAATGCCTTGCTGCCGTTGAGATGGCCGTGGGTGTCGACCACGCGTTTGAAGTTGTCGATATCGAAAAAGATCAGTGAAAAGGTGGTGCCCTGGCGGCGGCCCTCTTCGACCAGTTTTTCCAAGGAGCGATAAAGATGGCGCGTATTGTACAGGTTGGTCAAATTGTCGTGCAGGGATAAATAACGGTAGTCTTCCTCGCTCCGTTTGAGTTCCGCCTCGGCTTTGATGCGCTCAGCCATCTCCAGGTGCAGACGCTGGTTGACCTCTTCGATTGCTTTCTTGGACCGGTAGAGCTCCAAGTGGGTTTTGACCCTGGCCTGCAATTCAGCGCTGTTGAACGGTTTACTCAAATAATCCATGGCTCCCATGGCGAACCCTTTGACGACGCTGTCGGTATCGTTCTTGGCCGTCAGGAAAATGATGGGCGTATCCCGGTTGTCCGGCCGGTTTCGAATGCGGCGGCAGACCTCGTACCCATCCATCTGGGGCATCATGATGTCCAGCAGGATCAGGTCAAAGCGGTTGCTTTCGACTTGGGCCAGTGCCGTCGGGCCATCCTGGGCAAAGGCTATCTGGTAATTATCGTTCTGCAGGATGCTGGCAGCTACCTGGATGTTTTTGGGCACGTCGTCAACGATGAGTATTTTGAAACGGTTATGTTGGTTCAGGTCCATTGATCGATTCCTTTTCTATATGCAGGTAAAAGGATTTCAGCTTGGCGACGATCTGCGGATAAAGGCTCAACTCGCTGTTGACCTGCTCCACGTCGAAGGCCTTGACATGGGCGCTCAAATCCGTTCCGTACCGACTCAGGATCGCCAGAGCGTGGACATCTCCCAGGGTGCTCACCTCCCGGGCAAAGTCGTCGATCTCGTCGAAAAAAAGGTTTTTCCGGATGGCTGTCCAGTGTTGCATGCACTCGTTTTCGAGGAGTTCCAGAATCTGTGGGAAAAGATCGATGCGGGCGGGGGTCAGGTCCGAGGCCGGCGTCTCATGGGGTTCGTGCTGCCAAGCGGTATGGCCGATGAAGCGCTTCAGCTCCCGGAAGAGAGCGTCTTCGGTGACCGGCTTGTCCAAAAAGCCGGCAAATCCTATGGCCATAAGGGAATCTCTTTCTTCTTCCATGACCGAAGCGGTGAGAGCCACCACTGGAATGCCCAGGGTAGCCTCGTCGCGGCCGATCTGTTTCGTTGCTTCGATGCCGTCCAGGACCGGCATGCGGATATCCATCAGGATCAGGTCCGGTTGGTGCTGCTTGGCCAGGCGCACGGCATCTTCGCCGTTTTCGGCTTCTATGACGGTCAACGGCGTCTGGATCAAATACTCCTTGATCAACAAACGGTTGAGGGTCAGGTCATCCACGACGAGGATGCAGGCCGGGTCGAAGACAATATCGTCAGACACGGTGCTGGGCAAGGCCTCGGGTTCGGCCGCCGCCGGCACTACCGACACGTGTGGGATGACGATCCGGAATAGGCTGCCTTTGTTTTCTTCGCTTTGAACGGTGATGGTTCCGCCCATCATCTCAACCAGTCGTTTGGTGATGGAAAGACCCAGGCCGGTGCCGCCGAAGCGCTTAGTGCTTTGGCCGTCCTTCTGCTTGAAGGCTTCGAAGATGTCGGCGTGATACTGCGCCGGTATGCCGATGCCCGTATCTTCGACCGTGACCGACAGGTCGATGCCGTCGCCGCCCACGGAATCCCGCTTTTGAACCTCGATGCGCACGAATCCCTTTTCGGTGAATTTGACGGCGTTGCCGACGAGGTTGAAGAGGATTTGCTTCAGACGCACTTCATCGAGGATCAAACAGTCGGGGATATCCCCGGAAAAGTCGATTACCATTTCGATGTTCTTCACAGCGGCTTGCGCGGTGAACATCCTGTGAACCTCGTCGAATAATGCGCGCGGCTTGACCGGTTCGCACTCGAGCTCCATCTTGCCCGCTTCGATTTTGGACAAATCCAGGATGCCGTTGATCAGGCTTAACAGGTTCCGGCCGCTGGAACTGATGGATTCCAGGTAGTTTTTCTGTTTGGGATCGGTGATCAGCGGTTTGAGAAGCTCGGAGAAACCGATTACGGCGTTCATCGGTGTGCGGATTTCATGGGAGATGTTGGCAAGGAATTCGCTTTTGGCCCGGCTGGCCGATTCGGCCGTCTCCTTGGCGGCTTGGAGCATTTTGTTGGTATCGCTTAAAGCCATCGTGCGGGCGGCCACCTGTTCTTCCAGGTGTCCGCGGTATTCCTGGAGTTTTTGATCGCGGGACTGGAGCGCGGCGAGCATCCCATTGAAGGCATCGATCAACACGCCGATTTCATCCTGGGAGTGTTTTTGGACCCGGACCGAAAAATCCTTTTGTTCGGACACAGACCCGACCACCTGGGTCAGGCTCAGGATCGGCTGGGAGATCACCTTCTGGAGCGAAGCGGACAACAACCAGGCGATCAGGAACGAGGCCGAAACGATGATCCCGAATATGGTCACCGAGGCGTATATCTCCCTTTTAGTGCCGCTGAGATCGTATTGGATGCAAATCGTGCCGATGACTTTTTCTTCCTGTATAATGGGGTTGAACACGAACAAGTAGTTGCCGTCAAAGTATTGGCCGGGCTCCCGCAGGGTGGGAATGGAAAGCCGGTCCTTTTCGTCCTGGTGGACGAACACGGCGAACGGTTGTCCGTCACGATCGTAGATGCAGGACAGTACGACATATGGCTTGGCGCTGAGGGCCGCCAGATTGGTTTCCGCTGTATCCCGATCGTCGAAAACGATAGCCCCGATGCTGTTGGTCCCGATCACCTGGGCCAAACTGGCGAGATCGCTGCGCAGGTTCTTGCGTGTCTTGTTGATGTCCCTGAACATCAGGGCCGCGGAAGCAAACAGCAGGGCGATGCCGCTGGTGATCATTATGATCAATTTCAGCTTCCATCGGATCGAGACGTCCCGTAAGGCACCCATCTTACTTATGCTCCTCTCTGTAAATCTGTGCGGAGCCGAGTAATTGCGAACTCATCGTCAATCCGGCCCGCTTGGCGGCATCGATATTGACTTTGAAGCGCAGGCGATTTTGATCTTCGAAGAAATTGATGACGCCGCCCATCTGGGTGAAGCCCTCGATCTCTCCTATGGTCAATATGTTGCGTTCCCGCGCAATGCCGAGAAGCTTCTGAACCAGGTTTCTGTCTTGGGTGGCGATATAGAGGATGTGGCTGGCGTCGAGGCAACTCTCCTGTGTGTAAGGGATGACCTTGATTTTTCTTCCCCTGATGGTCTGATCGTTTAATTTCAACAGGGCGTCTGCGGCCGGCGTATCGGACGCAAAGCACAGGACCAGGTCGTCGTCCTTGTCCTTGAAAGCCGCCGGGGGCCAAGAGACGAAATTCGCGAAATTGTAAATGAACCCGGTTTTGACGTCATATTCGGTGCCGGTGAGGGGACCACCCCAAACCGCCGCCGGTCGGAGGATCAACAGGCAGAACAAGAGAGACACGGCGACCCGCGCGGCGCCGATTTTTCTCATGTGCCATTTTCCGGATAATGCTGCCATCGGGCGGGCCCTTAGAAATTCCAGTCGATTTTACCGTAGACGCTGCGTTGGACCTCCAGCGTCGAGAATTCCGCATGCCCCTCTTCCAGGAGATTCTGTCCCACCAGGGACAGTTCCAGTTTCGGGAAAGGGCGCCAGGCCAGCCGGGCATCCATGACCGTGTAGCTGTCGATGTTCCTTTCCGGCAGGCTGCCGCCAAAGCGGAGTGACGCATCGAAATCGATCTGCGGGGTAACGTTCAGGTACGACCGGATGGAGAACACATTGCGCGGATTGACTCCCTCGGAGAGGAATTCGGCGATGTTCGGGTCAGCGACCAGATTTTTGTCGATTTGCGTGTTCAGGTAGGTGTAGGTGCCCCCCAAACGCCAATTGGGCATGACCTGCCAATCGGCGGCAACCTCCGCACCATAGGCTCGTCCGGTGGCGTTGTTGTCGTAGGCCAGGACGAACGGCCCGGTCGGCGGGGTGCCGGAGATCTGCTCGAGGCCGATCAAGTCATCGTAGTCATTATAAAACAGAGCGACATCGAACCACAGGGATGGCGTCGGGGTCAGGCGCAGACCGAATTCGTAGGCAGTGAGTTTTTCGCTATCGAGGTCTGCATTGCCCTGGGTGTTGACCACCACCGGCACATTGGGGTCGACAGCCGGAAGCAGAAACTGGTCGCTGATCCGGCCATGCAATTCGAGCCGCGAAGGGACGCGCACGGCCCTTGAGACGGCCGTCCAAAGGGCCAGTTGCCGGTACGGTGTATACATCAGCCGGAGGCTCGGTTGGATTTCCAGCCCGGTGAACTCGTTGTGTTCAAACTTCGACCCCACCGTCAATTTGAGCCGGTCGGGCGCCAGGTGGATCTGATCCTGGATGAAGGCGCTCCACAAGCTTTGATTCAAATCCTGCGGATCCATCGTGAAATTGGGGCTGTTACGGAATTTATCGGAGATGAATCGATATTGCAGGCCCCAAACGATGTCGTGGGATTGCGCGAGGGTCAGATTGTGCTGAAAATCCAGATCGGCCGTATTCACTTTGCCGCTGGCCGGATCGTAATCCTTTTCGGCGTGGTCGAAATAGAACTGCAGCGATGTATCCGAATCCTTGGAGAGGGCGTGCTGCCATCGCCCCAGCAGGTGGAACCCATTGGCCTCGGAGTCGTCTTTTTGCAGGCCTTGACCCGTGGGGGCGGTGGGAAAAAGTACCGAGCGCCGCTCGAAATCCTTGTTGTACCTGTTTCTGTATGCTTCCCCCTGCAAGTTGAAGGTGTTGGCTCCGGCGGCCGGCACACCACTGGCGGGCGCTGTGTCGAGGCGGAACCCTGCCCGACCGGAACGCCAGTTATCGCTCGACTGTGGATCTCCGACGGCATCCTCCAAGCCTCCTGCGACACTGTTCAAATCCCCCCGATTGAAAAACTTGCCATAGGCCCGGTAAGCCGTCTGTCGCCCCAGCTTACCGCCATAGCGGAGGCTGGCAATCTGTTCCTCGTTGCCGACCAATGCCACGGCCTCTCCGCCCTGGGTCTCGTATGCGTTCTTTGTGATGATATTGATGACACCGTTGACGGCGTTGCTCCCCCAAAGGGCGGCCCCCGGCCCCCGGATCACCTCGATTCGCTCGATGTCCTCCATGACCGTGTCCTGAACATCCCAGAACACGCCGGAAAAGACGTGCGTGTAAACGCTGCGGCCGTCAATGAGCACAAGCAGGTTTTCGGCGAACTGGTTGTTGAGCCCCCGGATGTTGACGGCCCACGCCGTGGCGCTGATCCGGGCCACATGGACACCCGGGGACAACCGCAGCGCTTCGGGGATGCTGGTCGCTCCTGATCGCCGGATCTGTTCCTGCGTAATCACATATACAGCCGAGGCAGCGTCCCAAACGATTTCGGGTCTCTTGGAAGCCGATATGATTTGGACGTTTTTAAGTTCTTCCAGGGAAAACTTGGTAAAATCAACAGGCTCGCTCTGGGCTTGGTCATCCGCCGCAACGCTGACGCTACCAAGCGGAAGCAAAACCGATACCCAGACTATCAACAGCATATTTATGAGAATGAGAATCGACGCTCTCATCTGGTACTTTCCTTCAGCATGGATTCGGTATTGCCGTGGGCCGGATGCTTGTACCTGGATTGTCCTGCCCAGCGGGAAGCCGGTTCGCCAAGGCCTGAAATAGCCCAATATGTGGCGAACAGCAAGGGTTTATTGTGGGGTCAGGCCAAGATAACATCTTGTAATGTTATAATTAACTCGTTAAAATAGGCCTTATTTAGGTGCAATAATTCGATTTTTAATATCAAAAATGCCGATATTCACGGAGAGTCATGGCACGCGCGAAAAGGCACTTTATCCCTGGGAAGATCTGGCATATCACCCACGGTTGCCCCAAGCGAGAATTCCTGTTCAAATTCGGAAGAGACAGACGCCGAAAAGAAAGAATGCTCTGATTGACTACGATCGCTTGCGAGAGTTACTGAGTTTGAAATCATACGCATTGCTAAAGCAGCATTACAAGGGCTGGATTGAGGAGGCATTAAGAAACGGAAAAAACGTGCGGCAGTCCAAATGGACAACAAGCGTGGCCGTTGGACATAAAAGTTTCGTCGAACGCGTAAAGGTTGATATGGGAGCATTGGCGATAGGATAAAAAATCCGCAAAACCGGCGATGTTTATCACTTGCGGGAGGATTCTGCCGCCTATAGGGCCAATTTTGATACTAAGAACGACGATATTGGACCTATAAACACCCATCTTTGGATGATTAATAATAATAAATCAATTGGTTAGCGTGCCTCTTACGTGACATTGAAGGGCCACGCTTTATTTTTGGTGAAATCCGCATGTATTCCAACAGAACATAATGAGGTCAATAGGTCTGCATTCAGGCAAGAAGCTTCCAAAGGTTTTGACAAATCTAAGTTCCATGGGGTATTCTTAACAATAGTTTACGTGACCGATTCTATGGCTCGAATTGGAAATAGGGATAGATTAAAATGAAAAGGTTTATTTTCACATCATTACTATCACTTACATTATTTTCCGTATTTGCATCCCCTGCTTACTGTCAGAATTACACGATCACGCAGCTGACCGACAACGATTTCATGGATGGGAGTCCGCATATTAACAACCTCGGGCAGGTGGTCTGGTCCGGGTTTGACGGCCATGATTATGAAATATTCCTGTATGACGGTGTCCAAATCATCCAACTTTCCAATAACGACGATACGGATCTGCATCCGGTTATTAATGATAATGGGCAGGTAGTCTGGGAACATTATCCTTATGGATTATACATTCATGACGGCGACAGCATAACCCAATTGAGCAACAATTATAAAGATTCGGAATCTGACATTAACAACAGTGGGCAGGTGGTCTGGGAGGCAGATATCGGTGACAAGGAAATATTATTCTTTGACGGTGCTAAAATTATTCAGCTTTCAGACAACATCAATGACGATTTTAACCCTCATATTAACGAACAAGGACAGGTGGTCTGGTTCGGACATGACAATTATGACCATGAAATATTCTTGTATGATGGCGCCCAAGTTATCCAACTTACCAATAACGAATACTTGGATTTTATTCCTGACATCAATGACAAGGGGCAAGTGGTCTGGGTTGCGTCCGATAATCAGGATGAGGTGGTGCTCTATGACGGTGTAAGCGCCTCGCAAGTTGTTAGTAACGATTCCTACCGCAAATATTGGCTCGCTATCAATAACAATGGTCAGGTGGTCTGGGAAGCCTTTGACGATCAAGACTATGAGATATTTCTCTATGACGGTTCAAAAATAATCCAACTCACCGATAACGAGCGCAACGATCGTAAACCCCACATTAATGATAATGGCCAGGTAGTCTGGGAAGCAGATATCGGTGACATCGAGATATTTCTTGCGAATCCGAATTAAGCTGGTTTTTATTTTCACGTCCCGGAATTCGATAAGGCAACGAATCGATTCTGGGTCCTACCTGTCTTTTTGACAATTATCAAGAGACTCTGCTTTTCCGCTTAACATCTTAACACCTCGGTCAAAAACCAACTTCCCCGCTCTCAAAATCAATGCCGAACTGAATTCTCAGAAACATTTTTCCGCATCTGCCTCCTGTACAAGTGTATCTTTCGACTCCCTTAACAGCTAACAACGCTAGGGATGCTCATCCTCGACTGCACTTGTGAAGGATCCTCATGCTCTTTCTCAAACAAATGAATCTTAACCGAATAAAACCGTTTACGTCCCTCCCCCCTCCTGTACCCTCTGATAGATGTCACAGGCCCTGAAATACCGCAGGCAGTATTTTACGACAAAGGGTATTTTCTGGCTGGTCATGTTGAAATAATAGCAATCCGGTTCAGGATTATCGAGGATCGGACATATCTTATCCCCGTTGTCAAAATCATCGGAGGTTTTCTGTGTTATTCCGGCCATAAACCACACAAATTCAATTCAGTAACCAGAAATTCACATAGCTGTATTCGTGCCGGTATATTTTCAGGGCGAATGTGCCAGGGCCGCAGAATCTATAATTTTTTGTATCAAAAAGCGTGCCAAAAACATGATATTCCAATCGGATGGGTTGACATGGCACAGTTTCTCAGCGATTCGATTTTAATCGCGTTATGAGTTAGGGGTTTGTGAATTCTCGATTCCTTCCATCGATGCAAAAACCATTTTGAGCCAGCCTGTGGTCCAAATTCCGTAAACCCATTTCATAAATCAGACTTGAAAGTCTCTGAAAAACTGTCAACACAATTTACAATTACGCGCCACAACTGTCTATGGCTTGTACGGTATCGAACAGTCCTTTATGTTCTTATTTATATAAACGATTCTCGTGGTTTAGCCTAATTTATTATCATAAAAGATACTTATACGTATATGGTACACTATTGAATTTGTGCCGATTAGTTGGCACTTATTTTGAATTCGAGTCTTGTTAAAGCCTTCGATAAGATCGGACAGAAAGCCGAAAGTGACTCTGCTGATTTCGACAGGAGTTTACCATGAAATGCCCGCGATGCACTCACCAGAATCCCGCCGATGTCAAATTTTGCAGCGACTGTGGGCAGATGATGGGGGCGTGCTGCCCGGGCTGCAAGACCGTGAATCTTTCCGAAAGTAACTTCTGCAACCAATGCGGACAGTTTCTACCCAAAATAAATTCTTCGTTTTCTGATCAAGAATTACCCAATCCACTTTGCCCTGAAGTCTTAAAAAACCAAACGCCACAGACAGCTTCTGGAGAGCGAAAGCATGTAACGGTCCTTTTTTCGGATCTGTCGGGTTATACGACTCTGACGCAGCGCCTTGATCCGGAAGAGGTCAAAGAAATCGTTGTGCGTCTTTTCCGTGAGGTCACGAAAGTCGTGACCAAGTATGAGGGTTTCATCGAGAAATATGTTGGCGATGCCGTTATGGCTGTTTTTGGCACCACTCGGGCCCACGAAGACGACCCGATCCGGGCTATCTTGGCGGCTAGAGAAATCCACGAGCTGGTTGGTACCTTTAGTGCAGAGCACGACGAACAAGTCGGACAAACCCTTTCGATGCACACGGGCATCAACACCGGCTTGGCCGTCACTGGTGATGTGAATTTTGACAAAGGCACCCACGGTATTGGTGGAGCCACCCTAAATTTGGCAGCCCGCTTGTGCAGCCTGGCGAAACCCGGAGATATTCTGGTCGGATCCGAAACCTACCGCCAGGCGATTGGTTATTTCAATTTCGATACTCAGGAACCAGTTAAGCTCAAAGGCGTGGCGGCACCAATTCAGGTGTATAAGGTCATTTCGCGGATTGATCTGCCAAAAAAGATCCATCGTTTTCATGGCCTGCGGGCTGACCTGATCGGACGCAATCCTGAGGTTGAACTTCTCAGAGAAGCTCTTGACCGCGTCCGGTCTGGAAAAGGGTGTCTTGTATCGCTTTGTGGCAACGCAGGCACCGGCAAAAGCAGACTTGTCGAAGACTTCAAGTCAGCCTTGACTCCCG
>Ga0316189_10004262_pt1 | contig 13777 bp, 7 predicted proteins | sample LowCovwburrow_MG_FD_204930 | JGI IMG/M metagenome (GOLD analysis project Ga0316189, IMG submission 204930) | Coastal sediment microbial communities from Maine, United States - Lowes Cove worm burrow | ecosystem: Environmental > Aquatic > Marine > Coastal > Sediment | place: USA: Maine...
GCGTGCAAACGCGGCTATGCGCACAGAGGGACAGGCGGCATGGAAGAGCATGCTCGTCGCCGGCATCGGCAATTCACTTGGGCTATTCCTGATCGTAGTGGTGCAGTATGTAACCTTCATGGTAACCGGCACCGTTTACTGGACTGACGGCTGGTTGTACGTGAATCTGCTGTTCGCAGTGGTACCGATGATGTTCGTGCTGCCGTACTTCAATCGCTACTTCTTCAGGATGACGGGCAGGATTTACCTGGGCCCGATGGTTACCTGCCTGGTATTCATCATGATTTTGCTAACGAACACGGTGTGCTACTTGCCACTGTGATGAATAACCCTTTCTTTTTGTTGCACATCTGTTACAGTCCGCTCCGTCCTGGCGCACATCGGTCGCGCCAATCACTTTGACACCGCAATTCCGCGTTCTCAGAGCCACCAATTAGAATTCCAGTCTGGGCCGAACCGTGCATGGCACTATCTTGCTGCGGGTCAGACGTATTCGGAGTACCACCAAATGTTATTTAATCAACTCGGCCTATCGGCCGAATTGCTTCGTGCTGTTGAAAAACAGGGTTACAGCGAAGCAACACCCATTCAGCGCGAAGCAATTCCGCCTATTCTTGAAGGTCGTGATGTCTTGGCCTGTGCCCAAACCGGCACCGGTAAAACAGCCGGATTCACACTGCCATTGTTACAGCGATTGCAGCAAAGCAAACCAGCCAGGAGATTCGTCCGGGCACTTATTCTCGTGCCCACACGTGAGCTCGCGGCACAGGTTAGCGAGAGCGTAAGAAATTACGGCTGTAATTTGCCGATTCGTTCCATGCAGATATTTGGCGGTGTCAGCATTCGACCGCAGATTTCGCGTTTGCGCGAAGGTGTCGATATCGTCGTCGCTACGCCCGGTCGTTTGCTCGACCATGTCCAGCAGAAGACGATCGACCTCTCGAAAGTCGAAGTGCTCGTGCTGGATGAAGCGGATCGCATGCTCGATATGGGCTTCATCCGCGACATACGAAAAATCATACAACTCATGCCGGCCAAGCGACAGAATTTGATGTTTTCGGCAACGTTTTCAAAAGAAATTCGAGGTCTGGCAGCGAATTTCCTGGATGCTCCCGCTGAGATTCAGGTTGCCGCTAACAAACCCACTGCTGATCGTGTCAGTCAGGTCGTACACCCGGTAGACAAAGGCCGCAAGCGCGAACTCCTGTCAGAACTCATTGGCAAGGGCAACTGGCGACAGGTACTTGTCTTTACACGTACCAAGCATCTTGCAAATCGTTTGGCGACACAGCTTACTGACGACGGCCTCATGGCTGCGGCCATTCATGGCAACAAGTCCCAGGGTGCACGGACGAAAGCACTGAAAGACTTCAAGGACGGCAAGGTTCGAATATTGGTTGCAACAGATATCGCAGCGCGCGGGTTGGACATCGATCGCCTGCCGCACGTTGTTAACTTCGAGTTACCACATGTATCCGAAGATTATGTGCACCGCATCGGTCGCACAGCACGTGCAGGTCTCGACGGCCATGCCATTTCACTCGTGTGCGTTGATGAACTGAAGCTATTGCGCGATATCGAGAGCCTGCTCAAGCGTGATATCGACAAAGTGATTATTCCGGGCTACGAGCCAGATCCACGGATCAAAGCGGAGCCAATCAGCAAGGGGCGTGGACAACAACGGTCGAATGCGCATCGCGCTGGACCGGGTAAGAACAAAAGAAGCGGCGCGCCGAAACACCACAGTGGCAAGAGTCGTCGTTATTCCGGCGGCAAAGCGAGAACCGCCTAGCTTGTCCCAGGCCTTCCGTACGTCGAGATCATTCGCGACGGCAATATGGTCTTCAGGGGCAATAAGGCTGGTCGTTGATTGACTCTGATGCGCTATTGCGCAAAATTTCCTGTGCCTCCGAGCCAACCTTGATACTCGAGACGTACGGCAGCTGGGCAGCGGGTTTGCCCGTTATGACTTCGTAGAGAACATACGCAGTTAGTAGCGCGCCTTGTCGGTTGGAATGATTGCCGTCCGGAGCGTGCAGTTTTAGCGACGGGTTCTGCTCGAAAACCAATTGCCAGGCTAAACCCACCGGAGCAACGCACGCTGGTTCACGGGCAGCAATCTGCTGATGAAGTTTGTGGACACGCTGGCCCTCTTCTGTGTTTCCTCGTCTCGGCCATTCAGGAAACATGATTGGTACAGCATCCTGTAATTTGGCGCGACGAATCAGCTCTTCAGCGGCAGTAGTCGGGTAGAAGTAGCGACCGGAGCTCGAGTACTTCTGGGCTTGCAGGATGACGTGCGTCCAGGTTTGGCTCTGAAGCAACTTTTGCGTTTTGTTGTCCTGCAGGTGGTCAACAAGAAAGCCCCAGCGTGGGGCGGTTCTCGCATGTACGGTCTTTGATGGCAGCCCGGTTTCGATTAGTATGGCCAACAGCCCGGGCAGATTGTTTCTTGAGCTATGGCTATTGCCGATTAGCAGAATCTCGTAGTCCTTTGCTTCGTCCTCCGTGGCCGTTACCGGAACGGCCGACAGCAGTATTGCGATCAAGACTCCCACGATGTAGTGAGGTCTGATTTTTATGATTGTGTTGCCGGCGGCAGTGGATCGAAGTAATTTCATCACAGGAGTATAGGTGACGACTGATGATTGGGTCAGATCCTATTAGTAGATGCCCTGATGTGCCTGCGGTTGCACGTCCTTAATATCGGGACCGAATCATGACTGGACAAGACCTGACAAAGAGCGCGGACCTGACGCTGCACGACCGAGGCACGGGCGCACTGCGTACGCGCCGTCCTCAGTACGTCGATTTTTTACCACCATGTAATGACGCGTGCCCGGCCGGGGAAAATATTCAGGCTTGGCTCGCGCTTGCACAGGAAGGCAATTATGAGGCGGCATGGCGTGAACTTGTCGCCAATAACCCATTGCCTTCAATTCACGGTCGCGTCTGCTACCACCCTTGCGAAGACGTGTGTAATCGAGCGTTTACCGACAGTGCGGTCAGCATTCATGCTGTTGAACGATTTCTCGGCGATCTGGCGCTCACAGAAGGCTGGCAACTTGAAAAGCCAACGGAAGAAACCGGTAAGAAGATACTTGTAGTCGGTGCCGGCCCGAGCGGCCTGTCCGCAGCCTACCATCTCGTGCGCATGGGTCATGACGTCGAGATTCGCGAGGCAGGGCCGGTTGCCGGTGGAATGATTCACTTCGGAATTCCGGCTTATCGCATGCCGCGCGATGAGTTGCAGGCAGAAATTGACCGCATCGAAAACATGGGTGTGCGTATTACGCTCGATCATCGCGTCGACGATGTACTTGCTGAAAAAGAAGAGGGTGGTTTCGACGCTGTTTTCGTTGCTGTCGGCGCACATATCAGTAAGAAGATAGACATACCGAACCGTGAAGCGGGGAAAATTCTCGATGCAGTGAGTTTTCTTAGCAGCTCCAATAAGGGCGAGCGACCGAAGCTCGGTCGGCGTGTTGCAATTTATGGCGGCGGCAATACAGCGATGGATGCGGCACGAACCGCAAAGCGCCTCGGCGTCGATGAGGCAATGATTATCTACCGCCGCGATCGCAGCAGTATGCCGGCGCATGATTTTGAGGCGGATGAGGCGATCGAAGAGGGCGTACAGATTAAGTGGCTGCGTACGATCAAAGAGATCGATCGCTCGACATTCAAGGTCGAGGTAATGGAGCTTGATGAAGACGGGCGTCCACAACCGACAGGCGACTTCGAAACACTGGAAGCAGACTCACTGATTCTCGCCGTAGGCCAGGATACTGATACAGGGTTTCTCGAATCAGTTCCCGGTATTGAATTCCAACAGGATCATACGGTCGTCGTCGACAAGAACATGATGACCGGACACGAAGGCATATTTGCCGGAGGCGACATGGTCCCCAGTGATCGCTCGGTCACCATCGCGGTCGGCCATGGCAAACACGCAGCGCGGCATATCGATGCATACCTGAATGGTACCGAATATCGCCGCATGGCCAGGCACCCGATCATTGGTCACGAGAAACTGCATATCTGGTATCGCACCGCCGCGCCCCAGGTAGAACAAGATCGCATCCCGATTGTCGATCGCCATGAAGGTTTCGACGAGATTCTGCAAAACATAAGCGAGTCCGACGCACTATTTGAGGCCGGTCGATGCCTGTCCTGTGGTAATTGCTTCGAGTGTGACGGCTGTTATGGTGCCTGCCCGGAGGGTGCAATCATCAAGCTCGGACCCGGCAAACGCTATCGCTACAACTTCGATCTGTGCACAGGTTGTGCAGTTTGCTTTGAGCAATGCCCGTGTCACGCTATTGAAATGATCGACGAACCCGGAGTCGATGCGGTGCAAAACGCGTGACGACCAAGCGTACGTTTGATGCGAACGAGGCGGTCGCACGAGTTGCATACTCGGTTAGCGAAATTTGTTCGATCTACCCGATTACGCCATCGTCCCCGATGGCAGAGTCTGCCGACGTTTGGGCTGCGGCGGGCAAGCGGAATATCTGGGGTCATGTACCCGACATTATCGAAATGCAGAGCGAAGGAGGCGCGGCAGGAACGGCGCATGGCGCACTGCAAACAGGTGCTCTGACGACGACATTTACGGCCTCGCAAGGCCTCATGTTGATGTTGCCGAATATGTACAAGATCGCCGGCGAACTGACATCCGCGGTATTTCATGTCGCATCTCGTTCGCTTGCGGCGCAGGCGTTATCGATTTTCGGCGACCACCAGGATGTGATGGCGGCGCGAACAACCGGTTTCGGCCTGATATCTGCGTCGTCAGTGCAGGCGGCGCAGGACCTGGCATTGGTCACTCATGTCGCGACGCTAAGGGCGCGCGTACCGTTCATTCATTTTTTTGACGGCTTTCGCACCTCGCATGAAGTGAGCAAAATCGATGAACTGTCTGTCGAGCAGATACGGGCGATGGTCAATGACAAGCTTATCTACGAGCATCGTAGACGCGCTCTGAACCCGGATAATCCGTTTATCCGCGGTACTGCACAGAATCCGGACGTTTATTTTCAGGGTCGTGAGAGTGTCAATAGCTACTACGCCGCGACGCCCGGTATTGTGCAGGAGACGATGGACCAGTTTGCGTCACTCACAGGACGGCAGTATCACCTGTTTGATTATCACGGCGATCCGAAAGCCGAACGTATCATTGTCCTGATGGGCTCTGGCGCAGACACTGTGATGCAGACTCTGGATACTTTGCCGAATAAAGGCGTAGGCATGGTTAATGTCCGCCTGTATCGGCCGTTCTCGGCAGAGCACCTCCTGCAGGCCATTCCAAAAACCGTAAAGTCGATTGCTGTGCTTGATCGAACCAAAGAAATTGGCGCAGGCGGAGAGCCGCTGTATCAGGATGTAATAACGGCACTTGCCGAGGCTGTCGGCGACGGCGAGAGAAGCACGATGCCGCGCGTTATTGGTGGACGCTATGGCCTGTCGTCGAAAGAATTTACTCCTGCGATGGTAAATGCCGTATACGACGAACTCACCAAGCCACAGCCGAAGCGTCATTTTACGATCGGTATCAATGATGACGTGACGCACACGAGCCTCGAGTACGATCAGGAGTTTCATATTGAGAGTGACAAGGTCACTCGAGCGTTATTCTTTGGGCTTGGTTCAGATGGCACAGTTGGTGCCAACAAAAACAGCATTAAAATTATTGGTGAAAACACTGATCTCTATTGCCAGGGTTATTTTGTTTACGACTCGAAAAAGTCTGGGTCGCGAACGGTATCGCATTTGCGCTTTGGGCCTGATGAGATTCATGCCCCGTATCTAATCCAGTCGGCAAACTTCATTGCTTGCCATCAATTCGATCTCATTGAAAAAATAGAGGTTCTGCGGCATGCGGCCAACGGTGCGGTGTTCCTGCTCGATAGTCCGTATGCAGCCGACGAAGTCTGGGACATGCTGCCGCAACCCGTGCAGCAGACAATCATCGACCGTGGCATACATCTGCATGTTATCGATGCCAATAGCGTCGCGCGCGATGCCGGTATGGGTAAACGTATCAATACGATTATGCAGGCATGTTTCTTTGCATTATCGGGTGTCTTGCCGCGCGCAGAAGCCATACAGCAGATCAAACAGGCGATAGAGAAGACCTATAAATCCAAGGGTCAGCTGGTTATCGACAAAAATTTTGCGGCGGTCGATGCGGCGCTCGATCATCTTTACGAGGTTGCTATTCCGAAAAATCGTCCCAGCAATCGCCCACTCGAACAAGTCGTTCCGGATCAGGCTCCGCTTTTTGTGCGCGAAGTGACCGCAGAGATGATGCGCGGTCACGGCGATGACCTGCCCGTTAGTAAGCTACCGGTTGACGGCACCTACCCGAGCGGCACGGCGCAATGGGAAAAGAGCAATATTTCGGATCTCGTGCCGCTTTGGGACGAGGACCTCTGCATTCAATGCGGTAATTGTAGTTTTGTTTGTCCGCATGGCGTCATCCGAGCGAAGTTCTTTAATGAAAGCGCCCTGGAGAATGCCCCCGAGGAATTTCCGTCTGCACCTATCAGCGCACGAGGTTTTCCGGAAACACGCTACTCGCTGCAGGTCTACGTAGAAGATTGCACGGGTTGCCGCCTATGTGTCGAAGCCTGTCCTGTACGTAGCCCGGACGATCCGGAAGTACGTGCCATCAATATGGGCGACAAGAAGCCAGTGTTCGAGCAGGAAAAGACGAACATCACGTTTTTTGAAAGCCTGGAATTCAACGATCGTGCAAAAATCGACTATTCCTCAGTTCGCGGCGCACAATTTCTCCAACCGTTGTTCGAGTTTTCCGGTGCGTGTGCCGGCTGCGGAGAAACGCCATATGTGAAGTTACTTTCACAGCTTTTTGGGCCGCGCTTACTGGTCGCGAATGCGACGGGCTGCTCTTCTATCTATGGCGGCAACCTGCCGACGACGCCCTGGACAAAGAATCACGAAGGCAGAGGGCCGGCATGGTCCAATTCACTTTTTGAGGACAATGCGGAGTTCGGTCTTGGAATGCGTATTGCTGCAGACCATCACATGGCTATCGCGAAGGATCTCGTGACCGATCTCACGCCGAAAATCGGTGAGGAGATGGCAGACCTGCTAATAAATTCTCGGCAGCGCCTCGGCACTGAGATACGCCAACAACGCAAACGCGTAGCGGACTTGCGAAGCCTTTTGCTCGAGATGGTTAGCAAAGACAACGATGAAAATGCTGCGGCATTGCTTTCGATTATCGAGCACCTCGTGCGACGCAGTATTTGGCTGGTTGGCGGCGACGGCTGGGCCTACGACATCGGTTCCGGCGGACTTGACCATGTTCTGGCCAGTGGCCGCAACGTCAACGTGTTGGTGCTTGATACCGAAGTGTATTCAAACACGGGTGGCCAAATGTCCAAATCGACGCCGCTTGGTGCATCGGCTCGTTTCGCCTCGGCCGGCAAACGCATTGGCAAGAAAGATCTCGCACTGCAGGCCGTGTCTTATGGCAATGTCTACGTGGCTCAGGTTGCGATGGGTGCAAACCCACAACAAACATTGCTGGCGATGCGAGAAGCAGAGGAATATGAAGGGCCCTCGCTTATTCTCGCGTACAGCCATTGCATCGCGCACGGCATCGATATGACCAAGGGCCTGGAGCAACAAAAGCTGGCAACCGCATGTGGGCATTGGCCTTTGATTCGCTTCAACCCGATGTTACGTGCTGCAGGCAAGAAACCGTTCGTTCTCGATTCCCCGCGTCCAAGCATTCCGCTATCGGAATACGCGTACAACGAAAACCGCTACCGCGTGTTGAAACAAACGCATCCCGAAGAAGCCGAGAAACTCATGCGAAGTGCCCAGGAGCAGATTGAGAATCGTTGGCAGACTTATGAGCACATGGCCGAACAGGGGCCGGCGAAATTTCAGCCAGTGACTTAGTCGGCGACTGACTCAAAGTACTTAGCTGCGTTCTGAAGCTCCCTTGCACGTAAAGTTGCGCAGGTCTGTGCAGACGCTACGACTTTGTCGAGCACTCGCAAAGTGCCGGAAACCTGGTGGTCGGGGTTGTCAAAGAATTTTTTGGCGCGCTCGATGTTTTTGAGCGAACAACTCCTCGCAACGGACGGCAGTCCGGCCAGGCCGTTGCCCGGCAGCCGGGCCTTGAACGTCGCGTAATTGGTGAGTGCATAGTCCAATATCGGATCACGATTTTCCGGTTGTGCGAGCAGCAAGCGTCGAACGGACAGCATTTCACTTGGGCGCACGGCATCACTTGTCGAATAAGCCTGCAAGTCGACCAATACTTCGGGTATCTCGAAATAGGTCAGTGCGGCCAAAAACCTGTTGCGTGCATTCGGTTCCTTCGCGCTTTCGAATCGATTTTTGAATGTCGCATAGGTTTCCAGGTCGCCAGTGATCGCTGTAGCAAGTAAAGCAGTGGATATAAGGCTGGCATGCAGATCCAGGTCGCCTGCCAAATATGCGGCGCCGCGCTTCGCAAACTCCCGCGTGACGACTTCGTCACGAGCATCGCGGATCAGTTGTTGCAGCATGTCAGGACGAATGGTCGTCACCGCATTTGACTCTCCGTCTACAGGGTCGAGCCCCAGTGAATCAATGGCCGGCCCAAGTAATTTGCCGGTAAATGCAGCGAAGCCGCTCTTGTAAGTATCGCTAACCAGTGCGTCTTTGATCACTGTCAGTTGATCGACGACAATATCCAGTACGTAAGGGTCGCGTTCTGCAGAGAATGACGCGAGTGCCGCAAGGTATTCGTCTGCCGGGAGCTCTCCGGCGTACAGCGTCGCAGTGAGGTTTGACACAAGACCCATCCGTTCCATAGGTGTCAGCAGTTGTTGGGCGTCATCGACCAACGGCTGCAGCATCTTCGCTGGCACTTTCCAACGAAAATAGCCACCTTGCTCGGCATTCGGGTAGATCCAGTCGATGTCGCCATGGTGCTGCAGTTCCACTGTCACCGACGGGCTGTCGAGAACAAGTGTCTGCGTATGTATCTCACCGTTGACCGAATACTTGATCCCGACAGGAATAGTCCATTGCAACTCAGGTAATTCGACACCTGCGTTCGAGAACCGTTGCTGCGAAACCGATAGGCGATTGTCATCGAGAACCTCAACACTGATCAGCGGGACTCCGGGTTGTTGTATGAAGCTTGCAAAAGCTTTCGCAACATCCCAATTGGCATGAGTTCCGATGGCATCAGCGAAATCGATTGCAGATGCGTTGCCCCACTGGTGCCGCCGCATATACTCGAGGATACCGGCGCGAAAATTATCTTCGCCAATCGCCTTTTCGAACATATTGATGACAACCCGCCCTTTGGAATAAGCGGGCCCAATATCATTCAGGAAATTGCCGGTTGACTTTCTGGGTGCGCGAATAGGCCTGGACGACGGACCGGCATCCTGGTTCATCGTCTTGAACATCGACGACATGCGCGATTTTTCGATGTCCAGTTGCGGGTATGCCTCTGCTACGATCTTGTCACCCATCCAGCTGGCGAAAGATTCGTTTAGCCATAAGTCCACCCACCATCCCATCGTGACAACGTCACCAAACCACTGGTGAGCCAGTTCGTGCGAGTTTGTGCCTATGATGGACCGGTAGCGAGTTGGGTCAAAGTTCTCCATATCGATGAGAAGCGCGCGGTCGATATAAATAATAGCACCGGGATTTTCCATCGCGCCGTACCAGAATTCAGGTGTCGCGATGAGATCAAGCTTCTGATACGGGTAAGTCGAGTCAAAATAGTTCTCGAGGCCGGCCACCAGCTTGGGAGTCGATTCGACCGCGAGCTTCGTCAAATGGGATTTGCCCGGTGTCGTAACAACCCGACCCGGAATACTCATACCTGGAATATCGACGGCTTCGAACTCGCCAACAGCAATAGCGACGAGATAAGACGGGATCGGCGCCGTCTCCGAGAACACAACGGTCTTCATCGTGTCGTGTTCGACGGTGCTTTCGATCGGTGTATTCGAAATCGCCATCATGTCCGACGGTACTGTCAAAGTTACCTGCCACGGAAACTTGTACGCTGGCTCGTCGAAGCAAGGAAACGCTTCCCGAGCTTCAGACGCTTCCAATTGAGTGATGACGTGGTATCGGTTGTTCTCTTCAACACGATACATGCTGACACTATCCGTGTTGAAGTTGTCCTCAAAGTCGATCCGGAGGTGGTATTGACCGGGTTCAATCACGGACCCGGTGGAAATGTGTAATAACGAATGCTCATGCTGCTCGAATGTCGCAGCCTTCACCTCGCCCTTACGACCAAATTTCGCGCCGAGAATCGTAATATCCTGAGCATGCAACACAATGGATTCGACGGCTTCGCGTACGTCGAGAACAAAATGTGTGCTACCGGAGTAGTCCGCCTGATTCGGGTCAATCGTCATTTCAAGCTGTTGCTTGAGTGGCTGAACGGCAGGGTTCAGGCGGTAGGGGTCCGCTTCCGCTAGCGCTGCAGAAATCTCCGCTACCATCAGTAAAAGACCGATGGCGGCCATTACTAGTTTGTTCATCAGGAGTGTTTTCCCGCTGTTAGGTACTTTCTACTTTTTTGCAATTCTCTTTCGATGGCTTCCAGTTGTTAAAGCCGATTTCGCCGCAGGCGATCTGCAGGAGTTTTGATCGCTCCTCGGCCCGGTACGAGTCATATTTTTCTCTGACCGCAACAAAACGAGGCAATTTGTCCCAGCCCAGGGTTTCGAAATCCCAGGAAACAACAGACTCATTGAACACCTCTCGAGACAGCGCAAACTCAACAGCTTCCAGCGCCTCCTCCGTATCTCCGCGCATAAAGAGGAACACGGCCTTGTCCCACGCCATGTCCCACGCGTCTACCCCATCGGTCGCCATTCGCTGGTAGTTAGCCTCGATTGGGGCGAGCCGTTCGAGCATGGCGTCTGTATCGTTTCTTTGCCAGGCATCGTAAATGATGATCTGATTGGCACCGTCGATATCACGACGAACTTCGCCGAGTTCATTCAGGTAGCGGTTCGCGAGCTCGAGGGCACTTGCATTGTCGCCTACGCCGAATCGTGCCCATGCCAGTTCCTCCATGGCATCCAGGCTGTCGGGATTCTCCTGGTACCTGGCTTCAGCTATTTTCAGGTTTCCCTGATGATCCTCGGGATCCTGCAATACCTCATCGAAATTATCGAACGGCCATAGCTGACGTGCCTCATCTCGTAGGCCCAGGTTGTGGAGTTGAAACGCAATCATGCTTTGCAGTCGTGTATTTTCGGGTGCCCGCTCAGCGCCGCGCAGCATGGTCACCACACCGTCTGCGATTCGACGCTGCTGGTTGAGTACGAATCCGGCGAAAGAAGCAGCACGCGCCGGATCGATCGCATCGAAGCGACCGATAATGACAGCCAGTTCGTCATGCTTCCGCCTTTGCAGCAAGCGGTTCGCGTAGTTGTTAAACGTCAGATTGGATAATGGGTCGAGTCGATACGCTTCTTTAATAACGTCAAATGCTTCCGCGTGTCGGCCCAGAGCTTCAAGAGCGATTGAGTACCAGCTTCGGACATCGTTATGCGACGGGTTGAGCCGTAATGCCTCGTCGAAAAACGTTACTGAATCCTCGAATTTTTGCTGGGCAACTAACAGAAGGCCTTTGACGGCATGCGCATCCGCCAGTGCAGGGTCGAGCGCCAGCGCTCGCTTGATGTGCGGCAGCGCAACCGACAACGACTCCTCCAGCGTCAATGTGCCGTACGTTGAACGGCTATTGGTTAGCAGGTGGCTGGCCAGTGCCAGCGAAGCGTGTGCGGGTGCGTAATCGGGATCAAGCTCCAACGCCCGTTCGAAATGCGTCAGTGACGCCTCGATAGACTGTTTCGTGCGCTGCCGAATAAGGTGTTGCCCCAGCAAGAAGGAGTTATAAGCGTCCGTATTGGCCGCTGCCTGTACGGTGGGCGCAGCTATTGTTTCCAGACCAAGCGTTTCGGCTAGCGCCGCAACGATAGCGGCAGAAATTTCGTCCTGAATGCCAAAAATATCCGTCAACTCTCGATCGTAAGTCTCAGACCACAGGTGATAACCCGTATCGGCCCGAATGAGCTGCGCTGTGATTCGTATTCGAGTATCGGCCTTGCGGATGCTGCCTTCGAGGACGTGGTCGACATTGAGTTGCTCAGCAACATTGCCGATATCGACGTTTTGCCCTTTAAACTGGAAGCTCGATGTGCGCGCAGCCACTCGTAGTTCCGGAATCTTGGCGAGCACATTCAGGAGTTCCTCGGAAATACCATCCGAGAAGTACTCCTGATCCTGATCGGACGACATATCAACGAACGGCAAAACGGCGATAGAAGTGTTGCCGATGCCTTGCTCGGCGGCGACTGTATCGGTCGCCTCGGTAATCTCGACGGAATCGGGCTGGTTTACACGATCAAATACTGAGTAAGCCAGGGCAATCGCCAGGGTCGCGATGATCGCGTAGTTAAGCTTGCGACCGGTGTTGGCCGTTACGGACGTCTCTTTGTCGACTTCCTTGGTCTTCTTGACGCCATCCGGTGTCAGTTCAAACGCCCACGCGAACAGCAGCGCCATCGGCAAACCGACGGACAACAGGACTATGAAGAATGCATCCGTCCACTCCGGCAGGCCCAAAGGCTCGCGCACGGACTGGACTAATTGCAGGATTAACCAGCTGACGACGAGGTACGCCGCCCCGACCTTGAATACATTACGTCGCTTTAACTCTTCTAGAAAGTAACTCACGAATTACCCTGGAGTTTTTGCAAGAACCAACCTTGCCCTAGTTTTGAGCAATTGGGAATGGTTTTGCGCCTGAATAATCTATAGTCTAACCCACCGCAACGAGGATCCGCCGTGCTGCAAGAGCTAAATGATATAGAAGCCCGCATTATTGGCTGCCTGATAGAGAAGTCTATCGTTACGCCGGATCTGTATCCGCTGACGCTGAACGCACTCACCGCTGCCTGCAATCAGAAGTCTGCTCGCGACCCGGTAATGGCGCTAAACCAGGGTGAGGTGCAACATACTCTCGGTATCCTCGAGGCCAAACATCTTGTCGTGCGGGACGAAAACTTCAAGAGCAGGGTTGAGAAGTACTCGCAGCGCTTCTGTAATACGCGCTACAGCAACCAGCAGTTTGAGCCACCCCAGCTCGCTATCGTGTGCTTGTTGCTCCTGCGCGGACCGCAAACACCGGGCGAATTGCGAGCACGTAGCGGGCGTTTGCATACGTTTTCGGATAACAGCGAAGTTATCCTCGCCCTAAACGGTCTTATTGATCGTGAAGAAACGGAGCCGTTGCTTGTGCAATTGCCACGCTCGCCCGGGCGGAAGGACTGCGAGTACATGCATTTATTCTGTGGGCCCGTGGACATCGAAGCCCACGAGCGCCAGGCACAGGCAGCTCGTCCGCACGGCTCGCCCGAGCGCGTCAGCGTCGCGGAGCTGGTGGCAAGAGTCAGCGAGCTGGAAAGCGACGTTGCTGAACTGAAGGCAAAACTTGAATTGCTGTCCGGATAGTCCTGGAAATAATTGATGACACTATTTGCTGAGCTAAAGCGCCGCAACGTTATCCGGGTCGGTATTCTCTACCTCGTATCCTCGTGGGTATTACTGCAGTTCACCGACGTACTGTCTTCGTTATTGACTGTTCCCGAATGGGCGGGTTCGCTCGTTATCCTGATGCTCCTGCTCGGATTTTTCCCGGCGTTAATATTCGCCTGGGTCTACGAGATGACCCCGGAAGGGCTCAAGCGCGAATCACAAGTCG
>Ga0316189_10004264_pt1 | contig 13770 bp, 13 predicted proteins | sample LowCovwburrow_MG_FD_204930 | JGI IMG/M metagenome (GOLD analysis project Ga0316189, IMG submission 204930) | Coastal sediment microbial communities from Maine, United States - Lowes Cove worm burrow | ecosystem: Environmental > Aquatic > Marine > Coastal > Sediment | place: USA: Maine...
TGCTGGAATTTCATTACCTAATAGCGGTTACAATACCTTGAATTTAGAAATGGGCTTATCGATCGAATTTTAAGAGATTTAGATTGGTCAAAATCTTTTTTCTATCAATCTTTTTAGTGCCAGTTCGTGCAAAAACAGGAACAGCATACATTTCCTTTGGAATTTCGAACTTGCTTAGGGCTTTTACTTCTTTTATTTTGTACAGTAAGTTGTCTTCAATATTTGCTGATTCTATCACTATAATTAATTTCTCACCTAAAATAGTATCAGGAATTCCAGCTGCAAAAAATCGTTGTTTAATAACATGTTCTAGTTTTTCTTCTATCAGTTCAGGTGATATCTTAATACCACCAGAATTAATTATGCTATCATAGCGACCCAACCATTTAAATTCAGTATCAGATATGATCTCAACGAGATCGTTCGTTTTAACTTGTTCATTTGAAATAGTTGGCGCATCAATAACTAAGCAACCTCTAGTATCTTTAGAAATTTTAACATTAGGAAATACTTTATAATATGGTTTAGATTTTTCACTTTCGCTTGAAATGGAAAGGCCGTTATTGAGCTTCATTGCTGCGATATGCGTAACGGTTTCAGTCATTCCGTAAGTTGCATAAACTTCAGTTTTTAAATCTTTTAGTTTTTGTTGTAGACTATTAGAAACCTTAGCTCCGCCAACTATAATTTTTTTTATTAAGTCAAGGTTTTTTAATGAATTTTGCAATTGCATTGGCATCATTGCACAGAAATCATATGGTTTTGACATTCCACTTAATGGATCAGAAGTAGGTTCAATAATATCTATTTGCCAACCCAATACTAAAGCACGAACCAACATCATTTTGCCGGCAATAAATTCTGTAGAAAGACATAACAATGCCGATGTATTATTTGGTAGATTAAAATAGTCTCCAGTAGCATTGGCACTACTTATCATCTGTTCCTTCCTTATATTAATGGATTTAGGTGTTCCTGTTGAACCAGAAGTATGCACAGCAATAAAGTCGGTATTATTAAACCATTCTTTAAGGAAAGTATATGTACTTAATGAAAGCTGCTTTGCAAATACTAATAGTTCCTTTTGAGAACTAAAACTATTTCCATTTAACCTAAAACTATTATGAATAGTATTAAAATTGCTCATCAATTAAAACTTCAGGTTTTTCAATACTCCCTATCAATTTTTCTTGCCAATCTTTCCAGGCATATTTTTTATAAAAAACAAATAACATTAACGGATATATAATAAAAACCGGAACAAATGTTTCCCATCCAATTGATGGTTCAGAAGTATCAATAAATAATGCTTCTGTTTTAAACACTGTCCAATCTGTAGTTACAAAAATGGCAGCGACAATATTGTTTGCAGCATGCAGACCTAGCGCCAGTTCAGTACCTTCATCCATTAGCGTAATAATTCCAAAAAATAATCCTGTTCCAATATAATATACCATTAATCCATAACCCAACCTTACAACTTCAGGATTAGCACCATGTAGTAAACCAAAGACTAAAGATGTTAACAAAAGTGGCAGCCATCTATTCTTAGCCAATACACCTAAACCTTGCATTAAATAGCCTCTGAATAGTAATTCTTCAAAGGAAGTTTGCAACGGAATAAATAAAAATGAAATGATAAACAGAATTAAAAAGGGAATAGGTTTAAAATTCCATACTAAATCGTCCGGAGCTAATAAATAGACTATTAGCATCAATATTATACTTAGCGTAAACCAAAGCTTGAAAGCGTAAAAAACTCGTTTCCAGTCAATTGAATTTCTACCTGTAACTACGGTTTTAATAGCTCTCTTATGAATGAATTTAATACTAATTAGCAAACCAACTAAACCCATTATTAATGTAAATAATACTAAGAACAAATAAAAGTTTGATTCAATACCGATTGAACCAAAAGCATCCAGTGAGGCTTTTTGAAACTCCGCTAAATTTCCCGTTTTTATAAATGCAACAATAGATAATGGGATGACTCCTAAAATTTGCCAAAAAATAAAAACAACGGCCATTGTAATCAAATACCAATACCATTCTTTATTTCCTTTATATGCCTGTTGTATAAAATTCATTTTTTAAAATAATTAATGGCTAAAAATACATTTTTATAAGTTGAAATTCCAATTTATTTCGGGATTGTAATTTAAATTCCCGTCATCCACAACGAGAGGAGACTCAAAATTATTCGTAAATAGAGCTCCTGTACCCAAACCTTGTGGAATCGTTGTTTTTAAAGAATATGTAAACTGCGCAATGGCGTTCAATCCTACATTACTCTCTAAGGCAGAAGTTATCCACCAAGACACATTGTGTCGTTTTGATATATCAATCCATGATTTACATCCGTGGAAACCTCCAATTAAACTAGGTTTTAATATGATATATTGAGGGTTGATGGTTTCGATGAGTTTTTCCTTCTCGGAATAATTAAAAACACCAATCAATTCTTCATCCAAAGCAATCGGCAAAGGTGTCGTTAGACATAACTCTGCCATTTCATCCCATTGTCCGGCCTTGATAGGCTGCTCTATTGAATGTAAATTATATTCAGACAACCTTTTTAATTTTTCTAAGGCTACATCAGTCTTAAAAGCACCATTAGCATCAACTCGCAATTCAATTTCGCTGGAAGAAAATTCTTTACGGATAGATTTTAACAGATTTAGTTCCGCTTCAAAATCTATGGCACCAATCTTTAATTTAATTGTAGTAAATCCAGCTTCAAGTTTTTCAATAATTTGCTGCCGCATAAAGCTTGCAGAACCCATCCAAATCAAACCGTTAATTAGTATTGCATCGTCTCCTTTAGTAAAACTTGAAGGAAATAATTCAAATGGATTATTACTTTTCAAAGATAAAAATGCTTGCTCTATGCCAAATTGAATCGACGGGAACTCGCAGAGTTCTTCCAGTAGCACATCTTTGCCTAGTAGAATATTTTTACAAACCCATTCTAGTTTATCTTCATAATCTGGTCTGTCATCTACACTCAAATCTTGAAATAAACCACACTCACCTATTCCTATTTTATCATTCTCGTCAATAATTATAAAATAAGTTTCCTTGGTTTTTAAAATCCCGCGTGAAGTACCACTAGCCTGTTTAAATTTAAGAATATACTTTTTAAAAGATGCTTGCATTTACTACTTTAAAGAATGTAAAGCTACTCTATTTCCTTCAGTATCTTTAAATAAAGCCATATAACCATGATCTTCAGAAATTTGAGTTTTAGGTTTTAAAATTTGGCCTCCTGCAGCTTCAATTCTACTTAACTCATCTTTTATATCACCTGAACGCGAAGTAAAATAAATTAGTGACCCTTGCTCAGAAGGTTTATAATGTTCTGGGTTATGAATTAAAGAACCGCCAGAGCCTTTTGCTTCAGCATCAGTTGCGAAAGGAAACCAACCCATAGCTGTTGGTCCAAATTGTTGTTTATTAATTTCTATCTGAAAAACTTTGTTATAAAATTTAATCGCTCTATCCATATCTAAAACCGGAATTTCAAACCAGCCTACCATTTGTGAATTCATAACTTAATTAATTTTGTTCATTATCATATGTTTTTAAACCAGCAAGTGATTTCATTTATATTAAGGATTAAACGCTAATTGATTCACCTATATCTAGTAATATTAAATTTTTATTTTTGGCTGAAAATTTTGATTTCGCCTGTTCATGGTCGATTTTGATAAATCCAAAAGTGTCATAATGATATCCTAAGACTTTATTACATTCAACAAAATCGGAGGCAATTATTGCATCATCTACGCCCATAGTAAAATTATCACCGATTGGTAAAACTGCCAAATCCAATTTGGTTCTCATAGGAATTAATTTCATATCATAAGTCAAAGCAGTATCGCCTGCTATATAAACATTAGCTTTCTTAGTTTGAAGTATAAATCCACCCGGTTGGCCTCCATAAGAACCATCTTGAAATGAACTCGTATGAATTGCGTTGGTATAAGTGACTCTTCCAAAATCGAATTGCCAACTTCCGCCATGATTCATTGGATGGCCTTCAAAACCCTTATTCCCATAGTAGGTTACAATTTCGTAATTGGAAACCAGTTTAGCCTTTGTGCGCTTAGCAATTTGTTCAAAATCAGCGACATGATCAAAATGTGCATGTGTTAATAAAATATAATCTGCTTTCAGCTGATCTATCTTAATATGCCTTGCCAATTCGTTCGCTGTAATAAATGGATCAATAATAATATTCTTACCTGCAACCTCAATAGATAAACAGCCATGACCTAAATATTTAATTTCCATTTTACTAGATTTTGAATATAAAGTTAGTAAAATTAGAATTTCAAAAAAAATAAAACGCATTTACAATACTTGCCCAAGTCCGAAAAGTATTGCAAAAAGAAAAGTGCTCAGGGCCAATTTCTTTAATTCAGGATCCAATAACTTAGGATCTTTATTATTGTACACCGTCAAAAAATGTATTCCAATCGGAACAAATGAGACTATAAATAAGAATTGTGTTGGTGACTTATAGTGAATTGTATTGTATAATAATGCAAATAAAAAAGAAGCTGTCAATAAATAATAATGATAATATTTAGCAAATTCATCTCCAATTTTCACCACAATGGTTCTCTTGCTGGCCTTTTCATCAGAAATCCGATCTCGCATATTATTCAAATTTAAAACAGCCACACTTAACATTCCCACGGAAGTGGCAGGAAACAAAATGGTATAATCTAATTGTTTACTGTATAAAAAATAACTACCAATAACACTAAGCAAACCAAAAAAAACAAAAACAAACACATCTCCATAGCCGCTATAACCATAGGCTTTATCACCCATAGTATATTTTATAGCGGCAATAATACTAGCGATTCCGAAAAGCAAAAACAAGAAGAAATAATATATATGAGTTGATCCAAAAGCAATATAGAGGAGTGAAATGGCAATTACAAAAGTTATAGCACCTGTAATCTTAATGGCTTTCAACATTAGTTTAGGAGTTATCGTTCCGCTTTGTAATGCACGTTTAGGCCCTACTCTGTCCATATTATCAGTACCTTTTACTCCATCACCATAATCATTTGCAAAATTTGAAAGAACCTGAAACCCAACAGTAGTTAATATAGCCAACAAGCATATTACCCAGTTAAAATTAGCTTCGGCAGAGGCTAAAAAACTTCCAATAATAATACCTGATATAGACAAAGGTAGTGTACGCAAACGCGCAGCTTTGATAAAAGCCTTAAACATTATTTTAGTTTAGTTTAAGTAATGAGTTTCTTCACTTAGTTCAAGAGCCTCTTTTATATTTACCGGTTGACCATAGGATTGTGCTATTACAAAACAATCTTTAAAGCCTAATTGCCTTAAATCCTCTTTTAAAACTTTTGCTTCTGCATAGGTAATAAAATTTCCTAAGGCATATTTGTTCAATCCTCCTTCTTTAAATTCCTTTAAATGAGCAAGATCATCCGAAAAAAGCTGTGCTTTAAAATTTGCAAAGGCTCCAATTTGAACACTATATACAATAGTTTCACCAGCCATGCCAATATTATCTTCATTCATATCCATTCCTAATAAATCGTCATTGAGTCCTGGCTTTTTTGAAACTGACAGGCTATTCTTAATAGTATTAAGGCTATCGGTATCAATTAATGTAAGGTTATTTTTTAATAAATATTTTTCATTCACTTTTTCATCTTTTGCTAAAAAAGACCACAAGAATAATAGCAATAATAGCAAACCAAAAATACCCAGAATAACCCTATGCTTTTTGAGAATAGAATTATGTTCCTCTTCACTCTTTAAGAGGTCAGTAAGCTTGCCAATGGTTTGATTTGCCTTATCTACTTCTTCGTATATATTCACTAAATTTTTATCCTTTATATATGGCATGGTTGTTAGGAGATTTTATAATTCTTGTGCATTTGCAATTAATTCAACAATATCTAAGACTTGAACTGTATTTTCTTTTTCTTTATTTTTTATACCATCGGTCATCATAGTGTTACAAAATGGACAACCTGTAGCAATAATATCTGGTTTTATTTCTAAAGCCTCTTCAGTACGTTCAATATTTATGTCTTTTGAGCCTTTTTCTGGCTCTTTAAACATTTGAGCTCCGCCTGCTCCGCAACACAGGCCATTGCTTTTACAACGCTTCATTTCTATTAATTCAACTTCTAATTTTTGAATCAATTCACGTGGTGCTTCATATACCTCATTAGCTCTCCCCAAATAACAAGGATCATGGAATGTAATACGTTTACCTTTATATGCGCCACCTTCTATAGTTATTCGACCTTCATCAAGCAGTGTTTTTAAGAATTGAGTATGATGCATTACATCATACTTACCACCCAACTCAGGATATTCATTTTTTAATGTATTAAAACAATGCGGACAAGCCGTCACAACTTTTTTCACATCATATGCGTTCATGACTTCAATATTTGCCATTGCCTGCATCTGAAATAAAAACTCATTACCTGATCTTTTAGCCGGATCACCTGTACAGCTTTCTTCTGTACCTAACACAGCAAAATCTACCTTGGCCTTGTTCAATATTTTCACAAATGCCTTTGTAATTTTTTTTGCTCGATCATCAAAACTACCGGCACATCCAACCCAAAATAATACTTCCGGTTGTTTTCCCTGAGCCAGCATTTCCGCCATTGTAGGTACATTCATACTTTTAAATATTATAACTTATATTCGTGTTGACCATCGTCAAAAACCTGAATTGTCACTTCTTTATCTACTAAATCTGTAAATTCACCTCTATATCTGGTTGCTTTCACTAAATGATTATCAATCCAGTGATAATTTCCACCACGAGGTTTACCCATTAAGAGACTATGATACTTAAAACCATTTTCTCTTAACCAGATCTCAGTATATGTTCTATGCTTTTCGGTACGAGATGTGAAAAAACAGATAATATGGCCTTGATCATACCATTTATTAAGTGTTTTTAAAGCATCTGAATAAACTTCGGCTGTTAACATACGTTCTGGTTCTTCATTTGGGATATCATCACAGATAGTACCATCAATATCAATCAGGTAATTCTTTACACCTTTTGCCAAAGCCGGGCTAATTAAATTGCCATGATCATCCCTAAGCTCATCTAATTCTTTGTTAAATCTATTCTTCATTTTTCCAATTTAGCCTATCCATCTGATTGTATTGCCATGGAGCGCCATTATTTTCAATATTTGTCATCATTGCATTTAATTCTTGTGGCGCCGCAGATTTTTCCATTACTTGATATCTACGCATATCAATAATAATAGATAATGGGTCTATATTAACGGGGCATTCTTCAACACAGGCATTACAGCTTGTACAAGCCCATAATTCTTCTTCTTTTATAGTATCTAACAAGGTTTTGCCATCAGCAATAAATTCTCCGTTTTTGTTAATATTTTTACCAACTTCCTCCAAACGGTCCCGAGTTTTCATCATAATAGCTCGTGGAGATAACTCTTTACCCGTTTGGTTGGCAGGACACACGGCAGTGCATCGCCCACATTCAGTACATGTATACGCATTTAACAGTTGTACCCAATTTAAATCTGTTACATCCTCAGCTCCAAATTTTTCCGGAACTTCATTTATTTCACTTTCCACAGGAGTGGCATAAGGATCGGCACTAGGGTCAAGCATCATTTTAACTTCATTAGTAACCGAAGCTAGATTATCAAGCTTTCCATTTAAACTTAAATTTGCAAAATATGTATTTGGAAAAGCCAATAAAATATGTAGGTGTTTTGAATAATATAAATAATTTAAAAATATTAAGATTCCTACAATATGCAACCACCAAGCACTTCTTTCTATTAAATGAATTGAATCAATGTTCATTCCATCAAATAAAGGTGTGATGAACTGGCTAATAATATTACCAACACCAGCTTCTTGGAATTGAGTATCTGCGGCATTCATTACAAGAAATAATGTCATTAGAACCATTTCAAAATATAAAATGAAGTTACCGTCATTTTTTGGCCAGCCTTTCATTTCTTTATTTAGAAATCGTTTTACTTTAATAACATTTCTACGCAACCAAAAAACAATAACAGCAACAAAAACCAGTACAGCCAAGACTTCAAAAGTATTGATTAAAAAACCGTAGACAAAAGTTCCTAACAAAGAGAAAAATATACGATGAGTTCCAAAAAGTCCATCAATAATTATTTCAAGAACTTCAATATTTATTATAATAAAACCGAGATAAACTATAATATGTAACATACCAGAAATAGGTCTGCGAACCATTTTTGATTGACCCAATGCAATTTTGGCCATGTTTTTCCAACGAAGTGAAGAATTGTCAGAACGATTAATATGTTTCCCTAACCTTATATTTCGGACTACTTTTTTAATGTTTTTTACAAAAAAACCTATACCTAATACAAGTACAATCGCAAAAATTATGTTAGGTAGGAGTTCCATTTAATTTTTAATCGTTTATCAATTTACTCAATTTTAACTGAGCGAAGCGTAAATCTAAATAATAATATCAATTAGGAAAAGGTATGCAATAATTAGTTATTAACTACTTATTAATAACATTAAAGTAAAATAATTTACTGATAATCAATTCGATAATTCGAATTTCGATTTACAATACATATTTTTAAAGTCAGAGCGACTGTCAAATTATTCTTTTTGTTCTTCTGATTCGGTTTTATATGGTTTTGGTTTTTTACCAAATAACGAAAAATGTACGAAACGTTTTGGGTTTAATTTCATTTCTCTAAGCAGGGCTTCCATTTCTTTTGTAGCTCCTTCAAGATTGTTATATAAGCCATCATCTTTAATTAGTTTACCAATTGAACCTTTGCCACTATCCACATCTTTTAAAACATTATTAAAGCTATTTAATGTACTTTCCAGCTTTTTAATTGTACCCGCAAGATTTGCATTATTTAGAGAATCAGTTAAACCAACTAAATTTTCAGATGCAAGTTTGGCACTTTGAAGTATAGAGTCAATTTTACCGCCATCGGCCATCATATTACTAATTGATTTACCGGCATTATTAAATGTTGATAAGGTAGCATTTAGTTTAGCCAATGATTGTTTTAAATTTGTTCTACCTTCCTGGTCAAAAACTTCATTAAAACTTTTTAAAAGAGAATCGGCATTAGCTACAAAACTACTGATTTTTGCTTCTAAAGGAACTAATTGATTCCCTATTGAGCCTAATATGTCTATTTCAACATTAGCCACTAAAGTATCGCCAGACACCGCTTTGGGACCCTCAAAACTCGGTAAAATTTTAATTGATTTACCACTAATAAAATCCGGACTATAAATTTGTGCTATACTTGATTTTGAAAATTGAAATTCGTTTTCAAGTGAAAACTTTACAACCAACCTTCCAGTTTTTTTTGGGTGAAATGAAATCTCGTCAATTTTTCCAACTTTTAATCCATTTATGGTTACTCCTCCAGAGGTTAGCAGGCCTTGAACATTATCATATTCTGCATAAAATACCCTCGAATCTTCAAATAAATTTTCGCCCTTTATATAGCTAAAACCCCATATAAAAAGGGCAATGGAAAGTAATACTATTAAACCTGTTTTAATTTCTTTAGAAATCTTCAATTCTTAGATTTTAGATTAAAAGCAATATTACTAAATATTTCTGTGAGTAAAAAAGGTAGTAGTTATTTATTGTGATTTTAAAATTGAAAGCACAGAAACCTTTTCTCCGTTTTTAAAAGCAACAATAAAAGCAGATCCATAGCCCTTATCTTTTGCTACTTTTTGAAATTCTTTAACCTGATTGTAATCAGATGTTTTTCCATAATAATACTTATGGTGAGCTCCAATTTTTACACGCTCGATACCTTTTAATCCTTTAAAATTGTATGAATCAGTTTTTACTTTTCTGGAACTAGAGGCTATTTGTACTTTAAAATCAACACCCTTAAATACTCTTGTTTTGTTATAATTCTCTTTAACATTTATCGGTTTTGGTTTTACCTCTGCCACCATATTAGCATCATATTGCTTTTTATATTTCTTGATACCATCATAAATTGCTTTCGCCATTTCTTGTTGGCCTTTTTTTGAATTTAAATAAGCTCCTTCTTTACTATTTGTTAAAAAACCCATTTCAACAAGTACACTTGGCATAAATGTATTTCGCAGTACTAAGAAACCTGCCTGTTTCACTAAACGATCAGTTCGTTTTAAATCTTTAACAAAATTATTCTGGATCAAACTTGCAATCATTAAACTTTGATCTAAATATTCTTCCTGCATCAAGGTTAATCCAATAACAGATTCAGTTGAGTTAGGATCAAATCCTGCATATTTCTCTTTGTAGTTATCTTCCATTAAGATAACCGAATTCTCCTTTTTTGCTATTTCAAAATTTCTATCATTTTCATGTAAACCCAATACAAATGTGCCAGCCCCATGTGCGTACGGGCTCGAAAAAGCATCACAATGAATAGAAATGAATAAATTTGCCTTAGATTTTTGAGCTATTTGGCCTCTCACATCTAATTCGATAAATGTATCATCTTTTCTAGTGTAGATAACCTCAATATCTTTATTTTTCTCCAATAATTTACCTACTTCTAATACAATATTAAGAACAATATCTTTTTCAAGATAATTATGCCCCTTAACACCTAAGTTCCCAGGATCTGTACCTCCATGACCTGCATCTAATACTACTTTAAATTTTTGTTGGGCATTAATTGATTGTAAACTTGGTATAAATACAGCTAAATACAATATTAGCGTAATAATCTTCTTTATCATTAATTTTATATTATTTGGGAAAATAATAAGTTTCATTTTTTAACTTACCTTTAGGTTTAACCACATAAAAAATATATGTAAGTTTGTAAACTCAAAAACTAAGCCGTTTTTTTACATTTACAAAAATACTATTAATAGCATTGTATACAAATTTAAAGCACATACTTTTAATTTTACTTTTTTATAATATAGGATGTCAGCTTAGTTTCAGTCAAGATATTCCTAAAGATTCTATACAAATTCCTTTTAAAAAAGATACTTTAAACCTTACTAAGGATAAATTAAATACAAAAGTAATTGATACGGTCAAAACTGATAGTATTATAGCACCAAAAGATTTTCTAGCTGATATTATAAAAAAAAGTGCTACTGATTCTATTACTAATGATTTTGCAAACAAAAGAACAACCCTTTATAATGAAGCTGAGTTATATTATCAGGATATTGAATTAAAAGCTGGTATCATAATCATTGATTATGAGAAGAATTTGGCCTATGCCAAGGGTATTATCGATACTGCAGGTGTTTATCAACAAAGGCCAATATTTAAACAAGCCGACCAAGATTCTGAGCAAGATTCCCTTATTTATAATTTCAAAAATGAAAAAGCAATAATTTATAATACTAAAACTGAACAGGCCGGTTTTATTATTAGAGGTGAAATTACGAAACGTGAAAACGATTCAACTTTATATGTTAATAAAGCGATATTTACAACTTCAGAAAAAGAAAGGCCTGATTATTATATTGGTACCAGAAACATTAAAATAGTTCCGGGTAAAAAAGTTGTTGGTGGTCTTTCTCAATTATATCTAGCCGATGTTCCCACCCCAGCTATATTACCTTTCTTTTATGCCCCTCTTTCGAAAGAACGCTCTACTTCCGGAATTCTTCTTCCGTCATTTGGTGATAATAACCAAGGTTTTTTTCTCCAAAATGGGGGTTATTATTTTGCAATTAGTGATTATGTTGATTTGGCTGTTCTAGGAGATGTTTATACCAACGGTAGTTGGGGCTTAAGATTTGAGTCGAATTATGCTTTGCGTTATAAATTCAGTGGTAGTTTTAGCTTACGTTTTGAAAATTTAATTAGCGGACAAAGAGGTTTCGATGATTTTAGTAAAAGGAATAATTTCTATTTAAGGTGGAGCCATAGTCAAGATACTAAATCAAATCCAAATTCCAGGTTTTCGGCGTCTGTCAATTTAGGAAGTAGTCAGTATTTTAGGCAATCATTGAATGAAATTAATATTTCTCAAAATATTACAAATACATTCAGTTCTTCAATTTCTTATTATAAAAAATTTATAGGTACTCCATTTAACATGAATATGTCTCTTACACATACTCAAAATACAAATACTGAACAGATTGATTTGAATTTGCCTTCATTGCAATTGAGTATGGATAGAATATATCCATTTGCTCCAAAATCTGGTACTAAAAAGAACCCTATTCAAAATATAGGTTTGACTTATAATATGGACCTGCAAAATAGGATAACTACAAATGACGATGACTTTTTAAAAGCAGGAATGTTTGATAATGCTAAAAGCGGAATCCGTCATACGTCTTCTATGAGCACAAGCATTAAGGCTTTAAAATACATTACACTATCTCCAAGTGTTAGTTATAGTGAAGTATGGTATTTAAAAACATTAGCAAAAAGTTATGATCCAAGTCAGGAACTAGGCAACCAAGTTATAACCGACACTATTAATGGATTTGATGCATTTAGACAATATTCTGGTAGTATTTCGGCATCAACCAATATTTATGGAATGTATAATTTTAAAAAAGGTCGTTTGCAAGCTATTAGACATGTTATGCGTCCATCTGTTTCTTTTAATTATAGACCCGATTTTAGTTTTTATTATGATGAAGTTCAGCAAAGTGATGATCCTGAAGATTTAAGAGAATATACGAGGTTTGAAGGTGGTGTTTTTGGCTCACCGTCAAGGGGTCTTTCTAATAGTATAGGGATATCATTAAACAATACTCTTGAAGCTAAAGTAATGCCAAAAGATTCAACTGAAACCGAAGCAAAGAAAATAACTTTACTAAACAGCCTTAATTTTTCAACCAACTATAATATGGCGGCCGATTCTTTAAAATGGAGCCCTGTTAATATGACAGCAAGCACCAATTTTTTTGAGAATAAGCTAAGCCTAAATATAAGTGGTACATTAGATCCTTATGCTATCAATTCCAATGGCACAAAAATAAATACATTTAATATAAATAATGGAGGTAGTTTATTTCGTTTAACTAGGGCAAGTATACGAACTAGCTATTCAATCTCAAATGAAACATTTAGTAAAAATTCCAAAGCGGATAAAAAAATTGGTGGCCAAATTGAAAATGCCGGTACCGATGATTTATTTGGAGGTGATTTAACAACAAGAAAAAGTTCTTTTGATAATTATGAAAATAATGATGAACCCATAGAAACAAAGCTCTATTCGGCTTCAATACCTTGGAATTTGAGTTTGAGCCATAATTTGAGTTATTCAAACAGCGCCAGGCAAAACGAAATATCTAATAATTCGTTGCAATTTTCGGGTAGTGTAGAGCTTACACCAAAATGGAACGTTGGCATATCTTCGGGTTATGACTTTAAGGGACAAGGTATTACACCGACAAGTTTGAATTTTGAGCGTGATCTAGATAGTTGGAGAATGAGTTTTAATTGGATTCCATTCGGTAACAATACATCATATTACTTTTTTATAGGGGTAAAAGGAAATATATTACAAGACCTTAAATATGATCAGCGAAAAACCCCTGACAGACGTTTATTTTAATTACCAATAATATGAAAAAAATTATAACAACTTCAAAAGCTCCCGCACCAATAGGGCCTTATAATCAAGCCGTATTAGCAAATGGGATGTTATTTACATCTGGACAAATTGCTTTTAATCCTGAAAATGGTAAATTGGTCTTAGGCGATATCAAAAAAGAAACAAAACAAGTAATGGAAAA
>Ga0316189_10004266_pt1 | contig 13766 bp, 10 predicted proteins | sample LowCovwburrow_MG_FD_204930 | JGI IMG/M metagenome (GOLD analysis project Ga0316189, IMG submission 204930) | Coastal sediment microbial communities from Maine, United States - Lowes Cove worm burrow | ecosystem: Environmental > Aquatic > Marine > Coastal > Sediment | place: USA: Maine...
TACGCCAAGTCGTGGTCTTCGACACGACATTACGGTGACAAGCTGGCCGACCAGAAGTTGCGCGAGCAATATCTCGACTGGTGCGTCGACGAACCCTGGTTCGACAATGCGAAAGACGACTGCCGCTTCATGCATTGCCTGCCCGTGCGTCGCGGCGTGGTCGTGGCTGACGAGATTCTCGACGGACCGCGCAGCATCGTAATTCCCGAAGCGCGCAACCGCATGCTCGCCCAGATGGCAGTGCTCCACCAGATGCTCGGAGGCAAATCATGACCTCGAAGAGAGAGCGCGCGATCGTCGTATCGGCGCTCAAGCATGCCGCGCCCTATATTCGACTTTTCAAAGGCAAGGTGTTCGTCATCAAGGTCGGCGGCGAGGTGTTCGCTGACCCGGTGCTGACGAGTGCGTTGGTTGAGCAGGTAGGTATTCTGCACCAGGTCGGCATCCGCACGGTGCTGATTCACGGCGGCGGACCACAATCGACCAAGCTCGCTACAGCCCTCGGCTTCGATACAAAGTTCGTCGAAGGTCGTCGCGTGACCGACAGTGATTCACTCAGCGTTGCGACGATGATTCTCAATGGCCAGATCAACACGCGCATTCTCGCGACCTGTCGCGACCTGCAGATCCCCGCGGTAGGCATCAGTGGCATTGACGCAGGGCTGATCCGCGCCCACAAACGACCGCCGGTGCTGGGCAAGGATGGCGAATCGGTCGACTATGGTTTTGTTGGCGACATCGATTCGGTGGAAGCCGATATCCTGAAGAAACAGCTCGACAATGGCCTGATGCCCGTGGTGAGCCCGCTCTCCTGCGACGAGAAGGGCGTGATACTCAACATTAACGCCGATACGGTCGCCGCGGCGATCGCGGCCGAGCTCGACGCCGAGAAGCTGATTCTCGTCACGGGCGCTACCGGCATTCTCGAGGACATCAACGACCCGGGCTCGCTGATCAGCTACATCGATCGGAAACGCCTGACGGAACTCAAGGAGAAGGGCATCATCGCCGACGGCATGCTGCCGAAAGCAGCGGCTATTGATGCGGCCATCAAGAATGGCGTACAACGCGTGCATGTCATCTCCTACAAGCTCCCGGACAGCATCCTGCTTGAGGTCTTCACCAACGAAGGCACCGGCACGCTTGTTGTCGACGATATCAACGCCCTGACTCCCGAAGAGCAAGGCGAAGAGACATGAGCCGGCTCTGGGAGAAGGGCCTGCCACTGGACGAGCGAGTGCTCCGTTACACGGCCGGCGAAGACCATCTGCTCGATGCGCGGTTGGTTTCCTACGACGTGCGCGGTTCGATCGCGCACGCTGAGATGCTGTCGGCACAGGAACTGATATCCCACGACGATTGTCACGCGATCTGCGATGGCCTGCGTGCACTCGACAAGAGCTTCGCCGAAGGTGAATGGCAGATCACGCTCGAGGACGAGGACGTGCACACGGCACTTGAATCGCGGTTGACAGAGAACATCGGCGAGGCCGGCGGGCGCCTGCACCTCGGGCGATCGCGTAACGACCAGGTATTGACGGCACTGCGACTGTATCTCCGCGACGCCGCAATCGATCTGGTGGGTCGCGTCGAACACTTACTGTCCTCGATCGAGCACCTGGCGGAGCGGCAGGGCGAGGTCGAGTTGCCCGGTTACACACATATGCAGCACGCCATGCCGTCATCGGTGGACCTGTGGTGCGGGGGCTTTGGGGAAGGCTTCGCCGATGCCGTTGCGGGCCTGAGGGCCGTCCACAAGCGCATCAACAAGAACCCGCTCGGAAGCGCTGCAGGATACGGGACCCCTGGCCTGCCACTCGATCGCGACTTCACTACCCGGCGACTCGGCTTCGACGAGACACAGTCACCCGTGACGGCCGCGCAGCTGTCGCGCGGCAAGGCCGAGAGCGCCCTGCTGTTCGAGATCGCTCTCATGATGCAGGACCTGTCCCGCATGGCGAGCGACCTGTTGCTGTTCTACACGCAGGAATTCGCGTACGTGTCACTCGCAGCCGATGTGACAACGGGTTCATCGATCATGCCGCAGAAGCGCAATCCGGACGTTTTAGAATTATTGCGCGCATCGTCTGCCACGACGCAGGCCTGCCTCAACGAGGCCCTGATGATCACGGCGAAGCTGCCATCTGGTTATCACCGGGACCTGCAGCGGCTGAAATCGCCCTTGTTCCGCTCGATCGATCTCGCCATCGACAGCGTGGACATCATGGCTTACCTGCTCGAGGGCCTGAGGTTCCTGCCCGAGAACATCGAACTCGACGAAGGCATCTTCGCAACCGCCGAAGCCTATCGCCTGGTCACGGAGGAAGGAATACCGTTCCGCGAGGCCTACAGGAAAGTCGCCGAACGCTACGCAAAATGACACCCACAAGCGTCGGCTGACCTCTATAATCGACCTGTCCTGTGTAACGGTCGATAAAATGAAACGTTTCCCGATAGTCCTTGCTGCATTCCTTTTCCTGACTGCTGGCTGCGGCCAAAGCGGTCCTCTGTACATCCCGGGCAACCCGAGTACGGTCTCGGTGCCGCCACCGGCTGCCGAGTCGACGACTGAAGAAGAAACAGAACAGAACGCCGACTCCGAAAAGGAATAGCAGAGCACTCCCATGACTGACCTCGTCCTTATCGACGGGTCATCGTATCTGTATCGCGCCTTTCACGCGCTGCCCGCCCTGACCAACTCACAGGGCGAACCGACCGGCGCGTTGCACGGCGTATTGACGATGATCCTCAAGTTGCTCCGCGAAGAGCAGCCGGCACATATCGCCGTCGTATTCGACGCACCTGGAAAGACTTTCCGCGACGAAATGTATGCAGAGTACAAGGCAACGCGACCGCCGATGCCTGATGACCTCCGCTCGCAAGTGCAACCGATACTCGATGCCGTCGAAGCGATGGGGCTGCCGCTCTTGCGCGTCGAAGGCGTGGAGGCCGACGACGTCATCGGCACGCTTTGTGCCCAGGCGGAAGACAAGGGAATCAACGTCCTTGTCTCGACAGGCGACAAGGATCTCGCTCAGCTCGTGACCGACAAGACTACGCTGATCAACACGATGACCGATGTGCGCCTTGATCGCGACGCGGTAAAAGCCAGGTTCGACGTCTACCCCGAGCAGATCGTCGACTACCTCGCACTCGTCGGCGACAGCTCTGACAACATTCCAGGCGTACCAAAAGTCGGTGCCAAAACAGCCGCCAAATGGCTCAACCTCTATGACAGCGCCGATGGCATTGTCGAGCACGGCGAGGATATCAAGGGCAAGGTCGGCGAAAGCCTGCGCGACAACGTTGACTCCCTGCGATTGTCGCAGAACCTTGCGACCATCAAGACCGATGTCGGGCTCGATGTCGGCATCGGCGACCTCAAGGCGCGTGCAGCGGACACCGATGCGCTGCGAAAGCTTTACAGTCATTTTGAATTGCGTGCCCTGTTACGCGGGCTCGATGAGGAAGCCGGCGAAGTGCCAGAGCCTGTCGAGGAAAAAGAAGCGGCTGAGTATGAAACGGTCCTGACCTGGAAGGCGTTTGACACCTGGCTGAAGCAGCTCGACAAGGCAAAGCTCGTTGCATTCGATACAGAGACCAACAGCCTCGACTATATGAATGCCGAGATTGTCGGTCTTTCACTGGCAACCAGGACAGGCGAAGCCTGCTATGTGCCGGTCGCGCACGACTATCCCGGTGCGCCGGACCAGCTACCGCGCAACGAGGTACTGGCGAAGCTCAAACCCTGGCTCGAGAATGACGACAAGAAGAAAGTCGGCCACCACCTGAAGTACGACGCTCACATACTTGCTCGCTACGACATCGTGTTACGCGGTATGGCGTTCGACTCGATGCTCGAGTCCTATGTGCTCAATAGCGTTGCTACGCGTCATGACATGGACTCGGTAGCACAGCAGTACCTTGGTGTAGAAACGATTCACTATGAGGATGTCGCGGGCAAGGGCGCCAAGCAGCTGACGTTCAACCAGGTTGATTTGGAGACAGCCTCGCCATACGCGGCCGAGGATGCCGATATCACATTACAGTTGCACGAAACGCTGTGGGCGCAGCTCGGTGATGTGCCGTCGCTGAAGAAAGTCTACCAAGACATCGAACAGCCGCTTGTGCCCATATTGCTCGACATGGAAGAGACCGGCGTGCTCGTCGATCGCAAGATGCTGGCCAAACAAAGCGGCGAGCTTGGCAAGAAGATGGCCGAACTCGAGGCAAAGGCGCATGAACTCGCCGGCGGCCCCTTCAATCTCGGTTCGCCGAAACAATTGCAGCAGATCCTGTTTGAGCAACAGGAGTTGCCGATTATTCGCAAGACGCCGAAAGGTCAGCCGTCGACGGCCGAAGACGTACTCGTGGAACTCGCCAGCGACTACGAACTGCCGGCCGTGATCATCGACTACCGCGGCGTCAGCAAACTGAAGAGCACCTACACCGACAAGCTGCCGTTGATGATCAACGAGCGCACCGGACGGATTCACACGTCGTATCACCAGGCCGTTACTGCGACAGGGCGTCTGTCGTCGTCGGACCCCAACCTGCAGAACATCCCGATCCGCACGGAGGAAGGCCGCCGCATTCGCCAGGCATTTGTTGCGCCCGAAGGGTCTGTCCTGCTCGCCGCCGACTACTCGCAGATCGAGCTCCGAATCATGGCGCACCTGTCTGCGGACAAAGGCCTGCTGAACGCATTTGAGAAAGAGCAGGACGTCCACCGGGCGACCGCTGCCGAGGTTTTCGAGATGGCGCTTGATGAAGTCACCGACGATCAGCGCCGCTCGGCCAAGGCCATCAACTTCGGCCTGATGTACGGCATGTCGGCCTTCGGGCTCGCCAAGCAGCTGGGCATCTCACGCGGTGAGGCACAGGAATACGTCGATCTTTACTTCGACCGCTATCCCGGCGTGAAGCAGTACATGGACGACATCCGCGCGAAAGCGAGTGAAAAGGGCTTCGTCGAAACCGTATTCGGCCGCCGGTTGTACCTGCCCGAGATTAACGCCCGCAACGCCCAGCGCCGGCAATATGCGGAGCGCAGCGCCATCAACGCGCCGATGCAAGGTACAGCGGCAGACATCATCAAACGAGCGATGATCACTGTGCATGGCTGGTTGGTCGATGAGCAACCCGGGGCGCGAATGATCATGCAGGTGCATGATGAGCTCGTGTTTGAGGTCGAGGCAGACAAGATTGCGCCGGTATCTGAGAGGGTTGTGAAGTTGATGTCTGCGGCGGCCGAGTTGGCTGTGCCGTTGAAGGTTGAAGCCGGAGTCGGCTCGAATTGGGACGAGGCACACTGAAACGTCTATGGTCGTCGGGGACAGGCGTCCCCCGGGGATGTGCTACTGCACACGCCTCGCGCGCTTCACTTCCCACCGTAATTCCGTCGACGTGCCTGCTCGGCTATAGATTCCGTAGCACATCCCCGGGCGCCGCCTAGCCACATCAGCACGTTCCACCCCACCCCTATCCCTTGAGAAAGATTTGGTGGAATGTTTTTGTTCGGCGCACTACCCACCTTGCCAGGCGACGACGGGGGACAGGTAGCCGAATCCATAGCCGAGCTGGCACGCGGAGCCAACTACGTGCAGAGGGTGATCGGCGAGGCGTGTGAGGCTGCCTGTCCCGCGTCGGTGCCGGAAACGCGATGCGTGTGAAACAACCTGTCCCGCGTCAGCCATACATCGATTTGGATTTAGACTTAATCCACTATAATTTACTATACTTATCAGCGACTTGTAATTCTCGGGGAACTCCCCGCTTCCTTTGGCACTCTAACCAATCGAGTGCGTAAGTCACTCGCCTGTTTACCTCCCTAAACAGGCGCGCAACACGGTAACCCCAAGCCTGTTGCTTCTTCTGACCCCGGGGCACCTCCAGGTGCTTCGGGGTTTTTTTTATTGCCCGGGTACGAGTTTCAGAAATTCTTCGAGTTTGATACGGGCTTCTTCCTCGCCCTGGCGGTTCAGGGCCGAGAAGTGCTGCACGGTAGCGGCATCGCCGAGATCACGCCGGACCTCCAGCAGCGCTGTCGCCGCCTGCCCTCTCTTCAGCTTGTCAGCCTTGGTCAGCAGCACGTGAACGGGCAGCCCCACCGAGCCGGCGAAAGCCAGCATTTGCTGGTCGAAGTCGGTGAGCCGACGGCGAATATCGACGATCAGAAACATTCCGGTCAGGCTCTTGCGCGTCTCGAAGTAATCGGCCATAAGATCAGCCCAGTGGTTACGCATGCTCCCGGCAACCCTGGCGAAGCCATAGCCCGGCAGGTCCACCAGGCGCTCACCATCCCGCAGACTGAAGAAGTTCACGAGCCGCGTTCGGCCTGGCATCTTGCTGGTTCGGGCGAACTGGCGCCGGTTGACGATGATGTTAATCGCGCTCGATTTTCCGGCGTTGGAACGACCGGCGAACGCCACCTCGGTCCCTTCATCCTGGACGAACTGCGTGGGCGCATTCGCGCTTTTTATGAAGCTGGCTTGTGGGTACTGCGACATGGGTACGCCCCGTGGATTGTGTGTATAATTTGCGCTTGCTGAGTACAGGGCCTGGCAGCAAGTTTGACCGGTTCGGGGTCACGCAGCAAGGCGGTTAGCTGCCTTCCAACCCAGCACCGGATCCGGTGCGACTCAGACACAGTTTCTGTATCAAGGCGATGACTGCGGCCATCGCAGGGAAGTAACGGATAGGACATATGAAATACAAGCTCGCTCAGATTCTTGCGATTGCCGGTCTGGTACTGGCAGCAACACAGGTTCAGGCAGAAAGCCTGGTCGATGGCTCCGCCGATGACGGCAAAGCCAAGGCAATCACCTGCACGGCCTGTCATGGGCAGGCAGGCAATAGCGCCAGCCCCATGTGGCCAAATATTGCCGGCCAGAATGCACCTTACCTGCTCGCACAGCTCAAGTCCTTCAAGGATGGCTCGCGCAAGGATCCGTTGATGACCAGCCAGGCCATGATGCTTTCTGAAGAGGACATGGCGGACCTCGCCGTGTACTTCGAGAGCCTGCCAGCTGCCGCCCAGTCGGTGAAAGACGCCGGCTCTGTCGATCGTGGCGAAACGCTGTATCGCGGTGGTGATAACGAAAACGGCGTCGCGGCCTGCATGGCCTGCCATGGCCCAACCGGGCGCGGCAATCCGGCTGCCAAGTACCCGTCGCTACGGGGCCAACATGCAGACTACACGGCCAAGCAGCTCGCTGATTACGCCTCTGGCGCGCGGGAATCCGACGGTAAGACACGCATCATGCGCGACATCGCCGGCCGCCTTAGCAAGGAAGATATTGCGGCACTTTCCTCGTACGTGCAGGGTCTGAAGTAAGCATCTCAACAGTTTCAGGAAAAGTTTATATGAAGCATCTCATCTGGGTTGCCGCGGCGCTGTTTGCGCTGACGGCGTGTAGCAAGGAGGAATCGACGGCACCTGCTGAAGAAGCGGCGGCCGTTGAAGCAACAGCCCCCGAGGCCGCTGCTGAAGAAGCGACCGCTGCGGTGGAAGAAGCCGCTGCCGATACGCTGGAAGTCGTCGAGGAATCCGCATCGGAAGAAGCGGCCGAGGACGAAGCCATTGTACTCGCCGTTGCCGACACCGAAGCTGAGGCCGACGTTCGTGAATGGAAGTACAAGGAAGGCAAGCACTACTTTCGCCTGATGCCGACACAACCGACAGTCGGTGGTGCCGACAAGATCGAGGTTGCCGAAATTTTCATGTACAGCTGCCCGCACTGTTTCACGCTTGAGCCGTACGTTCAGAAATGGCTGGAGACCAAGGACCCGGGCGTTCGTTTTGTGCATATTCCCGCCGTTTTTAACCAACTCGCGGCTTTGCATGCACAGATTTACTACACGGCGGAGCTACTGGAAAAGAACGGCGCAATCCCCGACCTGGCCGCATTCAATACCGCAGCCTTCACCGAGTACCATAACCGCGGCAATCGACTGACCCGGGTAGACGCGATTCAGAAGTTGTTTGAACGATTCAACGTCTCGGCCGACGAATTCAACAAGGCGTGGAGTTCATTCCCGGTTGACCAGAAAATGCGTGTGGGCGCAGACCTTACCCGCCGCTACGGCATTTCCTCGGTTCCGACCGTTGTCGTGAACGGAAAATACCGCACGAGCGCGGCTGACGCCGGTGGTTATGACGAACTGTTCGAACTGATCGAGGAACTCGCAGTCCGCGAAGGCCTGCGCTAGCCACTGTCCTCTGCAACGATTCGAAAGGCGCCGCTCTCAGAGCGGCGCCAGTATATTCGGCGCATGGAAATAACCCTGTGAGCGTCCGCTTCGCTGACCTCAAGCCGGAATCGGCTTAGGTAGAGCCCTGGTTCTGCAGGATCGCCTAGCAACAGCAAGTCGCTCACGTCAACCTGATCGATTGGTCGGCGACCGAGCGTTTCCATGCTGAAAGCGGACCATTCCTGCTTGTTCATCCCCCAGTGCCTGAAGCTTTCGTCGTAGGCGTCGAGGTAGGTATACATGTCGCCGCGCTCGAGCCCGCCGGCCCAGCGCGCAACTGCTGCTTCAAGCAACTCCCGGACCTCGCGGACTTCCTCCGGGTTTGTCCAGGCAATGGCCTTCCCGATCAACACCGGCGTAACGTTCGGTTCAAATGACTGCTCGAGCTCGAGCAGGCGCTCATTCGGCAACGCAATACAGCCATCCGTGTCCAGCGGCGGCCGTACGCCACCGCGCGGATCGACGCCATGTACCCAGATGCCATCGCCCGTTCGCCCCTGACGACGATCCCAGGCATTCGGGTAGTCGAGCGTGAATGCCGTTGCGCCGTATTTCTCGTGCATGCGCGTGGTATCAAGCTGTTCTGTGACAAAGTAAATTCCGAGGGGCGTGCGCTGGTCCCCCGCAATTCGCTTGCCAACACCGCCCTGACCGATCGACATGTAATCCTGCCGGACCTTTTCGAAGCCCTCCCCGGCACGGTCAAAACGATGAAAGGCCGACATCGAAGTCTCCGCGATAAAGACAACAGGTGTCGACTCGGGAAGCCGAATCAGCCACGCAGGCACGGGTTCGGCGGCGCACACGACCGTCGACAGGAGCAATGCGATAGTGGCAACAACTCTTGGCATCGCGTGATATTACAGGCGCGCGTCGGCCATGCTAAGGTCCGATGCATGAATACCTGGGCCCGAGGTCTCTACGTGAAACGACTGACTTGTGTATTTCTGATCAACCTGCTCGCCGCGACCGCATTTGCCGGCACTCCAACGGACGAGGCCTTTCAGAATCTCGCCGACGAGTACATCAGTGACCTGACTAACTTCTCGCCAGTCACGGCAACGCTGATCGGTGATCACAGCGCGGACGGCGAACTCGACGACGTGGATGCCGCGGCCCGGGAAGAGACCCTGTCCCAGTACAAGGAATACAAGGTCGCACTGGTGGCGCTGGATCGTAACCAATTGTCACGCGCCAACCAGGTTGACGCAGAGATGCTTCTGCATGAGATCGAATCGAAAATCTGGTCGATCGAAACGCTGCAGGAATGGGCATGGAACCCGCTGTATTACGTCGGAAAATCCGGTGAGGCGATTTACGGCCTGGTAGCTCGGGATTTCGCCCCGATCGCTCAGCGCCTTGTTGCCGCAACGTCACGCCTCGAACAGATGCCGCGCTTCCTCGAGCAGGCGCGCGCATCAATCGAACCCAGCCGGGTGCCTAAAGTCCATGCAGAGACTGCAATTCAACAAAACCCGGGGCTCTCGTCGATCATTGAAGCGATGATCGTGCCGCAGATGGACGCATTGTCCCTCGAGCAGCAAGCGCGTCTCAATGCGGCCATCGAAACGGCCAAGAACGCCCTCGCCGATCACCAGACCTGGCTCGAGGAAGAACTCTTGCCGCGCGCCAATGGTGACTTTCGAATCGGCGCAGAGCTGTACGACGTCAAGCTCGCATTTGCGCTGAACTCGCCGCTGTCACGCAAGGAAATCACGGCACGTGCCGAGCAGGAATACGAAGCCGTGCGCAATGAGATGTACGAGGTCGCTAAGGAAGTCTATGTCGAGAAGCACCCGTTTACAGCATTTCCAGACCAGCCTGACGGGTCATACAAGCAGGCGATCATCAGGGCTGCCCTCGAAGAGGCGTACCGGAAACTGCCGCCACCCGATGGCATCGTCGATACTGCAAAAGAATATCTGCAACAGACAATCGATTTCGTCATCGAACACAACATTGTGACGATGCCCGAGGAACCGATCGAAATAATCATCATGCCCGAGTTCCAGCGCGGCGTATCCTTAGCGTACCTCGATCCACCGGGACCACTCGATAAGGACCAGCCAGCGTTCTACGCCGTGGCCCCATTGCCCGACGACTGGACCGCAGAGCAAATCGAGTCATTCCTGCGTGAGTACAACCTGCTATCGATGCAGGATCTGACTATTCATGAAGGCGTACCCGGACACTACCTGCAGATCGCTCTCAGCAATCGCTACCCGTCGCCTTTGCGCAGCGTGCTCTGGTCGGGGCCTTTCGTCGAGGGCTGGGCTGTCTACGCCGAGAAGATGATGATCGAGGAAGGCTACATGGAGCATGATCCGCTCATGAAGCTGATCAACCTCAAGTGGTACTTGCGCGCTGTCACTAACGCTATCATCGATTCCGCAATTCATGTGGACGGCATGACGCAGGAAGCCGCGATGAAACTCATGGTCGAAGGCGGGTTCCAGGAGGAGCGCGAGGCGGCCGGCAAATGGGTGCGAGCACAGTTGACGTCAGCGCAATTGTCGACCTATTTCGTGGGCTACCAGGAGCACATCGAGATGCGTGCGGCTGTGCACGATGCATGGGGTGACGAATTCACATTGCGCCGCTATCACGATCAGGCACTATCCTATGGTTCACCACCCGTGCGTTTTGTCCGCGCGCTCATGTTGGGCGAGGAGATTCCGCGCCGCGGAGAGTAGGTAGGCGCTCAAATTCCGACCGAAACCGGCCTTGCCGTCGGAACTTCGGGTCCAGTTGCCAGTCGAAGGCGTATAACAACCAAAGGGGAGAGGCAGGCAACATGAAGTGGCTAACAATATTGGGCTTTCCGATCATACTGGGCGCCTGCGCGAGCGAACCGCTGTACAAGGTCCCTGATAACCAGCGTGTTTCTGACTACGTCCAGACGGCCCAATTGCCCGAGGCAAAGCTTATTCGCAAGGGCAACAACGACAGCTGGACATATCTCAACGATCGGTATGTCATCTACAGGGGCGGCAATGATTACCTGGTCGAGTTTCGCGGCAATTGTGCCGAGGTGGCCAACAATGACTGGGTACCCGCTGACTACATTCACGATCATCGCAACCTGCGCGCAGGGGAAGACACGATTCGTGGCTGCATAATTGAAAAACTTTACACACTTACGCGCGAGCAGCGGGTCGAGCTGCGGCACTTGGACGAGCCTCCCGAGCGTCAGTACTAGAATCCAGCCCTCGATCTTCCTTACGTGACTTTCAGTCATGTATGCTTGCGCCTTTCCGGTTTCCTGGCAGGTGTGAATAATGAACCCATCGAGAGTTGTCGTTTTACTGGTCGGCCTTCCTGGCCTGACCTTTGCCCAGGTCTGTTCTGATATCGAGGATGACGGCGAGCGGCTCGCTTGCTACGACGCAACAAGCACGGCATCCACAACGGTCCCGGACGTACCGCCAGTCCAGGACCCGCTGCCGGCTCCGGCCGCACAGCCGCCGGCCACTTCCGCGCCGGTCGAGACACCGAAACCTGAACCGGAAGCCGACGTTCGCCCTGCGGCAGACCAGGCCCAAGCTAAGGTCGCCGCAGAGGCTCCAGAGGACTTCGGCAAACAGGAGCCGCTCGATGCGCCCAGGGAATACATCGAGGCGAGCATTGTCGAGGTGACTTCTCACGGCGGCGTCAATCACTTTCGTCTGGACAACGGCCAGGTCTGGCGCGAGAACGGCTATAGCAACAAGCGCTACAAGGAAGGACGCAAGGTAACGATTACGGAAGGCGTCCTGAACTCCTACGATCTGCAGGTGGAAGGCTACACCAGGATCATCAAAGTCAAACGGGTTCGCTAGCCACATTCGCTAGCGATAAAAAAAGGGTGGGTTCCGAAGAACCCACCCTTAACTCGTATCACCGAGTCTATCAGTCTTACATCGCGAACGTCACACGTGCATACCAGTATGTACCAAGTACGTCATACAGGAAGGTATCCGTGTTGTTGCCAGATCCAAACAGGTACGGCGGATCTTCGTCGGTAACGTTGTTGATACCGAACACGAAGCGGTAGCGTTCCCAGTCGTATGCGACGCGGAGGTCGTGCTTGTAGTAAGCATCAACCTTGTCGTAACCGAACGGGTTCGTACCATCAAACCGCGTATCGTTCATCTCACCGATGTGGCGCATGAGCCAGGAGAATGTCCAGTCATTCAGGGACATGTCGGCACGCGTGGCAAGCTGTATATCAGGCTGTGAACCACGATCGTTTGCACTCGGAGTCTCAGAGTAGAACGTATTCTCGTCGGTAAAGGTGCCGTTCATAGAAAGGTTCCAGCTCGTGGCGCCGGCTTCAAACGCGTAGTTGATGCCGAGGTCGTAGCCATTCGTCTTGATCGGCTCATCCGGGAAGTTGGTCGTGAAGTTGACGAAGTCGATCGGAATACCGGTATTCGGGTTACGACCCTGGAACTGCGAGCACTCAGGTGCCGTAAGGCCAATCGGGCCTTCGTAGCACGCATCGAGCTGCCCGTCAGACGAGTCGCGACCGATCAGGTTATCAACTTCGATGTCCCACACGTCGATCGAAACCTGCAGACCTTCGAGGAAACCACCTGGCGTGAATACGACGCCGTAGGTGAGCGTATCGGCCGTCTCCGGAAGGAGGTTCGGGTTACCGCCGGCCGTGACCGGGTACTGCGACGAGAACTGCGTGAACGTTGCCGGGTCGATCCCGTCCGCCAAACAGTTCTGCCAGGCATTGTCAGTAACCACGATGCCGCTTACGGCAGCTTCACAGATGTCGGTGAAGAAGTCGAAGCTCTGCACACCACCGCTGAACAGGTCAGTCACGCTCGGTGCGCGATACGCGGTGCTGATGTTGCCGCGCACCCGGACCCAGTCCATGATCTGCCAGTTGAGGCCAGCGCGATACGCATCATCAGAGCCGAACGTGTCGTAATCCGTGAAGCGATACTGCAGGTTCAGGGTAAGGTCTTCGAAGCCCGGAGCGTCGCTAACAATCGGAACGTCCAGCTCGACAAAGGCCTCATCCGTCTCATAGGCGCCGCGCGTGGTGAACGTCTGGTTGGCGATACTCTCGCCAGCTTCCGTAATCGAGTCAGGCTTGGCATAGCCTGTCTCTCTGCGAGTTTCGATACCGAATGCCATGCTGAGCGGGCCAGCAGGCAGCTCCATAATCGTGCCGTTGATAAACGCCTGTCCACCGATCATGTCGAACTTGGAAATGGCCTGCGCATTCTGGCGCATGTAGCGAATTTCCTGGTCCGTCCAGTTACCCGGGCGGGCAGCGTCCAGCGCGCCAGAATCGTTCACAGCAGCTGAACACAGGGCGTCAGCCGCACATGCATCAGGATCCGAGATACGCTCAGCACGCACGACGTTCCATACGGAGTTCGTTACGAGATCAGAATTCACAGACGTGTAAAGGACGGAAGCTTCGTAGCCCCAACCCTCACCGAACGGCAGGTCACCCTCGAGACCAGCGACTACACGATACGTCGTGGAACCGTAGTCCTGGGTACGTGGGCCGA